>Ga0129333_10004520_pt1 | contig 13027 bp, 6 predicted proteins | sample CPB6_08_DNA_FD_94474 | JGI IMG/M metagenome (GOLD analysis project Ga0129333, IMG submission 94474) | Freshwater to marine salinity gradient microbial communities from Chesapeake Bay, USA - CPBay_Sum_0.6_0.8_DNA | ecosystem: Environmental > Aquatic > Marine > Coastal | place: USA: Chesapeake Bay... | reverse complement strand
TAACACCTGTACCTGCACTTAATTGTGCTCTAACATTAGTGGCACTTGCATATTTGTTAGTGCTTCCTTCTGTGATATCGTCTGTTGTTACTGTTTGACTGGCTCCAGAAGTTAAACTAATAGTTTTACTATTAAGTTGGATACTAGAGTTTGATAACGCTATTACGCCTGATGTAAAATTAATACCTGTACCAGCACTTAACTGAGCGCGAACCTGAGCTGCACTAGCCCATTTATTTGTGCGGCCGACATCGCTAATATCGTCAGAATGTAAAACTACTACACCTGTTTTTGCATTTACACTGTCAACTGCTTGAGTATAGCTAATGATACCAGTGCCGCTGTCATAATTAATACTACCAGTAGCACTAATTTCTGTTCTAATACTAGCACTGGTCAAGTATCCCACGTCATTAGCAAAACTGCTTACATTAGTTGGAAGTGTGACATTAATAACTGTATTACTGCCCGATCCGCCTGGCTGTGTAATACTTACATTTGTTCCTGCGGTCAATGCAGTATTGACTCTGTCTTTAGTAAAATAAAGTCTTGTGCCTTCTGTAACGTTTGTAGTAGTTAAACTTGGTGTTGCTAATGCTGCTATATTTGCTTGAACATAAGCGGTTGTAGCGATTTTGGTTGTATTATCAGCAGTGGTTGGAGTTGGTGCTGTAGGAGTTCCGGTAAATGCAGGACTTGCTAACGGTGCTAGAGTTTTACCACCTACAGTTGTACCATCGTGAACAACTAATAGACTTCTAGTTGTATCTACTGTTACCTCACCTTGCGCTCCAGTAAAAGCGGCATTTTCAGATTGTGTGCCTCTTCTTAACTGTAAGGTAGTTTTTGCCATTTGTTATTCCTATTACTATATTTAATCTTTTGGTTAATCGCCCATTTGACTATGCATTGTAAATCTGTTCCAAGGTCCTGGGTTACCAATGTTCTGGTTATACCAGCGTAGTCCGGGATTTCCTTGTACATTTGGTACACCAGTTTGTGCTGTTCCGTCTGTTCCGCAATACAGTGCTTGGCCATCATCTGTGATGTACATACATAAATCTTCTGCTGCACCAGTACTACTAGTACCGTAACCCATCATAGTAGTTAATCTTGCACTAGGAACTTTTACAGGTTGGAACATCCTTGCACTACCGCCTGTTTCTGGATTTTGCATCTGACTATCAAAGTTACTTGTTGTACTGTATCCAAGACTTATGCTGCCTCTAGTGTTTAAACCTGTAGCCCATGCGCGGCCTGACTCTTCTAACAATACTGGAGTTATTCCTGAACCACTTGTACCTGTCATACTTTGCGCACTGTTGTTAGTTACATGAACAAGATTTCTTGGTCCTTTTACTAGTGTAAATGCTCCTTGTATGCCGCCGCTGTTCCACCAAAAAGCAGTATTAGCTTGCTGACCTAATGTGAATTGCCAGTTATCGCCCATTGCATAAGTTAAACCTGTATCGCGTTCTCTTATGTACATATTCCAAGCACGAGCATCGCCTATTACCCAAAAATTTTCAATGCTCTTACAGTTAGCATTTGTATTAATATATCTAGTCCAACGATTTACAACATAATCTGCTGTATTAAGTTGCTGTAATGGACTCGATTGTTGAGTAAAATGTCCTGCACCGAATAAACTTCCGTCATTAGTTAAAATAAAGGCTGTACGAATATCTGTTGATAGATAATGTACAAATGACATTTTTTTAATTCCGCCAAACTTTTTAAAATCAAACGGGACTCGGGTAGGAATTGGGCGTCTATTATCTCTGCTTGCACTGCCGCCCATTCCTAATTCGCCGCTCCAGTCTGCTCCCCAACCCCACAAATCTCCATCTTCATCAATCGCTAACACACTAGTTACGTCATTTCCAAAACTCATTATATCAACAATTCTTTTATAATCAAAAAATTGTGCAGGTATTCTTACAGGCGCTAATTGGTTAGCTGCATAACCACCTACAGTTGTAGTGTTTACGATACCTGGTGTTTGTTGACCTAATCCTAGTTGTCCGTAACTATTATTGCCCCATACCCATACACTACCATCGTTGCCTAAGGCGTAACAAGTTGTTGCTGTATTGGCACTCGAACCAATACTAGGACAGTCTAATTTTATAATTTTTGTTTGTGCAAAAGTACGAGGCAATGTTTCGCCTAAGTAACCAACAGTACTTGCGTTGAATACTCGCACAGGCCATGTTTTTGTAGTGTTACTGCTATCTCCTGATTCACCGCTTCCAGAAAATCCGCAGAAATATACTTCGCCATTATTAAACAACCAATAACTTTGATTGGTAGTTTTAACCCATTGAATACATTTTGGACACTGCCCGTCCGGAGTAGGTAATCCTACTGTGTTTAGAACACCTGTTAATTGTAACCTAGTGACATTGTCTGTACTTCTTAACCAGTCCACAAAAGTAAATCCTGCTGGTTGCCAAGTTTGTGTCCAACCTTTGATTCCTCGACCAGCGGTGTTATAAGTGTTGCTGTTACCGGTACCACCAATCGTATAAGGAACACCTAACGCATCGATCATAGAAATTTGGTTGCCTTCGTTGCTTTGAGTAGACGGAAAATCTCCATTATTTCTAGTCCAACCTAAAGGCTGCATATTAGCTGTTGCCACAGCATACATTCTTCTTGTATCAGGATTTGGATTTTCAAAAACTTTACACCAATATGTATTATCTTCAGGCCAGGTATTTCTTACTAAAGGAGCATTTATAATAACTTCAGGAGCGACAGTATATCCAGATCCTCCGTTAGTCACTATAATACTTGTTACTGTATCAGCTTTTATTAAAGTTCCAAAAGCACCTGCATAATAAGCACTAAATTGAGTTCCGTCTACAGTACTTACTCTGTTAGCATCTGTATATAAATCAACTTGCGTTCCATTTATTACTTGTACAAAATAACTATTATTATTCAACTGGCTCATACCAGGGATATCCCTTAAGCTTATATTTTGACCGTTAGTTAAGGTATGTGATCCGCTAGTAGTAATTCTAACTGGATTAGTTCTAGTAGCATTTGTAACAGTAACCGTACTTGTTCCTACATTTGCAAGAGCCTGAGCTCCTATGCCCAACATTCCAGGAAAACTTTTTGTAGCGAAGGTCACTGTAGGCGGGTTAACATAAAATGCTCCTGGATTTGTCACTGTGACACTAACTACTTGACCGTTACTAATATTTGCTGTAGCAGTAGCTCCGTAACCTGGGGCATTAATATACATGTAAAGATCGCCACCATAGCGCACTACATCCCCAAGTTGATAAGTCCTGTGTGGTGCCCATCCTCTTCTAAAACTGTTGCCTCTGAGAACCAGTTTCCAGTAAGCATAATTATCAGGGCGTTTGTCTACTCTAGTAAATTCTGGTGTGGCAGTTCTAAATGTTGCACTTTGAACACTGACATCCATTACAAGTTCAAATTCGTCGTCCATATCATTGATACAAACGTAAGTAGAATTATTCCACTGTACAAGATCATTTTTAAAATATTTTTGACCTGATGTCCACTGACCTCTCCACGTATATCTTAAACTTGCTACATTTAGTCCTGGCATTTTAATTTCCTATTAGAACCCGTAGTTGCTATAAACTGCATCTACTTGAGATTTAACTTCTTTAACCTTGTCTAAAATGTATTTATCTTGTTCTGCAATACCAGATAGTACGTCAAAAATATCAACAGTTTCAAACAAACTAGCTTTTTTACTAATAACTTGTTGTCTTAAAAAATGCAAATGATCTTTAACTGCATTTAATTCAGCTTTATCTTCTGTATTAGTAGAGTCATATTCTTTTTGTTCGTACTTTTCATCGTTCTCATTTAAAGTAACAAATTCTGTGTCGTATGAATAATAACTATATCCATTATAGTCGCCTAAATGAGTGTGATGTTCAGGTTGAAAACCGTCTAAGCGATTTGGTTCTTGATATACATCCATTACTTCTTGTTTGATTCTATAAACTTTCATTTTTTCTCCTTATCTTGCCCACGAAAGTGATACAGGCATATATACTGCGGCGTTTTCGCCTGGGTTTTGTCCCCAGGTTATAAAATTAGCAAACTGTGCATTTCTCGCAGTTGAAGCATTTCTACTCATGCCAGTTCCGTAAATCTGTCCAGATTCTGTTAGATAAAATGTACCGTGTATCTGGTTATTACTAGTAGTAGGACTGCCTCCTGACATAATCTGTCTTGCCCTTGTACCTGGTAACATATACTTAGTTAAAGGAAAACTTGTTGTTCCAGATTCATCAGTTGTGTTACTAGAAACACCTGCACGTTCAGGCTGACCTACTAAACCATATGCATTATAACCTTGACTTAATGTTCTTCCATTATCTAACAAAAAGTGAACAGTTCGTTCTTCACTACTATACGTTAAATCTAATTGCACTTCTCTTACATTGAGAACGTTTGATGTTGCTGGTATAAGTTGTGGTCCGGTAGTAATAGCTGTAGTACTACCGCTTAGACCATTTACAAAGCTTGCATTAGATCCTAGACCGCAAACAAATGTTGTTCCGTTTTGATGTCTAATAAAAGTTATTTTTCTACCGTTTTGATCGCTTGCCCATAACGCCCAGAAATCTTGTATACTGCCGCCTGGTGAAGTTGCAGTTCTAGTTAACTGTGTTCTATTTGTCGCTGCGGTTTGAGCTAGATTACCGTTTGAATCTTCTCCTGTTCCCCACAAAAATCTGTTTCCATCTAAAATCATAAATGCTGCATTTGAACCAACATTGGCCGCTTGCCACTTTAGTATTCCATTATTAGCTACTGGATCCCAGTTTAACATTCTAACTGGACGCCATCTATTTGTAGTTGTTGTGTCACCTAATTGTCCGATAGCATTATTTCCCCAGGCATATAAGTTATCTGAGCTAGTTCTAGCATAGCTGTGTCCACTATCATTTCCCATTGCTAAAATATCAACAATTCTTTCGCCACCAAAATAACTACGGGGAATACGTTCTGCCCTTGCTAGATCTTGTATGTGACCATGTCCTAATTGACCGGTATTATTTCTGCCCCACGACCATACATATCCATACTCGTCTAAGGCAAGAACGTGTCTGTTACTAGTAGAAATACTACCAAAACCAGTGCTTATTTTAACAATTTTTGTTTCAGCTAACCCAATAACACGACGTGATAGACCAGTACTTGATAATGTTCCGTCGCCAACTGCTCCAGATGCGTTTTCACCTGTTGCCCATACTTCTCCATTATTAAACAAGAAGTAGGCGTATCCGTTGCCTTGTTCTATTTGTATACATCTAGGTGGCTGTCCATCTGGTGTGGTCATACGTCCAGGGCCACCATTGTCTCTACTATTCCACCATTCAAAATGATTAAAACAGATCTCTTGAGGTTGGCCAATACTGACACTTTGGTTACCTTGATCTAAACCGTGTGACCAACTTCCTGGACCGTGATGATAAATTCTTCCACTACGACTGATCCATTTTAAACTGCCGTAGGCATTAGCATACCCGTTGTTTCCGTTTGGATAGGGCCAGTCTAATGGACCTTTATTCATAAAATGTGCTGCTGCATTATGATCGCTGCGCCTGTCACCGTTTACCATAGTTAACCAATAATGATTATTACCCGGGCTGCTTGGTTGTCTATTGATACTATCTGCAAGTGCAATGTAAGTTGCTCCTTGATATTCAATCACATCATTAGCAAAATATGTAGTTAAACTATTCCAGGTATTTTTAAAAGTGAATCCGCTGGTCATTAAGTCCCAATATTGCCATCCTCTCCAGGTATTGGACCTTGCGATTGAACCTCCATAATTACTATCTTGCGCACTAAAATAAAAAATTGTGCTAGGTAATGAACTAGGTAGCTGAACTAATATAGATCCATCGATACCTGGAGTGCCACTGTATACAATACCATTTGTTAATTCAGTACCGCCATTAAAAATACCATTGCTAGTAGTACTAAAAGCAAATCTATGTGCTAAATTACTTGGATCTTGTTGAATAAATCTATATCTTACATTAGGAAATAAAGTTAATGTAGGAATTCTTACACCATCAATATAAAAGAAGTTATTACCACCAAAAGTTTGAACAGTTATGTTATAGGTTATGATTTCATCTGGGTCCAAAGTTCTGCCATAGGCACTTGCTCGGTCTCTGCGTCCTGGAGCAAATTCATTAGCTGATCCTGCATTGTAAGCCTGTGTACAGATCCAAACACTACTGTTTAAACTAACAACATCATTAACTGCATAATTTGATGCTGCGTTCCAGGTTCCTTTCCATGTTAGTCGTACTTTTCCTAAATCTAATGTTGACATCTTTTTTCCTTAATTTGTTGGCACTATAGTCATAATCATTGCAGCATTACCGTCAATTTGCTGTGAATATAAACCGGTCAATGCTTCGTTAGCCCTTCCTGATACCATTATTCTTCCGTCTAAATTTTTCCAAATAAGATTAAATGTTGTACCATTAGTAAAGCCCATTACATCATCCATACGTCCTTGCATAGACGGTGCAGTACGCACTGGTTGCCAAGCATAACTGTTAATATTTTCTGTTCCTGAACTATCTGCAAAACCGCCTGCAAATGTTCCTGTGTTACCGTTACTAGCTTGGCCTACTGTGTTATCGCCGATACTAAATGCTATGCCAGAATCAGTAATACAACTAGCTGTCATTGTATCATCGACACTACAAAATCCTAGTTGTTTTACATTAGTTAAATCGTACAAAGAGCCGGCAATAGCAATTTTACTTCTGACAAATACTGTTGATTGTGTTGTACTTGTGCCGCCAATTCCTAATTGCCCTCTTAGGTTATAACCGGCAGTCCAGCAAGTACCACTTACTGTTGTATCTCTTACCATCAAGGTAGCACGAGCTCCTCCCGATCCATATAACCACATATCAAATGCTGTACCTGATGAAGTGGTGCCTGGTCCTGACCCAACATTAGTCCAAGTGTTTAAGTTAGTAGTATTACTGTTACCCATCCATCCTGAATCATTTCTTCCTGTAGTATAGATATAACCTAAACTGGTCAACACTGCTGTACATCCTGTACCGTTAGAGCCGTCCCAACGATCTAGTGCTTGCATTTTAACCACGTTACCTACAGAAACAGCCCCGAAGTTAATAGTAGTAACCAGTGTAGGCACTAGTCTATTAGTATTATCAGCTAAACCTAATTGGCCGTTAAAATTATATCCCCAAACATACAAATTATTATTAGCCGTTACTGCTGCGCTCCATCCTGTTCTATTACCAAATGCCCATATAGCTACTACAGCTTGGTTACCAAAATACAAACTTCTACTAATTCTTTGAGGAACGTTATAGCTGGTAGTATTATTTTGTCCTAATTGCCCCGACCCATTAAATCCCCATGCCCATACATCACCATTTTCATCTAGTGCTAATGTGTGTCTTGCATCATCTTGTGTTCCGCAACCACCACTCATTGCTATTCTTTTAATTCTTACATCTCTAAATGCATGACCTCCACCGGCGCCGTTAGTTAATGGAGTGAATACAGTGTTGTTATAAACGTTAGCTAATGTTCCACCCACTCTCACAGGATAATCATAGTTATTGTTATCACCGTGACCATTTTCTCCATTACCTCCGAAGCCCCATGAAAACACTTCTCCGCTATTCATTAGTACACAATTTCCGCTAGAACTTTTTTCCCACTGAATAACACGAGGCATTTGGTTATCAGGAGTGCTATGCACTCCGGCTCCTCCGTTGCTGGATGATCTAAACCAATCTAAGAAACTAAATGTTAATGCATTTTGATGATTATGAAAGGAAAAACCTGCGAATCCTAGACTTCCTGAACTATTACCTCCCCAAGTAACGCATTGGCCGTTAGTGGTAATGGTGCCGGCTGAAATACTATCTGTGGTATTTTTGTATCCAAATCCTCTATAGTTACTTTGATTTTCAAAAGCAATCCCTCTATTAGGAAATGTTAATGTATTGTAATTACTATTAGAATAAACGCCTAATGTATATGCACCTGTGGTAAGACCGACACCGCTCTGTGTTCCTAAAACTGATTTTTTATTAATTGGTTGCCAAAAACCTGCATCAATAGGAGTAATACTACCTGAACTTGTATGATTAGCACTGCAATAGAAGGCTTGCGGAACAGATCTTGAAAGTGTAAAATTAGCATTTGTTGGGCTTACTATACCCGGTGTATTGTAAATTACTACATCCCCTATTAGATAGCTCTGTCCTGAAGCCCAAGTGCCTCTATTGTTAAAACAAGCTGTAAGTATAGTCCAGAAAGAAGCATTGCTAGGAGCCACTCCTGCTGTCGTATTTTGAATACAGATATATTGCTGATTTCTATATAGCACTACGTCATTAACTACATAGGTTAAAGTAGTTAACCAATCACCTCTATAATCAAGTCTTAATTTTCCAAGATTTATTGTTGTTGCCATTTTTTATCCTAATTAATATGTGATTTGTAAGTTTCCAGCAGTACTTATCGCTACACTTGTATTCCTGCTACCAATAAAGAAGTCAGTGTATGCACTGCCATCTACTGTTGTAACCGGATCGCCAACATCTGTGGTATAAAATAAGTTACCGTTTGGATCTAAATAAAATCCGTGTAGTGTTTCTCTAAATTCATTATCAACATAGTCTCTATTAACTATACTATTATTTGATAAAGTTTTTATTGTAGCATAATTTGCTGTGTAATTTGTTGTATCAGTTAAAGATATGATGCCTGTACCATCAGCAGAAATTTGCAAATCACTATTAGTGCTTGGTGTAGTTGTGATTATATTATTTTGAATATAAACTTTACCAGCAGTTAAAACGTTAACTTCAAGATTATTACTACCTGATCCTAACTGACTGCTAATATAACTTCTAATTGCCCGTTGTGTAGGAACAATATTATCACTATTTGCACTTAGTGTACCGTCTGTACTAAATTGACTGATAGCTGCACCGCCTAACAATTGTAAACTATTAAGTCCTGTTAAACTAAAATTAGTAACATTTAATGTAGCACTACCAGTAGCTTGGTTAACTTGGAATAAATCGCCGACACTTAAGTTACCATCTTGGTCGGTACTTACATAAAAGACGCGGCCGTTATTTAGACTCTGTTTTTCATTTGTTCTAATATAATTTAAAGTGCTAACAGTAGGATATGCAGTACTAGCAAAATTACCTGTACCTATCGCTAAGAAATCATGTCCTGTTAAACGTACTTGACTAAATTTTTCAAAACAAGTTATAGTATTGCCGTGAACTAAAGGAGTAGCTGTACTTACTGGAGTACTGACACTGACCGTTGCTGCGCCGGTACCGGCATTAAAAAACGTTGTTTCAATAACTAAAAAGTTTCCTGGTTGTCCTTGAATAGTTAAAATACTTCCAGGTCTTGGAGCTTGAGGCAATCCTAAGAATTTTAAAATTTGTCCTGTTTGATCTATTTCGGCGAATCCATTACCAGTAATAGTAGGTGCTGCTACGCTTACGTATCCTACACCTCTATTTGAAAATAGTAATCTACTAATAGCTCCATTTTTTATTTGTCCAGCAAAAGTAGCTTCTGCACTATTTTGTGGATCTACAACGGTAAATGTTAAAGGAGCAGTATAACCTACGCCGCCATCAAGAATATAAACACCAATCATTGAGTATGTTTCTGGATCTATTCTAGCTCTTAGAACAGCGGCTCTTGATGGGGAACCTGCTCCTGTAACTGTTATTTCAGGAGTAATTTCATATTGACTACTTGCGTCTAACGCAGTAATGATAGGATCTCCAGTTAAGCTAGTCCATCCTGCTGCACCACCAGGTGTTTGTTCTACATATACAACTTTTGTGAATCCGCTAGGAACATCAATTAAAAAGCTGTCTTTAATAATAGCAGTTTGCCCTGATCCTAAACCATCAACAATTGTAATTCTCATTCCTTGATATTGATTATTCAAGGAAGCTTGATCAGTAGACGCCAATGCAAGATAAACACCGCTACCACTTGTTCCACCTAATCTCGCTGTACCTGTTACATATTGATAATTTGCGCCGCCGCTTGTTACTCTTACATGACTTATTACACCATTTTGTATATCAGCTGACGCAACAATATTACTTCCGCCAATAGGTGCGCTATCAAAACTAATACCTGCTGATGTATATTGTTCACCTGCATAACTAAATGCTGCTGCTAATACACGACCTTCACCTATCCATACTTTAGATACTGTAGCTTCATTGTCTCTATTGTTAACAGTTCCTGAGAAACCAGAATCTGTTGGATCAATATCCACTGCAATACAACCATAATTACCGTAACTATTATTACCGTTAAGAGCACGTAATATACCGCCTTGTTCTGCAAGATAACCAATATAGCTGTAATATGTAAACACACTTACTAATTCTGCTCTTGCACCATTAGTTGCCCATACTCCAATACCGTCATCTATAATTTGTGTAAAATCATTAAAGGTCATAGATTTATAGCCGCCAGCATGGAGATCGCCGTCCATATAAGCGCCTACTGCTCTACTACCAAATGTTGAACAATTTTGAATATAAGGAGATTTGCTACTAATACTACCTGCTGGATCAAAACTAATATAAGCACCTGATGCATTTACATTAGGCCAGTTTACATTTAATCTAAATACTCCGCTACCAGATGGATTTTCTACTGCACTTAGTGTGCCTGTTAATCCAGTCATTGTTAAATTTCTTATTGTGACAGCATTGTTTACTAAAAACATTCTACTGCGATTGTTTGGAGTTATTCCGTCGTCGCTTAAGCCGCCTGCTGGTTGAACCACTGTTGTACGTAGTTCATCTCCTACTATACTAACACCTGCTGGAACAGTAATAGGCAATTGTTCACTATATGTACCAGTTTTTACAAAAATTGTAGAACCGCTAGTAGCCTGTGTACATGCGTATTTGATAGTAGCGAATGGTCTATCTAAAGTTCTTCCATACCCTGCACTTACATTGTTAACTCCGCTAGGAGCAACATACCATACATTTGTAACATATCCAAATTCTTCCCACCGAGGTTCTAAACCTGGAGAAGGTGTAAGTATGTTTCTAGCTTTAAGTACATAACCTTCTTGTACTGCCGATCCAGGGAATGTACCATCTGACATTTTCAAACCAACGACTGCTCCGCTGGCTTCACGATATGCAATATCTCCTCTAGCAGTTAAACTAAATCCAAGTCCTGCTTGACTTAATAATTGCCAATAAACTGCATTAGGCGGAGTAATTCCTTGTACGGTTGCGATAGCTGCATAGCTACTGCTACCACTTTCTACAATGTCGCCTGGGCCGTATAATGTAAGACTACTATATGATCCCTTAGTAGCTAAACCTCTAACTACTAACTGCCAGTAAGTCGTATTAATTCCTGTTGTTCCAATGTATGGACGCTGATTGCTGTTTTGTACTAAACAGACATAACTCCAGCCGCCGAACTGAACTACGTCGCCAGTTTTATAAATGGTAACGCTATTCCAAGTTCCTACAACATTAAATCCGGTAGTTAATAAATCCCAGTTAGAACTAGATGTGCTAGGTGTGCTGTTAACGTTTTGATTCGAGGCTACATAAGCATAACCTCCGTAAGTTACAATATCTCCTGGAACATAAATTGCACTGTCATTCCATGTATCTTGAAACTCTAAACCTAAAATGAAGACATCCCAGTTCGTTTCAACAAATGTTAATCCAGAAGTATGATTTACGGTACAAATATATACATTTGCTCCGTAATTTACTAAATCGTTTAGTTTATAATCGGTTGTAGCTGCCCAGTTTCCTCTCCAGAAAACCGAATTAGTGTAAACAGTCCAGTAGGTAGCATTGGGCGGCTCTGCTGTACTAGTTGCACTAGTATGGCCTAAAATACAAATATAATTATTTGCATTGTATTTTACTACATCACCTTGTTTGTAGACTGTAGCATTAGCCCAGTTTCCTTTGAAATCTGTGCCGCCGGCCATTTTTTGCCAATTGTTAGCTAAATCTGTATCAAAATTGCCTGCTGTGTGACTAGTTACACAGATGTAACTAACTCCGCCGTAACTAACTACATCATCCTTGTAGTAGTTTGAACTAGTCTGCCAAGGGCCTTTCCAAACAAATTTAATTCTACCTAATTTAAATTCTGCCATTTTTTATTCCTCGATACGATATTTATCAAGTAATAGAACCTAGGTCTATCGCTAAAACTGTTAATTCAAGATCAGTTACAAATCCTAAATCTACAATATTTTGATTTTCTAATGGATTTGATCCAAAAACTAAACCTAAATCTATTGGATTTCCTGTTAAAACTTGTTGCGGAAGTAATGTGGTTGTAACACCTTCAGGATAATAATACGGACTATTAATACGTACAGTTAATTGGCCGTCTGCGTCTATATAATAATATAGATCATCTGTACTCCATTTATATTGTTCGTAGTTTAATCCGTCATATTTTAGCTCATGATCTACACTTCGTCCTTCAAAGAAATCTATACCTTCTTGTAAGTTTTCAAATACAGTGCCTTCTCCGGTAAGCCCAGCGAGATTTACTAGTTGTACAGTATCTAAAGATTTATCAAGGTTAACTTTGTCAACAGTAATAAATCCAGTTTCATCATCTCTTTTTAAACCGTAAAAATAACGCTCTTCTCTTTTATTATAACTATCTAAGTTTCGTCCAATATAATAAGTCATAATTTAATCCTTAAACAATCTCAACATAACTTAAAATAATATCCACTGCATCTGGCATATTAGCATAAGCGATTAATTCATTATCTGGAGCAATAATAAGTTTTTCTCCGCCATTAATTGCTCTTAAACTACTCTGGGGTGCGATCTCTACATCTTTTAAGAAGTATCCTGTAGTGCTTGAATCATCCGTTAATAATACACTTACTGTAACTATAGTTTCTGTAAGATTCGTTACACTTAGACCAATAGCAGTTGCTCTT
>Ga0129333_10004517_pt1 | contig 13032 bp, 17 predicted proteins | sample CPB6_08_DNA_FD_94474 | JGI IMG/M metagenome (GOLD analysis project Ga0129333, IMG submission 94474) | Freshwater to marine salinity gradient microbial communities from Chesapeake Bay, USA - CPBay_Sum_0.6_0.8_DNA | ecosystem: Environmental > Aquatic > Marine > Coastal | place: USA: Chesapeake... | reverse complement strand
GTAACGATACATTATTGTTTTGATAGACAAGCCAAACAGGCAGGCTTTATGCCCACCTCTTGGTTACTATCAAGTAATGATCGTACACCAGAGATTTGCCAGGGGTCCCGGGAGGATCGTGTAGCGTAAAAGCAACACAAATTTACCCAGAGGACCCCAGGACTAAACACCCTGGGGTTTTTTATTGCTTAAGGAAATATGAAAGAAACAGATAGTAAACAGACACAGAAAGCAAAGTGGTTAGAGAGTCATACACTTAGTCCTGATCAGTTTAAGAAACTGATTGAGAACAAGATGGTAAGAGCAACTCAACATCGCGAAGCTTTGAGAAAGCGAGAGGCACTATTGGCAGAAAGCCGTTGATCGCAAAGTGTGAAGATACAGGAAACGAGGTCCTGGCTAGGCACTTAAAACATCTAGCAAACGGGCGGCCTACCGGATGGCTTATCCTTATGTGGATAAAAAAATGGTAGCGTATTAAAGGACATTATCCTTCGGATCTCAAGCACAAGGGCTAGAGCAAGGTTAACAGTAGTGTCCTTTAATACACACATTCTTCATTCGCCTTACGACGGCGTCTAAAAGCATAGCGGAGAGTGTGTTACAAATTTTGCGGGCTGTTCCCTATTGCCGGCTGTAACCCGGTAGGCATTGTTAAGTAGGGTGGTTGCCAAGTGGTTCGATTCCATCAGTCCGCACCAAGTTTGGCCCGTTAGCTCAGTCTGGCCTAAGGCGCCGCCCTGTCACGGCGGAGATCACCGGTTCGAATCCGGTACGGGTCGCCAAATATATCTCGCTAGTGTAATGGCAGCATACCGGTCTCCAAAACCGTTGGTCGGGGTTCGAGTCCCTGGCGGGATGCCAATTATCCTCTTGTAGCTCAATGGCTAGAGCAATCGGCTGATAACCGATAGACACAAGTTCGATTCTTGTCGAGAGGACCAAGTTTAAGGATGTTAACAGCAACTTATTACATTTGACTTCTAATCAAAAACGTAAAAATACATCCTGTTTATTCTGTTGGGGGTTAGTTAAATGGTATAACAACGGACTTTGACTCCGTGATTACAGGTTCGATTCCTGTACCCTCTGCCAAGATTTATGCTCTGTTATTTCAAAGGCTAGAATTCCGGTTTTGTAGTCCGGCGATGGCGGTTCGAGTCCGTCACGGAGCACCATTTACATGTGAGGGTGGCAGAGCGGCCCAATGCAACTGTCTGCAAAACAGTAAAACCGCCGGTTCAAATCCGGCCCCTCACTCCAAATTATACCCGCGTAACTCAGTGGACTAGAGTACTACGCTACGAACGTGGGAGTCGGAGGTTCGAATCCTTCCGCGGGTGCCAGTTTAAGGATAGTTACAGCAAACTTCAAGCTAAACTTTTTGGTTGTCTAGCGACAAAAGCTATCCTGTTTTTTATATCGCGTTTGACTTTTGGTGAGGTCCGTAGGCTTTCAACTTACTCAGACGGGTTCGATTCCCGTACGCGATACCAATATGCCGTCGTAGTCATCTGGGTTATGGCAGCGGATTGTCTATCCGAGTTAGGAGGGTTCGATTCCCTTCGGCGGCGCCAATATTTCTATTCCGCAGAATCCGAGCAAGGTGCATGGACTTGACTGTTAATCAATGGTTAGCTGGGTTCGATTCCCAGATGCGGAGCCATATAAAAACATACTAAACGCTCACCCATCGTGGTTGATGGCCGGTAGTTGCGCCTCTAACCAAGCCGCTTCATAGTATGTTTCTATATGGGGGCAGTAGTGGGCTACGGCGTTGCCTTGCAAGCATCGTGTCTAGAAGGGTTCGATTCCCTCGGCTTCCACCAACTTTATCTGGGTGTATTGTCAGCCTGGCCAGACGGCTCGCCTTGGAAGTGAGAGGACGCAGGTTCAAATCCTGCCACCCAGACCAGTTGAACATGTATGCTAAAATCTGCTCAATAAATATTATTATGAATATCTTATTAACAGGTTGTAGCTTTGGGGTTCCAAATTATTTTGGACCGCCTGGCCCCCCACCAGAACATCATATAGAATTTTTATTAAAAGAATTAGGTTACAATGTATATAATTGTTCGCTTAATGGCGGAAGTAATCTTGATGCCCTTGATCGACTTGAAAAATATTTGCAAGGAGATTTAATAAGGCATCCAGCGTACACGGATAAATTTCTAAAATTAGAAACACATTTAAGCTGTATAGATTGGGTTATATGGTTTCATACAGAAATTCTAAGAGACTATATTAGGCACTCTAAAGGCATATATTTAGATCAAGCTATAGATAATTTATCAAATCTAATATATAGTAAGATGCTGTATTTAAAGAATAAATTTCAATTTAAATTGGCTATAATAGGCGGTTGTTCTCCTATTCGTAAAAATCTTTACAAATATGTTCAACCTGAATTTGTTATAGAAGATTGGAAAAGCGACATAGTAGGAATAAAACTTCCTGAAGTTCAATCATTGTATGCGTTATCTGCAATAGAAATTAGTCCAGATAGTTTAGAATATAAAAATAATTTGCTTTCTAAGCATAAAATTATTCTAGATAAATTACAAGACTCAAAACATTTTTTTCCAGATAATATTCATCCTGGAACAATTCCACATGCAGATCTAGTTTCTAAAATAGATAAAGTTTTTAAAAATTAGCAAAAGAAACATGCTGCTTTAGCTGATGTGGTCATAGCAACGGACTGAAAATCCGAGGAACCCTGTTCGATCCGGGGAGGCAGCACCAAATGCGGATATAGCCCAATAGGTAGAGGCAACAGACTTAAAATCTGTCGAGTGTGGGTTCGAATCTCACTATCCGTACCAGTTTAAGGATGCTAACAGCAACTTTTAACATTAGACTGATAATCTAACCACGTTAAAATGCATCCTGTTTTTTAAGGAGATAATTGTGGCACATAAGCAACAAGGTAACCTTACTCGTAGTCCTCAATGGTGGAAACACCTAAAGGACTGGAAACGTGTTTGGCATAAACAAGAACGTCAAGCATACAAAAAAGCAATTGACAAAGACATTTGTTGATCGTATAATTTATTTTTTAACAAGGAGAATGACATGAAACGTTCTATGAAACGATAGTGTCATCCTGTGACTCCGTATTGGTCCGGGATGGCACTTTAAAGAACTCTTTAATATAATGTAAGACGTTAAAGATCTTTTTAATACAAATCCATCCCTTCGAGGTGTTATTGGTAGCATACTCGGCTCTTACCCGATGAGGTGACGGTTCGAATCCGTCTGGAGGGACCAATACGGAGTATAGTGAAATGGTATCACAGCGGACTTTTAATTCGCCATTTCGGGGTTCGAGTCCCCGTGCTCCGACCAGTTATGCGGGTATAGCTCAGTCGGTAGAGCAGTAGACTTTTAATCTATTGGTCGTGGGTTCGAATCCCCCTGCCCGTACCATAAGAATGACAATTAGGTGTTAGATGTGTGAAAGCAAGGGCCTCGAAATCCTTGTGAGTTGGGACTAATTATCCTTGTAGCAAACAAGTAGCACTATCACTAACGGACTCTAGGAACGAAAGTTCATAACCGCAGCCGGCATAATTTGCGGATAATGCTCCCGATGTATGTAGCGGGAGGCCTAGTTGTCATCCTTATGGTGATGTAGCATAGCGGCTAATGTACCTCCTTCATACGGAGATTATCGTCGGTTCGAGTCCGACCATCACTACCAATTTATGGGGCCTTAGTGTAATGGTAGCACGTTATAAGACGGTTATCCTGCTAAGGATACAGACAGCAACTTTTCTCAATTTCCATTGTAAGGAAAAGGTCGGGGTTCGAATCCCCGGGGCTCCACCAAGTTCTATGGTGTTATTAGTGTAGTGGTCTGCACATCTCGCTGTGACCGAGATAGTATGAGTTCGATCCTCGTATAACACCCCAAAAGACAGACCCCCGCTTTGCCAAGTTGTGCGGTGAACAACTGGCATTTTTGATATATAAAAAGATTACATGCGGGTATGATGTAATGGTAACCTGAATCCTTGCCAAGGATTATTCGCGAGTTCGATTCTCGCTACCCGCTCCAGTTTAGGGATACTAACAGCAAATTCTATCCAAACGATAGGTAGTTGGTTCGATTCCAACATTAGGCTTCAAGCCTGATTAGCTCACTCGGTAGAGCATTCGTCAAACGATAGTATCCCGTTTTTATTCTAAGGAGAGTGTTATGAAGCAAGTTTTCTTAAAAAATAAACTTAATAATGAAAAATTTGTATGCGACGACACTCGACAGGTTCAACTGATCGATGGCGTTGAGTATATTGTTGTCAATCGTGTAGGACAAACTAGAAAATTTTTAATGCGTAAAGACGCACTAGAAAAAATCAAAGATAAAAAAGAACTTTTAGGTCTTTAGATTAGAGGCTAAATCGTCGCCATGACACGGCGAAGACCACTGGTTCGATTCCAGTAAGACCTACCATGCCCCTGTGGACAAATTGGTAAAGTCGCCTCTCTCAAACAGAGGAGTATAATATGTCAGTTCGAGTCTGACCAGGGGTACCAAGCTCCTATAAGTAAATGGTATACTAGCACTTTGGTAAAGTGCCATTACAAGTTCGATTCTTGTTTGGAGCACCAACACACAGGAGACACTATGAAATATTTTTTATCAGTTTTATTATTTTTTCAAATAGCAACGAGTCAGGCTTGCGAAATAGACGTAATTGCATTTAAGGGACTGCAAGGACATTTTGATAATCGAGCATTCAATCTTTATGTAGCTAAACATCAAGGATGTGCATACGTGTTTAATTGGGACGAAACTAATAAAGCACTAGCACTTATTCAAAATAATAATAGACCTTATCAACTATACGGATATAGTAAAGGTGCAGACTCTGTAAGAATTGTGTTAGAAAAGACTAATCGATTGCCTAAATTTGTAATTACAATTGGTGCATGGCGTTCAGTTGATTTAGATTTTAGAAAATATAATATTCCTTTTAAAAATTATTTTGATGCATCTGGATTAGGACAAAAAAGTCCAGGATTATTTTTAAGCAATGTTCCTCATTATCAGATGCAGGCTGCTATTAATGATTTAATATGGAAGGTTAACTAGTCTGGGACTAGAACTGTCTCGAAAACAGATTGATCGCCGAGTGCGGTTAGAGTTCGATTCTCTACCCTTCCTCCAATGGGCTTAATGACACCGGGGTGTCACGCATAGCGTTAAGCGGGTTCGACTCCCAGTAGTCCACCAAATATATACCTCTGCCAATGGATTGGGAGCAGGTCTTCTAAACCAGCTATCTGAGGGTTCGAATCCTTCCAGAGGTGCCATAAATATAATTCCGGGCTTTGGTGAAATGGATATCATTACGGTCTTCGAAACCGCAGGTGGGGGTTCGATTCCCTCAAGCCCGGCCAGTGTTGTTTTTTTACAAATAGCTCAAAATATAGTTGACATGCTACCTTGTTTACTATATAATAGAGACTTAGTTAGTTAGTTGTTCTTTAAAAATTAATCAAAGCAATGTGCTCGGTTCGTCTATCGGTTAGGACGCTGGCCTTTCACGCCGGAAAGACGAGTTCGATTCTCGTACCGAGTACCATTTGTTGTATTGTTTTGGAAAAAGTCTGTGTTCACCAGACTAATGCACTGTCTATGCCAGCTCTGGTTGCAAACACCTGGTACGCAGTTGATGTCAGTGGATATAGGTCATGCCTGTATCTGCGTAACGAAAATAGGTAAACAGTGGCCACTGTCTCTATATAAGTTGACACGTTAAAAGCAAACGATAATAGGGTTATTGTTATCCATAACAAGACAATACAACAAATGGAAATTACGCCCCGGTGACGGAATTGGTATACGTGTTGGTCTTAGAAGCCAAATTTTAGGAGTTCGACTCTCCTCTGGGGCACCAAATATTATGGACAGGTGGGTGAGTGGTTAATACCAGCGGACTGTAAATCCGCCGCCTCCGGCTACGATGGTTCGAATCCGTCCCTGTCCACCAAAACTAAGGAAGCGTGGCAGAGTTTGGTTTATTGCAGCAGTCTTGAAAACTGCCGTTCGCGAGAGCGGGCCGTGAGTTCGAATCTCACCGCTTCCACCAAGATAAGTAATAACATGGAAGGTTGGCTGAGCTGGCTGAAGGCAGCGGTTTGCTAAACCGTCGATCGTAATGAACTTGCGGTCCAAGGGTTCGAATCCCTTACCTTCCACCATATATAAAGATAAGTAAACAGCTATTCCGCAGTAGCTCAGTCGGTAGAGCAGTTGACTGTTAATCAATTGGTCGGTGGTTCGAGCCCACCCTGTGGAGCCAGAATAAGGAATTAATATGAGTCCAAGTATTGAACAAATGAAACAAGGCACCTGCGGGTGTGGTCGTAGCCCAACAGGTAACTGTTGCGGCTGGCACTCTCTAACAGAAGAACAATACCAAGAACGTAAAGAACTTTACGAAACTGGTCGTGCTGATTTGCAAGGTAGAGAAATTAAGTAATTTAATGGGGGTATAGCTCAGTTGGGAGAGCGCCTGTTTTGCAAGCAGGAGGCCATCGGTTCGATCCCGTTTACCTCCACCAAACATTAAGGAAATAAAATGGCACAAAAAGGTCAAAGCACACACAAACGAGTAGTCAAGGCAACTTGCCAAAATGGTAGTAAAACTAGTACTCTAAATAAGAGTCGTAAAACTACCAAACGTTATAGAGGGCAAGGCAAATAATTCTTGACTTGGTAGTGTAAGATAAGTATAATATTAGCTTTGCTGGATTAGCACAGTGGTAGTGCAATCGCCTTGTAAGCGATAGGTCGTCAGTTCGAATCCGACATCCAGCACCAAACAACCCGGTTACACTTTGACGTCCTAAAGTGGGTAGGAGGTTACCAAATCCTCCGGGTACGCACGGATTAGACCTTAAGGCCCGCGATACATGGGCGACTTAAAACTACCGTGGGGCGGGAGCGAAACCCGTCCAGATGGAAAAATGAGTGGACAGAGTAACAGCTCAGTCTAGGGCTCCTGTGGTGGGAGTAGCTAGACACTTTAATGAAGCACATTAATTGAAAAGTATCTTTGAGCTAGAATGACTATCTAGTTAGACACTTGGAGAGGGATGTAAAAAGACCCTGCTCGTCACAGTTGTCCCAGTGTGTTTCATTAAAGTGCGGGTAGACAGGACAAGGGGCGTCCAGCAGCCTTCCAAGCTGAAGATCGCGGAGTTCGACTCTCCCTACCCGCTCCAAATATTTCGGTGATTAGCGCAGTCTGGCTAGCGCATCTGGTTTGGGACCAGAGGGTCGGGAGTTCGAATCTCTCATCACCGACCAAATTGACGCGGGATAGAGAAACGGTAACTCAAGAGTCTCATAAGCTCTAGATCCTGGTTCGATTCCAGGTCCCGCAACCAAACATGCCTCTGTAGCTTAATTGGTTAAAGAACCCAGCTTATACCTGGGCATAGCACCGTCTAGATAAGGCGGAGTGTGGGGGTTCGAGTCCCTCCAGAGGCACCAATTCTCGCTGTAGTTCAATGGATAGAACAAGACACTCCTAAGGTTTAGATCTCAGTTCGATTCTGGGCAGCGAGGCCAACCCAAAGGAATATTATGAAAACATTAAGTAGGTCTACGGAAATTGACATTGAAAAATGTGTAAAGAATGCAGATAACAATAGATTTAATCTTGTGTTAATGGCTGCGGCTAGAGCACGAGAAATTCGTAGAAACAATACACACAGTAATAGACAAGAACATATTCATGCCACAACTACTGCCTTACTAGAGTACCAGGAAGGTAAATATGGCAACGAATATATTCGTAAGGTTCGATAGGAGATTAGCTCAGCGGTAGAGCAGCGCCCTTACAAGGCGAAGGTCATTGGTTCGACCCCGATATCTCCTACCAAATTTTTAGGCTAGGTACAGCAACTTCCAAACATGGAACTGGTGAACAGCGATAACTTCAAGTTTACCAAGGTGAGTTTCGATTTCTCACTGTAATCAAAAAGTAGAAAACTAGCCTGCTTTTATTTTTGAAACTTATATGTTTAAAGCTTTTGATTATTTAACCCCCAATTCACAAGGTGGTACTGTTCATCAAATGGTATCAATGCCATTTGATTTAGAACCTGAAAAGTGGCATTGGGTTAACAGAATAAAAGAAGCAGATATAGTCTTTATTCAATATGAACACACTAACACTATTAATAGTTTGTTGAATAAGTTAACTCCTAATCAATTAATTGTAGTGCTAGGATTATGGCATATTGATGACTGGATGTTTGATGAACGTCATTTACAAGAAGAACTTGATAGGTACGGGAACGACAAAAGAATAATTTTTGTCCATACAAATTATAAAAATCAAAATAAAAATAATGTTTATTATGACATGTTGTTTAATAGACAAAAGGCTTATTTTACAGATTATGAAAAATTACGTAGTCCTGGAGAAAAAGTTTGGACTTATGGAACAAGTAAATTAGTATACGAATTAGACAATATTACTCCTAAAACAAACTCTTGTAAAACATATTTTGCTCCTATGAAGATATATAATCCTGGTATTAGGATGAAATTAAGAAAAAAGTTACATAATTTTTTATCTAGTTATACCGATGGATATTTGAGCAATATCAAAGACGATGTATTTTTTGACATAAATGGTGTCGAAGATAGTATAGTTCAAGGTATTAAACAAAACTCGTTTGGCGGAACTTGGTTTCCAATGCATAACAAATATTACAGAGATTCTATAGTAAGTGTTTATGTAGAAACAATTACTATTAGTAATCGAGTATTTTCAGCAACAGAAAAAACATTTGACCCGTTAATTAAAGGGCATTTTATTTTGCCATATTCTAATTATAAAAATTTAGAATACTTATCTAGCGTATACGGATTTATTTTTCCTAAATGGATTGACTACAGCTATGATCAAATATCAGATGACGAACTAAGATTTGAAAAATATTTAGATTCAGTTAAATCTATATTAGAAACAGATAAGAATCTTTTGATAAAATGGGCAAATCAAGATTTAAAAATTCTTGACTATAATAGAAATATATTCTATAATAGAACATATGACAGCTTATATCAACGCATTAAAGAATGTGTTGTGTATAGAGGTTATTAGGATAGATACAGCAACCAAATACTTCATAACGAAGCCGCTTAATGCAGTAGACGGTGACCCGGAAGGTTAGGAACACTAGAGGAGAAATCCCGTGAAGGTGCCCTATCTGTAGCAATACAGACGCTAACGGAACTGACGACTAGGGAAAGACCTATATGTTCATGTACAGAACTTACATGATAGGCTTGGGGGACTGAACCGATATACTGGGGATGGGGCCAAGCAGAAAATAAAAACCGTCTCGGCTATCCTGTTAATTTTAGAATGTTAACAGCAACTTTAAATTTTCAATCATATCGAAAACAAAATACATTCTGTAAGGAGAAACACACATGAACGCATTTGTTGAAGCAGTTCAAAATCAAGAAGCCCGTACTGCCAATGGCATGAAGGCTCGTAAGTCTACAGCTAAGGCTACAGTAGACCTGTTCTATGCTATCGGTGCTAGCCGTGGCAAGAACATCACAGGCGCTTTTACAGCAGCCTATGTAGAGAACAGCAATGTTGCTCTACGCATCGCACAATGGGCACGTGATGTCCGTGGTGGTGCAGGTGAACGTCAGCTTTTCCGTGACATTCTTGTACATTTGGAAAAGCGCGATCCAGATGCCGCCCTGGCCCTGCTTCGCAAGGTTCCAGAAGTAGGTCGTTGGGATGACATCTTTGTCTTCTCAACTCCTACTCTAAAGTCGGCCGCTTACACAATGTTGGGCGATGCCCTTCGTGCAGGTAACGGCCTTGCTGCCAAGTGGACACCACGTAAGGGCAAGGTCGCGGCTGAAATTCGAGCATTCTTCGGAATGTCTCCTAAGCAGTACCGTAAGAGCCTTGTAGCACTTACAAAGGTCGTTGAAACACAAATGTGTGCCAACGATTGGGACAACATCAACTTCAGTCATGTTCCTTCTGTGGCTGCTCGCAACTACAAGAAGGCATTCAACCGTCACAGTCCTGCATTTGCAGAGTATGTGGCCAAGTTGGTCAAGGGTGATAAGACTGTCAAGGTTAATGCCGACGCAATCTATCCTCATGACGTACTGAAGGGCATTGCACATGCCTACAAGAGCTTTGACAAGACCGAAAAGGATCATGTCAAGGCACAGTGGGAAGCTCTGCCCAACTATGTTGGGGATGCTAGCATCCTTCCTATCGTTGACGTTAGCGGGTCTATGACTTGCTCGGTTGGCGGTAGCGGTGCAACTCGTTGTATCGACGTAGCAGTTGGTCTAGGCTTGTACCTAGCAGACAAGAACAAGGGCGTGTTCAAGGACACATTCTTGACTTTCTCTAGCAAGCCACAGCTTGTTACTCTAAAGGGTGACATCCTGCAAAAGCTAGACCAAATGGTTAAGAGCAACTGGGAAATGAGCACTAACTTGCATGCCGCTATGGACAAGATCCTTAGCGTTGCAGTTAAGGGTTCAGTACCAGCTAGCGATATGCCAAAGATGTTGTTAGTCTTGTCAGACATGCAATTCAACCAATGTGCTCGTTTCGACGACAGCGCAATGGAAATGATCGAACGCAAGTTCGAAGCAGCCGGATACACTGTTCCACAGGTTGTATTCTGGAACTTGAACAGTAGCGGAAACGTTCCTGTTAAGGCTGACAAGTCGGGTGCGGCTTTGGTTAGTGGATTTAGTCCAAGCATCATGAAGGCTCTGCTTTCAGCTGATTTGGATCAATTCACTCCAGAAGGTATCATGCTTAAGACTGTAATGGTCCCACGCTATGATATCTAAACAAAAATTCATTTTTGGATAGGGCCTTTGGGCCCTATTTTTTTAGGTTGACTAAACCAAAATTAGATAGTATAATACAGTATAAGGAGCAAAATCGTGCCGTGGATTCAAAATGTAGCATTATCAGATATACCCAAAGGACATCATATCCGTGTGGGCGAGAACTCAATGCTGATTCAAATTGTAGATCCGTGTATGACGTTTCCTACGCCCTTACACAAGTTCAAAGAAGTTCATCAGTTTGAATTTCTAGATTTGGAAGTAGATGACAAATTTGGTGAAGAATTTAAAGTAACTGATGCTCAAGCTGAGCAGTTAGTTGGCTTGCTACAACATGCTCTTGATCACAGAATGGATGTGGTTGTTCATTGTGTTGCAGGTGTGTGCCGATCTGGGGCCGTCTGCGAAGTTGGAATTATGATGGGCTTTGATGATACCGAAGCCTACCGTAGTCCTAACTTGATGGTCAAGCACAAGATGATGCGAGTATTGGGTTGGACATACGACGAAAACGAACCGCACACTATAAATGGTGTGCCGTTTGAATATGATGAATTAGGCGGCAAGAAAATTTGGGTTCCACCGCAGAGAGAAGAGAACTGATGATGAAACCTAGTCGTGAAGCCGAATTGAAAAGGTATCGCACTTATGTTTGGTCCAACGGCATCCGACATCCAACATTCGATATGGAACGGTTTTATAGTGAAATGTCAACAGAAGAAATGATAGCTTTGCGAGATAAGACAGTTAGAGATCTTGAAAGAAGTCCTAATTTTGCAACAAAGTTTTATACAGAGTTTGTAGAATATCTAAATCGAAAGTTAGCAGAAAGGCGAACCTTCCGAGATTGGATTTGGAGGAACACTACACTAAAATGTAGTCTGTTAATTTGGAGATTAAAAAATGATTTTACACAAAAAAGACATTGAGAAAATACAAGAAATTTTAGTTAAGTTTCCAGACGTAGAAACTTTTGAAATTGATTCGGATAGTTCCAGTGGTATTGGCGCTATAGTTACCATGTCATTTGACTATGCAGTAAATGATGTACGTGGCAGTTTTAAAGTTGAAATTTCTGGTGTAGAAAATTGGTAAAAGGAGAATAATATGCCTAGCGTATTTTTAGTGAGCGACACGCACTTTGGGCATACTGGAGTTTGTCGCTTTACAAGAGATGACGGAGTTACTAAGTTAAGGCCATGGGATAGTCCAGAAGAAATGGACGAAGCTATGATCAAGGCTTGGAACGAAAGGGTCAAACCCACAGACAAGGTCTATCACTTAGGTGACGTTGTTATTAACCGTAAGGCTTTGCCCACGTTGGCTCGGTTGAACGGTGACAAGGTTTTGATACGTGGTAACCACGATATCTTTCGTGATACTGAATATGCTCAATACTTCCGTGAATTACGTGCCTATCACGTTATGAACGGTTTGATATTAAGCCATATTCCTGTTCATGAAGCCAGCATGGGTCGTTTTGGTACTAATATTCACGGACACTTACACGCGAACCGTGTGAAGAAGGCTCGTGGAGTTGATGCCAGAACGGGTGAAGTTTTATACAGCACAGAAAACGATGTTCGTTATCACTGCGTCTGTGTAGAGCAAACACCGGACTTTGCACCTATCTTATTCGAGGATGTGTTAAAGCGCATCACAGAAGAAGGCGGTGTAGTTGGTTTCCGAAATGGGAATGGTCCTACAATGTAAGGATTCATTATGAAATGCACAGCTTGCGATAAAGAAAAAAAACACGGACAATGGTGGCACCTTAAGGGTTACTTTGGTTTGACCGGAACCTTTTGTCCTGCCTGTTATGATAAAGTTAGCCACAATAGTTATTGGGAACCTAATCATCCTAAAGACTATATGCTAATACTATTAAAATTGTCAGGAACAACATGCTAATCACAGATGATCAATTTAGATTTGAATGGTATTCTGGGACTGGCAAAGGTGGTCAACATCGTAACAAACACCAAAATTGTTGCCGTTGTATTCACGAACCTACTGGTATAAGTGCTAATGGTACTGAAAGCCGTAGTAGGGAAGACAATAAACGTGCGGCCCTGGTTACTTGCCGTAGTCGGGTAGCCGCACATTTTCATAAAGACAAGGAAAGATACCTTGCTGGTAACGAACGTATTCGAACT
>Ga0129333_10004516_pt1 | contig 13032 bp, 12 predicted proteins | sample CPB6_08_DNA_FD_94474 | JGI IMG/M metagenome (GOLD analysis project Ga0129333, IMG submission 94474) | Freshwater to marine salinity gradient microbial communities from Chesapeake Bay, USA - CPBay_Sum_0.6_0.8_DNA | ecosystem: Environmental > Aquatic > Marine > Coastal | place: USA: Chesapeake... | reverse complement strand
TCACGCAAAAATGACCGCGCAGGTGAACGCGGATGACGGCATCCCATTCCTCGACCGTCTGACTGACGAACATACGATCGCGGACGAAACCCGCGTTGTTGACCACTACGTCGAGTCGACCAAACGCCCGTACCGCCGTCTGCACGATACGCGCTGCGCCCTCCCAGTCGGCGACGTCATCGCCGTTGGCGACCGCCTCGCCACCGGCGCTGCGGATTTCGTCGACGACCGCCTGCGCGGTGGACAGATCACGACCTTCGCCGGTCAAACTGGTACCCAAATCGTTGATGACGACTTTGGCGCCCTCGCGCGCAAATGCCAGGGCATATTCGCGACCGAGCCCTCGCCCTGCTCCCGTGACGATGACGACGCGGTTCTCGCAGATTCCACTCATGAATTCTTTGCTCCACTCGAAGGTACGGTCCCTTGCGCTGGGCGCAGGTTTTCGACGATCGTGACGTTCGCCTGACCGCCGCCCTCGCACATGGTCAACAAACCGTAACGTCCGCCGCGGCGCTCGAGTTCGCCGAGCAGCGAGGTCATGAGGCGAGCACCGGTTGCGCCGAGCGGGTGACCGAGCGCGATCGCGCCGCCGTTGACGTTGATTTTTTCGGGATCGACGCCCAGTTCTCGCTGCCAGGCCAAGACCACCGAAGCAAACGCTTCGTTGATCTCGAAGAGGTCGATGTCTTCGAGGCGCAGCCCCGATTTTTTGAGGGCGTACTGCGTGGCCGGTAAGGGCGCCGTCAGCATCCAGACGGGATCGGCCGCTCGTACGCTGAGATGGACGATCCGCGCACGCGGCACGAGGCGATGCTCGCGCACCGCTCGATCCGAAGCGACCAGCAGCGCCGCAGAACAGTCGGCAATTTGACTCGCCACCGCGGCCGTGACGCGACCCCCGGCTTGCAAGGGCTCGAGAGTCGCCATTTTTTCGAGCGACGTGCCACGTCGTGGCGTCTCATCGCGAGCGAAGGCTCCGACCGCCGCGATCTCGGCATCGAACGAACCGGCGTCGATGGCCGCGATCGCACGCTCGTTGCTGGCGAGCGCGAAGCGCTCCATGTCGAGACGCGAGATCTGCCACTTCTCGGCGATCATCTCGGCGGAGCGAAACTGCGAGACCTCCTGATCGCCGTAACGGGTGCGCCAACCCGGCGAGTCCCGGAACGGATCGCGAAAGCCGAGCGCCTGCCCTGCAATCATGGCCTGCGAAATCGGGATCAAATTCATCTGCTGCACGCCGCCCGCCACGACGAGGTCCTGCGTGCCGCTCATGACGCCCTGCGCCGCGAAGTGCAGCGCTTGTTGCGACGAACCACATTGACGATCGATCGTTGTCCCCGGCACGTGTTCGGGTAGTCCCGCCACCAGCCAACAGGTGCGGGCGATGTCGCCCGCTTGCGGGCCGATGGTGTCGACGCAGCCGAAGACCACGTCCTCGATGGCCGCAGGGTCGACCGCGCTGCGCTGCATCAGCGCCGCGAGCGAATGAGCACCGAGATCGGCGGGGTGCATCGCTGCCAGACTGCCCTTCTTGCGACCGACCGGAGTACGAACCGCATCGATGATGTACGCCGTGCTCATGCCCATTGCGCCTCGAGTTCACCATGCAACAAACTTTGATGGACGGCAGCAAATTGCGCGGAGCGTCCGCCGTTGAGACCGGCCAGCGCCCAAGCACGCTTGGCGTAGAACTGCAGATCGACTTCCCAGGAGTAGCCCATGGCGCCGTGAACCTGGATGGCCGCGCGTGCGGCACGATCGGCAGCGTCCGCTGCAGCGACGGCCGCGTGGGCGATGCGAAGCGGGGCCATCGTGGCGGCGGCGGCATAGACGACCGGACGGGCGAATTCGAGTTTGACCATGACGTCGGCCAGTGAATGCTTGACCGCCTGATTGCTGCCGATGGCACGGCCGAATTGTTTGCGCTCGAGCGCGTAGGCCACGGCGATCTCGAGCATCCGGCTCGCGAGCCCGAGCAACTGCGCCGCATTGAACACCGTGCTGCGCGATCGCGCGCCTTGCCATGCGCGCACCGCCGCGTCACCGGTCATCCGCGCAATCGGCTGCGCATTCGAGACTGCGATTTCGCCAAGGCGCCGCAGTGGATCGACGCTCTCGAGAGCCGTCAAAGAAATGTCCGCCGATCGATAAAGTGCAAGTTCCTCGTCGCTGCCGCCAAGCAGCAGATATTGCGCAAAGACGGCGTTGCCCAGCACCGTGGTACCCGGCGCTGCGCAGAGGACCTGCGCCGATCCGGCGAGCGCCTCTTGCAGCGTGGGCTCGCCAAGCTTGCCGAGCGCAGCCAACAACGGATTTGCAACGCCCTCGACGTCGACCAAAGGCTCGGGAAGTGCCGCGCGACCCGCCTCTTCGGCGAGCAATACGAAATCGACGACTGCGAGACCGAGACCGCCCTGCGCAGCGGGCACCAGCGCTCCGCCGAGACCGAGTTCGGCGAGCCGCGCTCGACGGCGGGCGCAAGCCGCCTCGAAGGCTGGAAGATCGCGAGCTTCGGCCGCCTTCCGCAGGTCGCTGCCCTGGCAGTGATCGCTCAGCAGTTCGCGCAAAGATTGCGCGGCCAGTCGTTGTTCCTCGTCGAAGGTGAAGTCCATGGCTTCAGCCTTTGGGCATGCCAAGCACACGCTCGGCGATGATGTTGCGCTGGATTTCATTGGCTCCCGCATAGATCGGGCCGGCCAACGAGAAGAGAAAACCGTCCATCCAACGCGTCGCCTCATCGGCCGCTTTGGCGAGGGCGCTGCCTTCGGTACCCGCAAGACCGCGCAACTCGGCCCGCGCACCGAGGATGGCGAGCGCCGCTCGGTGCATGGAAAGATCGAGCTCGGACCAGAAAATTTTGTTAAGGCTCGCCTCGGCGCCGATCGAGCCCCCGGCGATCAGACGCGATGCCGTCATGTAGGTCGATAGCGCATAGGCCTCGGCATCCATCCAGCACTGCGTGATCGTCGCAGCGACCCCGGGATCGATTGCCACCCTCTGCTGCTCGCGGCGATAAAGCTCGATCAGACGCTGCGCCGTACGCTGAAAGCGAGCCGGGCTGCGCAGCATCAGTCCGCGCTCGAAGCCGGCCGTCGCCATGGCGATCGACCAGCCCTGCCCCTCGTCACCAATACGGTTGGCCACGGGCACTCGCGCGTTGTCGAAAAAGATTTCCGCGAAACCCGCTTCGCCATCGAGCTGCGCAATGCCACGTACCGTCACCCCCGGCGTGCGCAGCGGCACGACGACGTAGGAAAGTCCGCGGTGTCGCTCCGATGCCGCATCGGTGCGGAACAAACCGAATCCCCAGTCGGCATGGACGGCACGGGTTGACCAGATCTTGTGACCGTTGATGACGTAATCGTCACCATCGCGAATAGCCGTCGTGCGCAAAGCGGCGAGATCGGAGCCTGCCTGCGGCTCCGACCAGACTTGCGCCCAAATGTCCTCACCCGAGGCAAGCCGCGGCAAGAAGCGGGACTTTTGTTCCGGTGTGCCGTATTCCATGAGCGTAGGGCCGAACAGGAACACGCCGTTCTGATTGACGCGCCCCGGCGCATCGACGCGGTAGTACTCCTCTTCGAAGATCAGCCACTCGATGAGATCGAGCCCGCGGCCACCGTATTCCTGTGGCCAGGTGACCATGCTCCAGCGACCGGAGTGCAGCTTGCCCTCCCAACGACGATGCGCCTCGAAACCCTCTGCAGTGTCGTAAGACGGCAGCGGCTGGCGCGGCACGTTCGCCTCCAGCCAAGCGCGCGCTTCAGCGCGCAGAGCGCGCTGTTTCGGCGTGTATTGCAGATCGATTGCCATGCGCTTGCGATCGCTTGTTCAGAACTTCGCAGCTTCTTTGCCTTCGACGAAGGCATCGCGCGACTTTTGCGAATCAGGGCTCATGTACATCTCGAGCGTGAAACCCTGCTCGAACCGATACGAGCGATCGACGTCGTGCGCTTCGATACCGTTGAGCGATTCTTTCGCGAGCACCAGAGCGCGGCGACTCTTGGCGGCGATCACACTGCAAAATTCGCGCGCCTTTTCGAGCAACTCGGCGCGCGGCACGACCTGCTCCACCGCACCGAGCCGATACGCCTCGCTCGCCGGACACTTGCCGCCCGTGAAAAAGAGCGCGCGTACCTTGTGCAGCGGCAGCATGCGCGCCAAATGGGACGCGCCACCCATGGCGCCGCGGTCGATCTCCGGCAACGAAAAAAACGCATCGTCCGCGGCGATCACCACGTCGCTTGCGCCACAAATGCCGATACCGCCACCGATGATGAACCCATGCACCGCCGCCACCACCGGCACCTCGCAGGCACGCACGGCGCGAAAGGTCAGGTAGTTACCGCGGTTGACCTCCACGATTCGCTCGGGATGCGCCTGTAATTCTTTGATGTCGACACCAGCGCAAAATCCCTTGCCCTCGCCGCGGATCATCACGCAGCGCACCTCCGGATTGCGTCCCGTGCGCTCGATGGTCTCTGCCAGCTCGAGCCAGGTACGCGAATCGAGTGCATTCACCGGCGGATGTGCAAGCACGATCTCCGCCACACGCTCGCGAATTTCGACTTTGATCGGCATCTCAGCCTCCTGTGCAGAGCTGGCGCAGCCGCGCCTCGGCATCACGAACCATGGTGGCGACCAACTCCTCGCAACTCGGCAGATCACCGAGGATGCCGGCCACCATGCCCGTGGACATCACGCCCTCGGAGGGTCGACCCTGAATCATCGAGCGTTCGATCAACACCGGCGAATTGGCCGCCATCAGCGCTTGCCCGAACGACAGCCCGCCCTCACGCTGCATGCCGCGCGCGGCCGCCACGAGTTCGCCGAGCTTCGCCCCCGTCAAACGTTTGAGCCGCAGCGCGTTGCGCAGGGCACCGACCAGGAGTTGCATCGGACCCGCGTGTTCGATGTCGGCCAAGACCTCGTTGCGGATCAGTCGATGCTGCAGGCCATCGAGACGCGTCGTAAGGACGATATCCTCGAGGCCCGCGGTGACGTAGCGCTTCTTGGTGACCTCGGGCACCGGACAATCGCGGGTCATGAGAAATCGGGTGCCCATCGCGACCCCTGAGGCTCCGTAAGCGAGCGCCGCAGCGAGGCCACGTCCGTCAAAGAAACCGCCCGCTGCCACCACCGGCACGTTGACGGCGTCCAGCACTTGCGGCAGCAGCAACGTGGTCGGTACCGAACCGGTGTGCCCGCCACCCTCTCCACCCTGAATGGTCAAGGCATCGACGCCGATCTGCACCATTTTTTGAGCATGACGCAGCGCGCCGACGGTCGGCATGCAGACGATGCCGGCATCGCGAAAGCGCTTGATCATGGCCTTGTCGGGGCCGCGCCCAAAACTCACTGCTCTGACCTTGGCGGCGATGATGGTGTCGACGATTTGCGCCGCCCCCGGCTGAAACATGTGGAAATTGACGCCGAAGGGACGATCGGTGAGCGAGCGCACCTGATCGATCGCGGGGCCGACTTCTTCGGCGCGCAGCGAGGCGGCCGCCAGAAAACCGAAGGCGCCCGCATTGCAGGACGCCGCCACGAGTTCGGGCCTCGCCACCCAGCCCATCGCGGTCTGCACGATCGGGTGGCGGCAACCGAGCAGGTCGATGAGCGGCGTGTGCAGCATGGCGCTCACGCTCAACCCTCGCGACTCGACTTTTCTTTGTTGGCACTCGCCATCGATTTGACGTCCATGCCGCCGAGATTGTTGCCCATGGTGAGATCGCCTTGCGCGTGCGCGAAGTGATGCATGTGAAAGACCGCATCCATCGCCGAGCGCTTGCCCTGCAGATCTTCGACGTGATTGATCGCCTGCTTGGTGAGCGCCAACCCGAGCCGCGGCATGCCAGCGATCCGCTCGGCGAGTTGCGTCGTCGCGGTCTCGAGGTCGGCGCGCGGCACGACACGGTTGACCATACCCATCTGACAGGCGCGCTCGGCACTCATGCGTTCACCGGTGAACAGGAATTCTTTGGCGATACGCGGATTGAGTTCGTAAGGATGGGCAAAATATTCGACACCGGGTATGCCCATGCGCACTACCGGGTCGGCGAAATAGGCATCGTCGGCGGCCACGATCAGGTCGCAAACCCAGGCCAGCATCAGACCTCCGGCAATGCAGGCACCGTGCACCATGGCGATCGTGGGTTTCGGCAGTTCGCGCCAGCGCCGACACATGCCGAGATACACCTCTTGCTCGCGCGCATAAAAATATTCGGCACCGGGTTTGTTGACGTGGTCGTACCAAAGCGTCTTGCGCTCCGGCCAACTTTTGGCGACGTCGCGCCCGGGCGTGCCGATGTCGTGCCCGCCCGAAAAATGCTTGCCGGCGCCACGCAGCACGATGACTTTGACCGCATCGTCGGCGACGGCCCGGCGCAGGCAATCGTCGATGGCGTAAGTCATTTGCGAGTTCTGCGAGTTGGCGAACTCGGGACGGTTCAGGGTCAACCAGGCCACCGCGCCCCGCGTCTCGTAGAGCACGGGCGTCTCGGTTTCGTAGCGAATGTCTGCGGTGCGTGGTTCGACGGTTTCGCTCATGCGGGCCACTCCCCTGCGTCAGCGCCGGTCGCCCGGCGGATCACCCTTGAAGACCGTGCCGCGCAGATTGCGCGGATCGAGGCGCTCGCGAATGAGCGCGAGTTGTTCGTCGGTAGGCGCTGGCGTCAGCGGCGTCTTCGCTTGCACGACGATCGGGAAACCCGTCGCCTCTTGCACCTGCGCCACCGTTACGCCCGGATGCACCGACAACAAGCGCACGGCGTGGTTCGCCGCGCCGAAGTCGAGCACACCGAGATCGGTGATCATGCGCCCGATCCGCAAGCTCGATGGAACCTTGCCCTCGGGCCAGCGCTGCGGGTTGTAGCCCGCGCTGCAGACCATATCGACCTCGCCCGCCACGAACACGCGCGTCGAGTGGTTGGGTACGAAGATGCTGTTGGCGTGCGAGATGGAATTGCCCGGAAACCCGCGCGCACCGAGGATCGCTGCTTTGGGCTTGGCGTAATCGCCGACTACGCTGATGTTCATTTGACCGTAGCGATCGACCTGCACGGGACCCACCAGCGCATGACGACGCCCACCCCACAAAAGATCGAAGGTACGCGAATACGGCATCCAGCCTTCGACCACCGGGTCGCGAGCGCGACGGGGACCGAGCGCCACGGGCTCGGCAAGCAGATACGCTTCGCCGTCGGTCATCAACAGATCGGGATTGAAGCTGAGACGCGCAAGGCCCGCCGCGATACGCGGAATGATGCCAATGCCCGTGGCGAGCACCTCGCCTTCGCCGCGCCACACTTCGGCGCATTGCGCGATGCAGAGCTCGGCGAGTGTGTAGCTGTGAGTCGTCATGCCTGCGTAACCTGCACTCGGTAAGCCATCGCTCAATAAACCGGCGGTGGAATGCTGTTGATCTTCAGGCGACCACCCACTGCCGCGACGTAATCGTCGTGGGTGGGCAGATCGACGTATCGGGCGCGATACGCCGCCCAAGCCTCGGCAGTGGTCGCTGCGTTGTATTCTTTGAGGTGCTCGACGTCGATGCCATATCCCGGCACGCCGGCCGTCGGATGAGCGCCGAAAGGCGCCTCGACGACGCCGGTCACGACCGAGCGCTCGAAGGGTTGATAACGCGCGCGATCGTGATTGCAGATTTTCGCGGTCGCCACGATTTGCTCGCAGCTCAGATAAACACGATCGGCGGCGCGCGCCATGAGATCGTCAAAGAAAGGATCGGGACTCAGGATGACGCTATTGCCACGCTCGTCCGCCTCGGTGACATGCAGGAGCGCTGCATCGAGCCGCAGCGCGGGCATGGCGACCAGCGTCGACGCATCGTCGTAGGGCGAACGCACGAGCCGAATGCCAGGATTGCGCGCGACGACATCGGTACCGAGCCCCACCGGCGTCGGCAAAAACGGCACCCGCATGGCCGCAGCACGCAGCCCGAGCTGCACCATACCCTCGTCGAGTTCCATCACCTCGAAGGCGCCTGCCTGGCGTGCGTTTCGGAAGTGCATGTCGAGCGGCAGTACATCGAGTGACACGAACCCGAAGATCAACTTGCGGAGTTTTCCTGCGGCAGCGAGCAGACCGACGTCCGGCCCCCCGTACGCGACTACGGTCAAGTCGCGCAGCGGCGAGCGCAGGATTTCGCGCACCAAAGCCATCGGCTTGCGTCGCGTGGCCCAGCCACCTATGCCGATCGTCATGCCGTCGCGCAACTGCGCAACGACCTCTGCTGCAGTCATTTTTTTGTTCATGCAGGGCTCTTCATGCCGGCGGCGGCGACCACTTGTGGCCCCAGGTGTCGGCGATCAGGCTACGAGTCGGTACCCAGGTGCTCCAGTCCGGCGTCAAGCCCATGCAGCCCACTTCGAGATCGAAACCGCCGGGAGTTGCGACGTAAAAACTGATCATCCCGTCGTTCGAGTGCCGACCGAGCGACGAAGAGATGTGATAACCCGCGGCGACGCAGCGATCGAGCGCACGACCGACATCGTCGATGTCGCGCATTTCGATCATGGTGTGCACGAGACCCGAAGGGACCGGCATCGGCATGAGCGCGAGGCTGTGGTGACGCCGACAGCTCGCATGCAGAAAGCGTATGCAAAGCTCGGGCACGGCGGGATCGGGCGACATCACGAGACGCATCTCGTCGGTGTCACCGAAGCCGAGCAAAGATTTGTAGAACTCGACGCTGCGCTCGAGCTGCGGCGTAGGCAGCACCACGTGGCCCGCACCGAGATCACCGGTGACGAAACCGGACACGCCCTGCGACGACATGAACGGGTCGTAGCCGCGGAATCGACCCCAATAAAGTTCGAAGGCATTGCCATCGGGATCGTGACCCGCAACGAGACCGTGGGCGCAACGCGCCTTGAGTTCGGCAGCACTGCCGTCACGCAGCGCGATGCCGGCAGTGCGCAAACGTTTTACGGTCGCGTTGAATTCGGCCTCGCCCGACATTTCCCAACCGGCGGCGATGAAGCGATCGGCCTCGCCTTTCTCGATGACGAAGCGGAACGGCCGATCGTCGGTCCGCAGCCACAAGCTGCCGTCCGGCGCCTCCGCTGGCATGAGGCCGATGACATCGACGCCGAAACGACGCCACGGCGCGAGATCACGCGCCATGACCCGAACGTAACCCAGTGAATGAACCGCCATCTTGCAACCCCGCTTGCGACAAGTCGCCTTGCGCAGATGTCACGTCACCGCCCGAAGTTCATGAAACCACGTCGGCGACCCCTTATTTTTGCGCGATTATGGCATCCGCAAGGGCTGGAATCATCAACTTCATCAATTTTTTATATGTTTTTTTACGCATCTTGCTTGTCCCTGGCGAATGACGCGGGCCATAATCGACACGTCATTTCGGGGAGTCGCCACATGTCGTCCAACTCTTCCCTGACCCCGTCGGCTCGCGCCTTCGAGCCGCTGCAGCTGGGGCCGATCACCCTGCCCAACCGCTTCGTGAAGGCGGGCACCTATGAGGGCATGAATTTCGCCAACGGACCGAGCGCAGCGCTGGTCAAGCACCATGTCGACATCGCCCGCGGCGGCGTCGGCATGACAACCCTCGGTTACACGGCCGTTCATCCGGACGGGCGCACCTTCGAAGAAGAGACCTCCATCGGCGCCGACAACGTGGTGCGTTTTCGCGCCCTGACCGATGCGGTTCACGGCGCCGGCGCGCGAGTCTCGCTGCAACTTGGCCACTGCGGCACCATGACCCGAACCCCCAAGCGCAGCACGCGCAAACCGCTCGGTCCTTCCAAAACCTTGAACCTCTATGGCGCCATGGTCGGCGCCTTGTTCACGAGCGAGATGACGAGCGCCGACATGCAGACCGTCGGCGACCAATTCGTCGCCGCCGCCAAGCATGCCGTCGCGGCAGGCTTCGATGCGATCGAACTGCACATGGGTCACGGCTATCTGCTCAGTCAGTTCTTGAGCCCGCTCGCCAACAAGCGCAACGACCAATACGGCGGCAGCGCGGAAAACCGCTTGCGTTTTCCGCTCGAGGTGACCGAGCGCGTGCTCGCCGCGGTTGGCGACCAGATTGCGGTCATCGCCAAGCTCAACCTGCGCGACGGCGCACGCTCCGGCGTCGAGATCGCCGACTCGATCAAAACCGCGCAGGCGCTGCAGTCGGCGGGTCTGCACGGCCTCGTGATGACCGGCGGTTTCTCGCCTTATTCGCCCATGTATCTCTTTCGTGGCAACTCGCCCGTGCCCTCGATGCTGCAGACGGAAAAGAGCGCCTGGAATCGCTTTTTGCTCAAACTCGGTGCGAAAACCGCATTTCGCGATACGCCCTTCGAAGAAATGTATTTCTTGAAGCATGCGCTACAGATGCGCGAGGCGGTGACGATGCCACTCGGCCTTTTGGGCGGCTTACGCAGTGGCGACAACGTTGCCGAAGCGATGCGTGCCGGCTTCGATTTCGTGGTGCTCGGTCGGCCGCTCATCGCGCAAGCAGACTTCGTATCGCGACTCGCCAAAGATCCGAGTGCGCGCTCCAACTGCATCAACTGCAACCGCTGCGTCGCGGAGTTTTCGACGCCGGGTGGGGTGCGCTGCGTGCTCGGTGAGCCGAATGATTCGGCGCTCAACGCCCGCCCGGCGGCCTGAAGTCACGCCCGAAATCGAACTGCGGATTGCGGCCCTGGAGCATCGCGGCCTGTCGTGCCGGCAATGCCGCGAGCATTTCCGGATGTGGAAACACCCAAAATCGCTCGCTCTCAATGGCCTCGAACGTGACCGCAGCCACCCGTTGCGGATCCATGCCGACGCGAGCCGTACCGGCAATCATCGCTTCGCGCATCGCCGCGCCCGGCCCCGCCAGCGGTTCTGCTCCCGCCTCGCAGTGACGCTCGGCCTCAAAGATTCGGCTGCGCACCGCTCCCGGCGCCAGCAATGAAACGCCGACGGGCGCCTGGGTCGCCGCGAGATCGAGGTACAAAGTCTCGGCAATGACGGCAAGGGCTGCCTTGCTTGCCGAGTACGCACCGAGCATCGGTGATGCAATCAGCCCGCCCATCGAGCCCGTGATCACCACATGGCTTTCGCGGCCCGCATCGCGACCGCGAGCCAACATGCCGGGGACACAGGCCCGAATGCCGTTGACGACGCCTTTGACGTTGACGTCGAGCAACCAGTCGAATTCGCGTGCCGTCTGCTCCCAGAGCCGCCGCGGCACGAGCACGCCCGCGTTGCAAAAGAGCAAATCCACACCGCCCCATTCCGCGGTGACTTCCGCCACCCGAGTTTCGAAAGTGCTGGCGTCGCGTACGTCGAACGCTCGCGCGAGTGCTGCGGGCGCCCCTTCCGCCACACACTCCGCGGCGACCGCCACCGTACTCTCGGAGTCGACGTCACAGACGAGCACACGCATACCGCGCGCTGCCGCCGCGAGCGCGAGCGCGCGCCCTATGCCACCCGCAGCGCCGGTGACGAGCGCCGTACGCCCCGTGAATTCACGCACGGCCGAGCCGACTCAGTTCGCCTTGCGCACGAAGCTGCGATTGGCGATCGGAGTGCCCTCCTCCTGCGGCAGTTCAGCGTAGAACTGGCGGTAGTACTTGCGGAAGGCGGAGATCGGACCGTCGCCGTCGCAGAGCAGCGCATCGTGGGTGTAACGCTGACGATCCCACACCACCTTGTCCTGATCGAGCTGGCGACAGATATCTTTGACCATGGCCCGCGCCACACCGGCCGACGGCCCGTCGATGGCGGACTTGAGCTGCGTGAAGGCGAATCGCACGTGCGTGCAATCGGGTGCGATCGGCGTGATCCCGGCGACCATCAGGGTTTCGCAGATCCCGGTGAAGCGCGTCCAAGCTTGGCCAGCGCCGACGGTACCGTAGGAGATGGTGCCATCGACGTCACCGCGCGGCGTCGGCATCTTGGCTGCCACGGAGGCCACCCGACGGATGCCTTCGAATTTTACGTCGTAATTGGGCAGGCTCGCCGTACCGTGGATGTAGCGAAAATGCGCGGCATCGACGCCGTTTTCGGCCATGTTCTGCAACGGCCCGTAAACGAGCCACTCGAACTTTTCATAGTCGCTCCACTCGGGCGAGGCGGCCTCAGGCAGCGCTTCCACCTCGAATGTGGGCTCGACATCTTGCGGGTGGTACCACGCCCAAATGAAACGATTACGCTCGACGAGGCGCCACGGCTTCACGCAGCTGCGCTTGGCCTGCGGCGGAATGTTTTTGGCATACGGAATTTTGGTGACCTCGCCCTTGCCGTTGTACTGCCAGGCATGGAACGGACACTCGAGATCGTTGCCCTGCACGCGCCCCGCATGGCCCATGTGCGCGCCGAGGTGACGACAATAGGCGTCGACCATGCGCGGCGTGCCGTCCTCGCCCCGCCACAATGCGAGTTCGCGATTGAAGTAGCGCAAGGGCTTGACCTCGCCGACCTTGAGCTCGTCGGAATAACCGATGACGAACCAGCCGAACGGCATGGGCAGGTCGATACCCCGATCGGCCGCCGACACGGGTCGATCGAGCGGTGCCGTGCGCCAAGCCAGCAACTCCTCTTTCGAGAAGCGCGAGAGGTACTGACGGGCAGCGGTATTCGATGAAATCTCTTCGTTGCTCATGACGGTTGACCTCCGAACAGGCGGGCGGCGTTTTCGTAGAGGAATTTCGGCCACACTGAATCTTTGAACGGCACGTCGGGCAGTTCGCGAAAGATGCGCTCCAACGACAGCCCCATCGGCCAATAGCCGGCGTACATGATCCGATCGGCACCGCGCGTGTTGGCGTAATCGATGATGGCCTTCGGATAATGCTTGGGTGCGAAAGCGCTGGTCGAGTAGTAGAGATTCGGCCACTTCAGCATGAGCTTCACGGCCAGATCCTCCCAGGGCTCGGCGCCATGTCGCATCACGAACTTCAGCTCCGGGAAAAACCAGCACACCTCGTCGACGAGCTCGGCATGTTGCGGCGCCATCGGCAGTCGCGGCCCTGGCACCCCGACGTTCACGAACACCGGCAGATC
>Ga0129333_10004515_pt1 | contig 13032 bp, 13 predicted proteins | sample CPB6_08_DNA_FD_94474 | JGI IMG/M metagenome (GOLD analysis project Ga0129333, IMG submission 94474) | Freshwater to marine salinity gradient microbial communities from Chesapeake Bay, USA - CPBay_Sum_0.6_0.8_DNA | ecosystem: Environmental > Aquatic > Marine > Coastal | place: USA: Chesapeake... | reverse complement strand
TATGAATGGGCTTTTTCGCGCACCAATGCGCGTGAAGTCATGATGGCGGTTTCCGGCGGCTGGAGCGACATGACGCTGACGCTCAACTGGCAGGAGGATTTCGAAATCCTGCATGTGGCGGCAAGTCTCGATCTCAAGGTGCCGCCGGCGCGGCGCGAGGAGACGGCCAAGCTCATCGCCCGCCGAAAAAAGTATGGCTGCAGGTCAACCGCCGTGCTCGTCGCAACGGGCGTGACCCGGCCGGTCGCCAGGTACTCGGTGATGAGCCGTTCGTAGGCGAGCCGCGATTCGGGCGAGCCCCATTTGCCGAGCCAGAAGTCGCGGCAATTGATGCGGACGCGGGCCCGGTTGCTGGGCTTGTGATGGACGAGGGCGGGCACCGACCCCTTGGGACGACGTGGCATGAGAAGACCTCCGGAAACGTTAATGGGGTCAGACCCCATTAACTGACCCCATTCCCTGGGATTCCCGAAGGCACTGCCTGACGTCGGCAGGTATCCGAACTGCTTTCGCAGTATAGCTTTCCAACCAGTCGGGGCGACAGGACTTGAACCTGCGACCTCTTGACCCCCAGTCAAGCGCGCTAGCCAGACTGCGCCACGCCCCGAAACCGCCGCGGGACGACGATGCCAGCAGCACCGCCGTCCCACGACGGCCCCACTATCGCACAACCGGCCGCCCGCTTCAACACGAGTCGGCTGCGCAAGTCAAACCCGGGCCGAGACCCCTGCTTTGCCCCGCAGCCGCACCGCGCCCAGGCAATTCCAGAGCCCTGCTCCGGCAGCCCCCACGATGTAGCCAAGCGCCGCCGTCGACGCCAACAACAAGATGGCCATGACCGGCTCGAAAGGACCCATCACCACCTCCGACTTCATACCGTGCATCCGGAGCACGAAGTCGGCCACCCGCTGGGCCGACCCCGTGGCCACGAGCGTCAGCCATACCCCATGCCAGACGGTCAGCATGATCGCTCCCACGATCCCCAGACGATTCGCATCGACATTCCCGTTCACCATGGAAACCTCCACACACAACGAAGACCGGATCGGCATCCCGGCCGCGACTCGTCGCCCGCCACGATTTCCTGCGACTCCGATCAACCCTACGGCCGGCCGATGACCGAAGGCCAACGGCAGACCCGGCCCAAAATAAGCCCCTTCCGGCCCGCCCCTCGCCAACCCGCCCTCCCGGCTGACACACTGACCAATCTGCCAATCCGCGACCGCCTCCCCGAGCCCATTCACCATGACGACGCCCCCTGCCCCCCAGCGTTCCCCGGGCGGACCTTTCAGTGCCCGACTCGGAGCCGCCATCAAGGCCCGCCGCACGCCAGCCTGCATCGGCCTCGACCCGAGGCGGGAATCGCTGCCACCGGCCCTCGAGGCCGCCGCGGCGACGGATCCGCAGTCGCTCGCCGCCATCTTCTCCCGGTTCTGTCGCGAGGTCATCGACGTCGTCGCACCACTCGTGCCGATCGTGAAGCCGCAACTTGCCTGCTTCGAGGCCATCGGCCCGCACGGCATGCAGGCCCTCGCCGAGGTCATCGCCCACGCTCACGCCAAGGGCCTGCTCGTGCTCGCCGATGGCAAGCGCGGCGACATCGGCTCCACCGCCGAGGCCTACGCCGAGGGCTGGCTCGCCGGCCCCTGGTCCGCCGACGCGCTCACCGTCAACCCGTACCTGGGCCTCGATTCCATCGAGCCGTTCGTGAAGGTGGCTGAACTGCGGGACGCCGGCATCTTCATCCTCGTCAAGACGTCGAACCCCGGCAGCAAGGACTTCCAGGACCTGCGCTGCGACGGCCGCACCAACTACGAACACGTGGCCGCGGGCGTCGAAGCCCTGGCCATGCGCACCGCGGCGGGCTCGACCTACGGCGCCATCGGTGCGGTCGTCGGCGCGACGTGGCCCAAACAGCTCGACGAACTCCGCGCCGCCATGCCCCACACCTGGATTCTCGTGCCCGGATTCGGCCGTCAGGGAGGCCGGGCCTCCGACGTCCGCGCCGCCTTCCACGCCGATGGACTGGGGGCGATCGTCGTCAGTGCGCGGGACGTGATCTTCGCCCACGCCCGACCCGACATGAACGCCGGCCTCGCCGCCGGCCAGTGGCAGTCGGCCGTGGAACGGGCCTGTCTCGACATGATCGACCGCCTCGCCGCCGACACGCCGGCGGGCCGCCTGAAGTGACGGTGCCTTCCGCCACGAACGCTTACGCCCGCTCCGCAGCGAGCAACTGGCTGACCAGCGGCAACAATTGCTTCTTGCGGCTCACCACGTTCTCGAGTGCATACAAGCCGCGGTCCAGCCGGGGATAGTTGACCTCTTCCCAGGCCCGTGACTCACGCGACAGGAGCAGCAGCGAGCCGTTGCTGACCACGTCGGTCACCAGCAGCGCCGAGAAATCGAGCCGCTGCCGATCCGCGAACTCCTCGAGCGCCGCCCGCAACTCGTCCTTGCGCTCCCAGAACAGGTCGAATCCGGTCTCCTCGATCTGCGAAATCGAGAACCGCACGCCGTGTTCGCTGAACTCCTTGCAGTCCTCGCGGATCACGTCGGCCGGGGTGCTCGTCCGCAGCGCCGACCCGATGGCGAAGAATTCGCGGACGTACTCGTCGAGGTCGACGTCGCACAGCCCCCGCAGCCAGGCCAGCGCCTCGCGATCGAAGTCGGTCGTCGTCGGTGACCGGAGGTGGAGCGTGTCGGAGATGATGCCCGATGCCATGCATAGCGCGATGCCGGGAGCGGGCACGATGCCTGCCGCGCGATACTGCCGCGCTACCAGCGTGCAGGTCGACCCCACCGGCTCGTTCACGAACCGGATCGGCTGCTGCGACGAGAGGCCGCCGCCGAGCCGGTGGTGGTCAAGCACTTCGACGATCTCCGCCTCCTCGGCACCGCTCACCGCCTGCGTCAGCTCGTTGTGATCGACGAGCACGAGTTGCGGCTTGGGCGGATTGATGACGTCGGTCTTGAACGCCAAGCCCACCAGGCGGCCATCGTCGCCGACCACCGGAAACACCGGCTGCGGCGCCTTCTCCACCACGCCGCGGGCCTCGGCGACGGTCCACGTGCCGGGCAGCGTGACGACGTCGACGTCGACGACGGGATCGATGAACTGCGCCGACTTGATCCGCAGCGTCGTATTCACCGTGTCGAAGGGGCTGGAAATCACCGACACGCCCTTGGCCTTGGCGATCTCCACCACCTCCGCAGCCAGGGGAAACCCGCCCGTGATCACCACGGCCCGCACGCCCTTGTCGATGGCCGGCAACTGGATCGACGGGCGGTCGCCGCAGACCACGAGCATCCGCTCGGCCGGAAACTTCTGCATCCGCTCCGTGAAGCCCTCGGCACTCATCGCCCCGACCATCACGAACAACTCGTCTCGCCGCGCCGGATCGACGGCGTTGCGAAAGCTGCCCCCCAGCACGTCGCAGATCTTCTGCAGGCTCGTCGTCACGGCCCGGGCCTTCGTCGAATCGGCGGCGTCGGTGAAAAAGAGCTCCATCATGGTGAGCACGGAGAGCACGCCCACCACGCGGCGGTCGCCATCCACGACGGGAATGGCCCGCAGATCGAACTTCCGCATGCGCTCGTAGGCCTCGTGAAAGGCCTCACCGAACGCGGCGGTGACCACTTCGCGGCGGCAGACGTCCTCGACCTGCGGCCGTACGTCCATCACCAGCCGCGGCGCGGCCAGGCCGGCCCGCCTGAGCACGTATTCCGTGCGCTGGTTCGGCGGGCCGCAGCAGGCGGCGACCGCGTCCGGACGGGTCGTCCGCTGCAGCAGGTCGGCGTAGGCGAGCGCCGAACAGATGGCATCCGTGTCGGGATTTCGATGCCCGAAGACCAGCACGCTCATGGGTGGGTATCAGGCCTCGCCCGGCGCCTGATACCAGCAGGCCAGAGACGGATCCCATGCCAGGATCTCGTCGGGCCGAAAGTAGATGGGAATCTCGCGGGCCGCCGACTCGGACGAATCCGAGGCGTGCACGAGGTTCATCTGCCGGCTGGAACTGTAGTCGCCGCGGATCGTGCCGGCGGCGGCCTTGAGGCCGCTGGTGGCACCGAGCATCTCCCGCACCACGCGGATCACCTCCGGCCCGGCGAACACCGTGGCCACGACGGGCGAGGCGGTGATGAATTCCTCGAGCCCCTTGTAGAACGGCTTCTCCACGTGCTCCGCGTAGTGGACCTTGGCCATGGCGGGGGTCACCCGCAGCATCTTCATGGCCAGCAACCGCAGCCCCTTCTCCTCGAAGCGGGCCAGGATCCTGCCCACCAGCCCGCGCTCCACGCAGTCGGGCTTGAACATCACGAACGTCTGTTCCATGGACCTCGCCGCCTCCGCATCTCATGCTGAATGACGTCGACGGACCACGACCGTCGACGGATCGAGTCTAGGCACTGCACGGCGAATTTCACAGGCCATTCGCCTTGTTCCGACGACCGCCCGCATCTATTCTCCGCCGCCCCCGGCCCCACGTGTTCTGTCGCGGTGTGACCCGCACGGAGAACGTCCCCATGCCCCGCTGCGTGCCATCCCCACGCGCTGCCCGCCGAATGCTCGCCTGCGCGGCGCTGCTTGCCACCCTGCCGGCCGCGGCCCACGACCTGCCGCCGGATCTCGTGGCCCGCTTCACACGCCAGGTGCAGCCGCTGATCCTCAATCGTTGTGCTGCCGGCGCCTGTCATGGCGGCCCCGCGGCCCACGCCCCCCGTTTCAGCCGCGGCGAAGCGGCGACCGCCGTCGATCGGCGGATCACGCTCGCCAACATCGACACGCTGCTCGACACCCTGGGGCCCGATCGCGACGCCAGGCCGCTGCTCGTGCTGCTGGCCAGCCGCCATCCGGCCGACGCCGGGCGGCGGGCGCCGACGGCAGAGGCGCTCGCCCCGGCACAACGAGCCGCGCTGGAAAGCTGGCTGGCCGCCGTCCGTGCCAGCGAGCGACGACGCGATCCGCACGTCGTGCCCGCAGCGGCCGCCGTCACGACCCCGGCCCCGAACCCATTTCGCGACCTGCTCGACGCGGCTGCGAACCCGCCCCAGCTGCCGCCGCCGCAGGAGCCTCAGGGCGTGATCTTTCCCCGCGACGATCCATCCGCCGACGCCGAGCCGCGCTGAGGCTTGGCGCGCTCAGACGGGCACACGGCCCGCGATCACCGCCTCGAGAAATTCGCGGTTTCCCTTCAGCAGCGTCGGCTCCGCGAGCATCTCCGCGGCCGTCATCCACAGGATCTCGTGCACCTCGACCGGATCGGGCACGAGCTCCGATTCGTCCGACAAGGACACGCTCCACCAGGCCAGCTCCGTGCCCCAGGACGTGATGCTCCGCCATACGCACTCCACCGGCTCGACGGCGGCCGCCAACTCCTCGCGGCACTCGCGCACCACGGCGTCCCGCTCCTCCTCGCCGGCCTCGACGTGACCTCCCGGAAAGCACACCGTGCCCCCCGCGGCCACGGTGAGTCCGCGCCGGATGGCGAGAAACACCCCGCCGCGTCGGGCTACGGCCACCACGGCGCGCCGACCGTTCCTGCCGCTCCTGATGTCGTCCTGCATGGCCCGTCCTCTGCGGGGAGCGCGGGTTTCCCGCGACGTGGGCGGCGCCCGGTTGCACCGCATCGGCATACACTACACTGAAAGGCCGCGGAAACGGCGGTCCGCATCCCGTTTCACCCGCCCCCAGCCCCCAGTCTCCCCGGAAGATTCCCGTCGATGGATGCCCCTCAGCGACCCCAGGGCCCGACCGGTCAGCCTCCCATCCTGAGCCGGCCCTTCGGCATGCCGATGGTGGTGCTGCTGATCCTGGCGGCCGTGGCCCTCGCCACCTTCATCACGGGCACCCCGGGCAGCGGTCGGCGGGCCATCCGCTACGACGAATTCGTCCGCCAGGTGAAGGCCGGCAACGTGGCGAGCGTGGTGCTCACCGCCGACCACATCGAGGGCGAATTCGTGCAGGAACCGCCCCCCGAGGTGGCCGGCGGCCGCAAGGGCGCGAAGGGCTTTCAACTCGACCTCAGCCCCTACCTCCGCGAAGGCTTCGACAAGCTGATGCAGGAGCACGAGGGCATCCGCACCGAAACCCGCACGCCCACCGATGGCACGGGCTTCCTGATGGGCCTCTACCTGCTCGTGCCGCTGCTGCTCATGGGCGGCTTTTGGATGACGCTGCGCCGGGCTCGCGACCCGCTGGGCAACACCGGCTTCCTGGGCGGCTTCAGCAAGTCACCCGCCAAGCGCTACGGTGCCGGCGACAAGACGGTGACCTTCGCCGACGTGGCCGGACTGGAGCAGGTGAAGGCCGACCTCCAGGAAATCGTGGAGTTCCTCAAGGATCCCAAGAAATTCCAGCGGCTCGGCGGCCGCGTCCCCAAGGGCGTGTTGCTGATGGGACCGCCGGGCACCGGCAAGACGCTCCTCGCCCGGGCCGTGGCCGGCGAGGCGGGAGTTCCCTTCTTCTCGATCTCGGGGAGCGAATTCATCCAGATGTTCGTGGGCGTGGGCGCCTCCCGGGTCCGCGACATGTTCAAGACGGCCAAGGACAGCGCCCCGGCGATCCTCTTCGTCGACGAAATCGACGCCGTGGGCCGGGTGCGCGGCGCCGGCCTGGGCGGCGGCCACGACGAACGGGAGCAGACGCTCAATCAGATCCTCTCCGAGATGGACGGCTTCAGCCCCTCCGAGTCGGTGATCGTGCTGGCGGCCACCAACCGTCCCGACGTGCTCGATCCGGCCCTCCTGCGGCCGGGCCGCTTCGACCGCCACGTGACGGTCGACCGACCCAATCAGAAGGCCCGGCTCGCGCTCTTCAAGGTGCACACGCGGAACGTCCCCCTGGCCCCCGACGTCGACCTGGAGCGGCTGGCAAGTGCCACCGTGGGGCTTACCGGCGCCGACATCCGCAACCTCGTCAACGAGGCCGCCCTCTGGGCTACGCGTCACGACAAGGACGCCGTCGCCTCCGCAGACTTCGACTACGCGCGCGACAAGGTGCTGATGGGCCCCAAGCGTGAGGAGATCCTGGCCGGTCGCGAGAAGAAGATGACGGCCTACCACGAGGCCGGTCATGCCCTGGCCGCCTGGCTGCTCCCCGGCGTCGACAAGCTCCACAAGGTGACGATCATTCCGCGCGGCCGGGCCCTGGGCGTGACCCAGCTCGTGCCCGAGGAAGATCGCATGAACATCGGCGAATCGGACCTCAACAACCGACTGGCCTTCATCCTCGCCGGCCGTGCCGCCGAGAAGCTCGTGTTCGGCGAATACTCCGCCGGCGCCGAGAACGACCTCATGCAGGCCACGCGTCTGGCCCGCCGCATGGTCGCCCACTGGGGGATGAGCGACCGCGTGGGGCCGGTGGCCTGCGCGACCTCCAACGAGCATCCCTTCCTGGGCCGCGACGTCTACGAACAGCGCGAGTTCAGCGAGCACACGGCCCAGATCGTCGACGAGGAGGTGTCGCGGGTGTTGGGAGAGGCCGCCCAGCGGGCCAGCGAACTGCTCGCCGAGAACAGGTCCAAGCTCGACACACTGGCGGGCGAACTGGAGTCCCGCGAGATGCTCGACGACACCGAGGTCGTGACCATCATCGGGCCCGCGACGCCGCGCCGCGCCGGCGAGCCGGGCCAGCACGCCGACGCGGCCGCACAGGCCGCCCGGGACTCACGCAGCTGACGAGACCCGCTGTATGCTCTCGCACGCCGTGTACTTCACGCTCAAGGATCGCTCGCCCGAGTCGACGGCCCGTCTCGTCTCGGCCTGCCGCCGCCTTCTCACCGGCCACCCGGGCACGGTCTCCTTCTCGGTGGGCACCTGCGCCTCCTACGACCGGCAGGTGAACGACCGCGACTTCGACGTGGCGCTCGAGATCGTGTTCGAATCGCATGCGGCCCACGATGCCTACCAGGTGGCCGACCGGCACGAACAGTTCATCGCGGAGAATGCCGCCGGCTGGTCCAAGGTGCGGGTCTTCGACGCCGATCTGGCGACGGTCGAAACCGGCCGCTGACGGACTCCGAGCCGCGCTCAGATGGTGCGCAGCCGCGACAGGGCGATGCCGCCGGCGAAGCAGACGTCGATGTCGCCGCCCGGTAGCCGCGGCCGCTCGTGGTAGCTCGACTCGTAGTGCCAGCCATCCGTGTCGAGACGGTAGACCAGATCGAAGGGCGAGGCATCGACCTGGCATTCCACCACGCCCGGTGCCGGTGCGGCCGCGGGCAGGTCCGGCAGGTTCACGTTCCAGAAGGTGCCGGGCTCGTGGCCGCGGTCCGGCAGCGAGCGTAGGATCTCCGCCACCCAGCCGGCCGCTCGTCCCCAGTCGATCGTCGTGCCCCGGCGGTGATAGTGCGACGCGGCCAGCGCGGGCAGGCCATGCAGCGCCGCCTCACGGGCCGCGGCCACCGTGCCCGAGTGATGGACATCGGCCCCCAGGTTGCCGCCGGCGTTGATCCCCGACACCACCAGGGCGGCGTCGGGCACGATTCGCGCCAGGGCGATGCGCACGCAGTCGGCGGGAGTGCCCTCGACCCGGTAGCGGCCCGGCCCCACCTCCGCCACGCGAATCGGCCTGTCGGTGGTGACGCGATGGCCGCAGCCGGAGTGCGGCAGGGCCGGTGCCGCCACGACGATCTCGCCGGCCAGGCAGCCGACCGCGGCCCGCAGGGCCTCGAGGCCCGGAGCGTCGATGCCGTCGTCGTTGGTGATCAGGATGCGCATGCGGCGATCTGCCCCTGTGCGGCGATCGATTCCAGGATCGCCCACACGCCCTCGGCGGCGCTGGCGGCCATCCGGCAGACGTCCTCGGCATCGGTCTTGTCGGGTGCGTCGGGACGGGCCACGTTCGTGACCACGGAACAGACGGCCGCCGGCAGGCCCAGCCGAGCGGCGGCCACCACCTCGGGCACGGTCGACATGCCCACCACGTCGGCGCCGATGCGCCGCAGCATCCGATACTCGGCCCGCGTCTCGTAGCTCGGCCCCGAGAGGAAGGCATACACCCCCTTGCGGGCCACGACGTCCACGCGTCGGGCGGCACCGACGGCCAGTTCGGCGAGCGCGGCATCGTAGAACGCTGCGCATGCCCGGCCTTCGTCCCGCGGCTCGAGCGCCTCGCCCCAGGGACGGCGCACGAGGTCCACGTGGTCGGTGACCACCACCAGTTCCCCGCTCACCATGTCGGGCCGCAGTCCGCCCGACGCATTGGTGAGCAGGAGCCGCCGCGCGCCGAGCGCGGCCAGCAATTCGACGCCCCGGGTGAGGGTTTCGGGAGGAAAGCCCTCGTAGCCGTGGACACGGCCCTGCAGGATCGCCACGGGAACTCCGCCGATCGTGCCGCAGACGAGGCGGCCCGCGTGGCCCGTGGCCATCGATTTCGCGAGCCAGCCCGTGTCGGCGGCCGGCATCGTAAAGCGTTCCGCGAGCCGTTCGGCGAGCACGCCCAACCCCGTGCCCAACACGACGCCCACCTCGGCCCGCCGGCCACCGGCCGCCACGATCCGCGCGGCCGCTGCGGCGGCGGCCGCACGCGGACTGCCCGGCCGCATCGCGGGCCTGTTGCCCAGGCTGGTTTGGTCTCGCATCGGAATGCCGTCCGCTTCCTGCCGCTGCCGGCCCCCGGGCTCCAGTGGCGGGCTTCCATTGCCCGATTGTCGCTCGCGGACGAAAATCATATTCTCGCGCTGTTCACGGGGATCGGCAAGCGTGCCCTCCCCCTCACGCTCGCACCCGAGAGGACGTCCCGCAGATGCCCACCCGCGCCGAGAGATTCGCCGGCCTGTCCGTCGCCATCGTGACCCCCTTTCGTGACGGCGCCGTCGACACGGCCAGGCTCCGCGAACAGATCGAGTTCCAGGCCCAGGCGGGCACGACCTGCATCGTGCCGGTGGGCACGACCGGCGAGTCGCCGACGCTCACGCACGACGAGCACGAGCGCGTGATCGCCGAAAGCGTCGACGCCGCGGCCGGCAGGCTGCTCGTCATGCCGGGCACCGGCAGCAACTCCACGGCCGAGGCCGTCCGGCTCACGAAGTTCGCCGCCCGCGCCGGCGCCGATGCGGCCCTGGTCGTGGGTCCGTATTACAACCGCCCCACCCAGCAGGGCATCTACGAGCACTTCAAGGCCCTGGCGGAAAGCGTCGACATCCCGATCTGCGTCTACAACATTCCGGCGCGGACGGGCCGCAACATCGAGCCCGAAACGATCGTCAAACTGGCGGACTTGCCCGGCATCGCCATGGTCAAGGAGGCGACAGGGTCGATGGACCAGGCCTCGCAGATCCTCGCGGCGACCGACCTGACCGTGCTCTCCGGCGACGACAGCATGACGCTGCCGCTGCTGGCCGTGGGCGGCCGGGGCGTGGTCTCCGTGGTCGGCAACATCGTGCCGGCCGACATGAAGGCCCTCTGCGACGCCTTCGACTCCGGCGCCATGGACGAGGCGCGCGACCTGCACCGTCGGCTGTTCGGCCTCTGCCGTGACCTGCTCGGCCTGGCCAGCAATCCGATCCCCATCAAGGCGGCGATGGCGATGCTGGGCCGCGACACGGGCGAGGTGCGGCTGCCGCTGGTGCCGCTGGAACAGCCGCTGGCGGCGAAGCTCCGCGGCGCGCTCTCCGGCTACGGGCTCGTGCCCCAGCACGCCTGACGGCGGCTCACTCCACGACCCGCAGCATCGCCCCCTGCGAATCGAAGCGGGCGATCATGATCTCGTGGTGCCGCGTCATCCCCAGGGCGTCGAGGCGGTCGAGGAGCGCGCCGGCGTTGTCGAGGGTCTCGCAGCAGGCCATCACCGCCGGTCCCCAGCTGCTCTGGGCACAGCCCGGCGCCCCGAGTTCGGTGAGCAGTTCCAGGAGCTGTGCCGTCGCCTGGGCGTAGGGCAGGAGTCGTGCCTCCGGTTCGAAGGGCTTGCCGGCCAGTTCGCCGTACTTGCGCACCGCAAGGGCGAACTCGATGAACTTTCCTTCCACGGCTGCCGGCAGCAGGTCGAGGAGGGCGATCCGGGCCAGCTCCCCCGAGATCTCCCCGGCCATCGGCGGCAGCCTTCCGAAGGCGGCCTTCTCGGCGTCGCCGTGCAGGCCCGTGGCCTCGCGGGCCACGAGCACCAGGCAGCGCCACGACGACGGCAGCCGCACCCGGGCCACCATCGGCGAGAAATCCCGCGTCGCATCCTCGTCGGGCGGCCCATCGGCAGCCACCCGGCGACCGGATTCCACGATCAGCCCGCCGCGACTGAAACCATACACGCCCACACACGACCGGCGGCCGCGGCCCACGGCCCGGGCCAGTTCCAGGGCGTCGCCCACGTCGAAGAGCCAGTCGTGTTCCGAAGGATCGAGATCCGACTCGCTGGGATGCGGCGTCGCCGGCGCCCCTTCGGCGGCCGGGCCGGGCCGGAACAGGTGGCGCATGCCCGCGGCGACGGCCAGCGAGAGTTGCGTGCCGCTGCCCAGACCGACGTGGCCCGACGGCCCCGCCACCACCTCGATGCTGCATCCGGCCCCCTCCAGCTTCCAGGCACGCTGGCAGGCCTGCGCGAACGCCAGGGCCCGCTCCGCGTGGAGCCCGCGCGCCTCGAGCCGTCCGGCCCGACGCAGCCGGACGTGCATGCCCGGGCGATCGACCATCACGCCCACCCCGCCGAACGACCGGCTCCGGGCATCGCCGAACGACAGCATCCCCAGGTGCAGCCGCGCAGGGGTGCGAACCTCGACGGTGGTCGGTGACTGGCTCGGTGCGGGACGATCCGGTGTCATCGCCGCCATCATACCGCACCGTCGCCGCCGCGCCGGCCCTCGGCTCCCGCCGCGGCCCGGCCGGCCAGCAGCGAGAAGGCCTCCCGTTCCCGCCGGCCTCCGGTCTTGTCGACGAGCACGACCAGTTCGTCGAGCCGGCGGCGCACCTCGGCCGCGTCGATGAGGTGCAGCCTGGTGACGAGGATCGCGGCCTCCACCACGGCATGCGCCGCCCGGTTGAAACCGATGAAGGGCCGGCCGGCGTGCTCCGCCACCACGCGGGCCTCCAGGGTCAGGCGTTCCCCCGACTCGTCCCTGCGCTCGACGGTGAACTCCCAGGCCCGGCAGGCGGCGCTGAGCACGTGACCCTGGACCACCGTGGCCGGGCGGGTGGGCGGCGCCGCGAATCCGCCTGCCACCACCCGCGCCAGCAGGAGCACGTCGTCACTGACGTGGAACACGCCCTGCGGATGCCGTGCCAGGTGTGCCGCCGTCTGGCTGCCGGCGAAGGGCTTGAGCACGAGCCTCTGGATGCAATCGGCCTCACGCTGGCTCTCGTCGACCCAGGGACCCATCGCGGCGACGTGCAGGCGGCCTGCGGAATCGACGCTGGTGACGAGGCCTTCCAGGATCATGGGGCGACCGGCGGAGGAAAGGGGCGGGGGAACCGGGGAATGATAAACTTCCCCATCCACGCACTGATAGGCAGACGCCTTGACCGCCTCCCGTCCCCGCATCCACTTCGTGACTGGCCGCCTCGCCGAGCACTCGCTGCGGCAGGTGCTCGAGCGGCTGGCACCGCGCGCGGGATTCGACCACACGGTGCAGGTGATGCCGATCACCGTCGCCGCGCTGATGACCACGGCCTGGATCGCGCGACGGCTCGAGGTGCCCGTGGGCACGACGCGGGTCGTGCTCCCGGGCGGCTGCCGCGGGCCGCTCGAGGCTCTGCGGGATGTCTGTGCGGTGCCGGTGGAACGCGGCCCGGAGGACCTACGCTGCCTCGACGAATTCTTCGGCCAGAAGTCGCACGACCTCTCCGACTACGGTCGCCACGACATTGAGATCATCGCCGAGATCAACCACGCACCCACGCTCACCCGTGCGGAGATCCTGGCCGCCGCCCGGCGGCTGCGGGACGAGGGTGCGGATCGTATCGACCTGGGCTGTGACCCGGGCGGCGGATGGTCGGGGGTGGGCGACGCTGTGCGCATGCTGATCGACGAGGGCCTGGCGGTGTCGGTCGACAGCTTCGACGCGGCCGAGGTGCGCGCCGCCGTCGCTGCCGGAGCCAGTC
>Ga0129333_10004514_pt1 | contig 13032 bp, 25 predicted proteins | sample CPB6_08_DNA_FD_94474 | JGI IMG/M metagenome (GOLD analysis project Ga0129333, IMG submission 94474) | Freshwater to marine salinity gradient microbial communities from Chesapeake Bay, USA - CPBay_Sum_0.6_0.8_DNA | ecosystem: Environmental > Aquatic > Marine > Coastal | place: USA: Chesapeake... | reverse complement strand
TCTCAGTGGATGATGGGTACTTGCTTTTTGTCTGCAGGTACTTTTTCAATTTACACTGAAAACTCTTTTAATCCTCAAAAAGTTTGCCAACTCTTGGATTTATCTGCTTCTGATTCTCTCTGTATTATTGGTGACGCTATGGCAAAACCTTTAATTGAATACTTACAACAGCACCCGCAGCAATTCCCCAACTTAAGTCTCATAACCAATGCTGCTGCTCCTTTATCTTATAAAAATTATTCTTCTTTAAAAGAAATTTTTTCAAATGTTATACTACTTGATAGTTATGGATCTTCTGAACTTGGATCTATAGGATCTTCTTTTGATTTTAGTTCTTCCCGACCTAGATTTAACTTAAATGAAAATGTTAATATTTTTAATGAAAAGAATGAAGTTTGCTCGTTAGGTCAGCTTGGAAAGCTTGCTAGAACAGGTCATATTCCGCTTTGTTATTGGAATGATTATGAAAAAACTTCTCAAACTTTCTTTAGTTACAATAATCAAAGATGGGTATATTCTGGTGATTATGCCATTTTAGAGGACAATAACCAGATTACCCTTCTGGGTAGAGGATCTATCTGCATAAACTCTGGTGGAGAAAAAATATACCCAGAGGAAGTAGAGCACTATATTAAATTGCACCCTGACGTAAGTGACGCAATAGTTTGCGGTATTCCAGACCTTCGCTGGGGACGAGCTGTTTGTGCTTTAGTTGTTTCTGAAAGCCCCTCTTTGTCTTCTGATAATCTAATGCTTTTTCTTCGTTCAAAGATTTCTTCTTATAAGTTACCTAAACATATATATTTTGTTCCATTTATTCAAAAAACAGAATCATCTAAACCTGATTATGTTTGGGCAACACATCAATTTGAATTTCTAAAAGGAAGTTAAAAATGTTAAATCTTCCAGTTTGCCCACGCTGTCTTGGATATATACCAAGCAATGCTTTTGCCGGAGAGTATCCAGGAGCTATTTCTAGGGTAGATAATAAAACTGAAATATGCTCAGATTGTGGACAAGAAGAAGCTATTCTTGCTTTAGTAGCGATTGATCAATGGCCAATTGTTTTCTATAATGATGACGTTTGTAAGTATGCAAAAGAACGCTGGAATGATCGTTTAGCAATGAATGAAATAGCTAGAGCTAAAACTGCTAGTAATGATACTATATCATGAGATTCTTAAATAAAAAAACCTTATTACTATTATCACTCGTGTCCTTAGTTATAGGCATCCTGGCAACAGGTCTTCATAAAGTAATGACCGAGGAGGTTTAATTATGGACTTTGACGCAATGAAACAAGCTATTATTAATGCTCAGGAATATGAGATTGAAAAATGGCGTTCTCTTGCAATACGTTTAGCTAATCAACTTTCACTTACTTCTGACTTAAATTCATCTGAACTATTGAAGGAGTTTGAGGAAAGCTTTTATGAAACTAGCCCAGTTTCCTGAATCAATATTAAAAAAGTTTTATCAAAAGTACTCTTCTCTTTATCAGGAATCTATCACTACCTACAGCGATATGGTAGAAAATCTTATAGAGTCTAATACTCAACTCACTTCTGCAGTACAAAATTATATCTCCTTACATGATGAGTATGAACAACTTTGGCACTATGCCTCTTTCGAGCAGGTAGAAGAACGTGCTATAATGGTTGAGAAGGCATACGAATCATTAAAGGAAGTTTATAATAATGTCTCTATTTGATTTACTTATTTATCCAGCTATTGGTTTTTTTATTTTTGGCATAGCTTTGTATACCTACATAGATTCTGGCTACAAAAAGAAATAATATGAACTATAAAAATAAATTTCAAAGACGAATTGAAAAGCCTCCTATTATAGAAAAAGATCAGTTAGTTATGGAATATCAAAAGCTGGCTGTTTTTGGTTCAAGAATAGCGATGGCTATTTTATCTGATGTTTCTGTAGATGATCTTAAAAAGCTTGCCTATGATTATAATCAGGCTTACGTTAATGTACTTTCTCCATCTCCAAGAGGAAATTCATGAATAATACTGTTCAAACTAGACTTCAGCATTTAATTAATAGTCCAAATCTAATCGATGTAACTCACGAAGATCTTTCTAACGCATTGAAAGAAATTAAACGTTTACAGAGAATAGTACTATTACGGAGAAAGTATCTAGAATGTGATTGCTATGAGTGACGACATTATCAACCAATTACTCCCATTCATTCATGACGAAATGCGAATGCCTGCTGGGATGATTATACATGTCATTGAAGAAATTGAACGTTTACATCAAAGAATTATAGATTTGGAAAAAGAAAAGGATATGTGGGAAAAGCAGGCTCGCATTTAATCCTGCTTTTTTTATTCATTCAAAAAAAATTTTTTATATAGAACCTTAGGTTACTATATATCACATGAACTATACCGAGATTTACAATAAAGTCTATAAATCTTTATTAAAAGATGGTTACACAGATGACCATTATGAGTATAGTATTATTCAAATTACGAGATCCGCTGCATCAGATATTACATATAATCTATGGAGATTTTTACTAGCGTGCGAAAATCATCCTACACCGTCTATGGTTAAGCAGGTGGATGAAATAGTTAATGATACATTATCTGCTATTTCAAACGCCATACAAAATAAGCAGGGTATTAGATAATGGATATTTCTCAAATACTAATTGGCGGTGGTGGAATCATGTTAATGTCATGGTTTATTATAACTATTTTAGCTAAATTTTTTCCGGACGACCCAGAACAATGAGCGTATTCCAAAGCCTTGTTAAGCGCCTTGATTGGAGGCTTCAGGCAATTGTATTTGCCTTTTTAATGGCTTTGGGTGGAATGGTTTTCTTAGCGTCTAGCATACGTTCCACAATTGCCTCATATCTATATTTGGACTAAATTATGGGATTATATGATTCCGTCTTCTGTCATCAAAAACTTCCAGAAATTATTATTGAAGGTAAAATAGTTACTTTCCCAGACAATACTCAGTGGCAAACTCAAGATTTTGAGTGCATGATGGACATCTTTCATATTGATATTCATAATAGACTTTTGCGCAAACAGTCATCCTGGGAAGTTAACTATGAGGGACATGTTGAATCTCATTTTGAGGGTCCATTTGAAGTTCTTAATTTTCATGGAATCTTTGACATATATAATATATATAAAACGCAAGAAAATGAATACTGGGTGTCTTTTAGGGTAAAATATACAGACGGATTATTGGTATCAATAGATCCAAAAGTAGAAAAAATTACAAAAGATAAATAATCGTGAAATTAAATTTATTAGATAGAGAATGGTACCAGTCTTCACTATTTGAAGATTTGGCTTGGCTACGAAATAATCAACCAATCTATTATGATATCAATGGCATTTGGGGTATCACAAGATATGAAGATATTAAATGGGTAGAAAAAAACCCACACCTTTTTAGTAATTTTATAAATAGTGCAAGGCCGTTTGGTATCGATCAGTATTCAATGGCTGATTCAGATGATCCAAGCCACGCATATCAGCGTAGAATGGTTTCTACGAGATTTTCTGCTCGGCAGATACAAACACTAGAAACTAGTATCAGCCACGCCTCTCGGAGCATTATAGATAGCTGTGTGAACAATTCTGTTATTGATGTCGTAAAAGATATTGCCACACCACTGCCAATGCACATAATCTGTAATATGCTGCAGTTGCCGCTATCTGACTCTGATCAGTTAATTAACTGGAGTAAAATTATGCTGAGCGGAGCTGATGATCCGACTTTTGTTACAGATCTTGTAGCTAATAGTTTCTTTGAGTATTTTACTTATATGAGTGAAATAATAGAATTTAGAAAAAGAAATACGTCTGACGACATTATTAGTTTATTTATACAACAAGGTTTAGAGGATAAATATATTATTGGAAATTTATTATTGTTAATAATTGGTGGAACTGAAACTACATCAAGCGCTATTTCTGGTGGACTTGAGGCGTTGATTAGATACCCTGATCAAATGAAATATGTCAGACACTCCCATGACAATCTATCCCTAGGTATTGAAGAGATTCTGAGATGGACAACTCCAGTTTTAAACATGAATCGCACAGCAACTCAAGATGTTATGATTCACGGTCAAACGATTCCTGCCGGATCACAAGTCTTAATCATGTTTATATCAGCGAATAGGGACGAAACTATTTTTAAGGACGCTGGAAATTTCATATCCTGGAGATCACCAAATAATCACATATCATTTGGATGGGGACCACACCTGTGTCTAGGCGCTAATTTGGCGAGATTGGAACTAAAATGTCTATATAGCCAATTATTCCACAAGGTAAAAAATATGCGTTTTGCCGATTCAGACTATATTGCAAAATACAACAGTTCATCATTTGTCCGTGGAATTACGGAACTGCCAATTTGTATAGAAAATTAAAAAATCCCTATATAGGTGAAATTTGAAAAAAATTTTACAAGCCCATTTTTGTTTTTAAAAAAAGTTAGTTTTTGGAAAAAAGTATTAGTCTACCCACTCAGATATTGTCGTTACGTTATTGATATCACCGTGAGCATAGACTTTTCCTGTACGCATAATGCCACGCTCGTGAAGCATCGTGATTAATCTTTTCATAGCAATTTCCTGCTCTTTAACTAGCTTACCTGAATTCAACCATACTACCTTGGGGCGGCTAAACTGCTCCATCGTTCCAGCGTCAGCTGATGCCCATATGTCAATCCACTGCCCTAGCCTATAATTTGGCGCAACTTCTATTCCAATTGTGTATCTAGTATCGTCTGTAATGTACACATCCCAACGTATAATTAGTTGGTCATCTAGATAAATATTAACACGACTTATATCCTCTTGCTGAACGTTAGATAATAGTCCACCATACTTAAATGGATATGGTTCAACTGTATAATACATACTATTATTCATTCTATATTGTTTAGTAGACATCTATATTATTGTTCCTGTAACTTTGTAAAAACTGAATCAATCCATTCCCATTCTTCCGGAGTTACCTCTTCTCCAGTTTCAGGCTTAACTCCAATAGGGCATACCCAATCATGGTTATCATTTAAAACATACCATGGTTTTGGTTGAGGAGTTATAAATACGTCGGCAACTGGATCATATGTCATGCCTGGTCCTGCAAACCTTCTACGTATGCGATGATTAAAAGAAGTTTGCACCCATGTCCCTCCGAGATTTAAGTCGTTGGCCAAAAAATCCTGACCCCTGTGTTCGTGTTCATTGGGTACAAATCTAACTGTTAAAACTTTATTATTATCATCTATCTGCGCAAAATGTGCCATTATAATAGACTACCTTATATATTATTCATTAAATCCATAGACTTGAATGTGTCCAGTAAAGGTACCGGCTGCAACGCTAAAAGCAATACCATCATAGCTATCTATATCAGATAAAGTTCCCACATAATCTCTTAAATATAAAGAGTCAAACCCGTTAACACCATTTGTTTGAAATGCTGTAGATGTTGTAGAAACAAAGGGAGCAAAAACATATAGATCAGTAAAACTTGGTTGAGTAGAGCTAGCCATTCCAATAGCTACGCTTGTTAAGGATCCAGATCGTGCACTAGTTACACTAGAGCTGTTGGCTTCTATTTGTTGAGATACATAATTGCTGTTTGTATTTGGCGCACCGGACTTCATCATTTGAGCAAAGACTTCTGTGTAACCGACGCTAGTGTAAGAAAGCTCTAACGATATATAATAATTAGTATATAGTGAACTAAAAACCCCATTAATTCTAACGCTTGGAGCATCCGTTACGGTTACTTTACCCGTAGCAGTTGTTGAGCCTGATCCAGATCCAGTATATGTTACTAACGTTGGAGTGATTAATTTTAATCCTGGTTTTAAAGAACTCATTTTTTCGCTCCATACACAGTTAATGTACCAGTTATGCTACCAGCACTTGTCAGTAAGCTAAATCCATCATATAAATCTATGGAAGATGGAGTAGCGGTTGGCGTATTTGCATGTTGACCTACATAGTCATAAAGAAATGCAGAGCTTGTGTCAGAAACTGAACTACACCTAAATGCAGTAGAAGATGTTGTATATGGTCTGTATACATAAATCATACTAGAGCAGGTTAAGTTTCCTGCAGTAGTGTTAATTGCCATAGATGTTTGTGAAGTAGATCTTGCTGCTGCGATTGTAATATTATCAGTGGTGAGTGATTGATAATCATATTTTAAGGCTGAATCTACAGTATTACCCCTAAGTCTCATGGTGACATTCAGCGATGTTGAACCCTTATATTGTGCCACTATTAAGTAATTATCGTACTCAATTGAGAATATATTGTTTAGATTTAGTGCGCTGACTGAAGTAAATGTTACCTTACCATTAGCATTTACTGCTGCCGAAGTTCCCGTTGACGTTATACTTTTTGGCGCAATCAATATATATCCATGTACAGCCATCTTATATCTTTACTCCAAATACACTTACTGTTCCCGTCATTAATCCACTTGATGGAAATATGTATAGACCAGTATTAGATTGAGCAACATTATGGCATGTTGTATCATCTATTAACACCGATCCATTGTACCCATCAGCTGACAAATTTCTACTGTAGGTAAAAGATGATAAAAATGGTCGATAGAAATATACAGTATGACCAGTTGTTGTAGAAACGTCGGCTCCAGAGGACATAAATCCCATGTAACCTTGTGCTGCGCCGGTTGTCCTTGCAGCTGTTACTGAAGTCCCATCTGCGTATACATATTGCCTAGTATAGTTTGTTGCTGCCATATTCACTCCAGCCATTAATCTATACCCTAAGTTAGGAACGGATACAGTTGACCTACCTGTTATGGTAATGATATAGTCGTCATATTCGGAACTAAAAATTCCATTAATAGTAAGTTCACCAACAGAAGTAAACGTAATAAATCCATTACCATTAACCACGGCAGATGTTCCAGAATATGCTACTGAACTAGGCATGATGACAACCGTTGTATCAACATTGTCTGCGTTATCGGGCCAGTTATCATCAAGCATGCGATAACGAACTTTTGCTGGATTAAAACGTCCTGTGGTAAGTGGCATTTTATCAGGGCTCGTCTGGCCAGACTACCTGGTCAATAGTAGTAACATCTTTTGTTATATCTCTCAAAAGTTGACGATACTCAGCCCACTCTTGTTTTTTCTCGGCAGTTAGTGGCGCGTCGGGTAGTTGCGTCCAGTCTGACGAAGCCAAAATACCGTTTCTTCTAGCCCGAACCATACTCAGATCTGTTTGAGACGCTGCTATATCCGCATCCCGCTGCGCTACTTCTTCAGGTGTTGCGTTTCTAGTTTCAGTTGTACCGTCTGCATAGACAGTTGTTACTTGAAATGACATTATATCTCCTTATTTTGTAAATCCGTATGTTGAAATACTACCATAAAATCCCGACATACCTATAGTATATCCTGTAAAAGATGATACGTTATTATGTAATATAACTCCAGTATGAATTGTTGGATTACTGTAATTTCCAGTAAAATCAACATACATAACAGTTCTTTGGCTTAAAAATGGTGATCCAACTATAATTTGCCCTATTGTTGCGTAGATCGAACTATATCCTAGTCTTCCGCTATCTCCTGCGGTCGTACCCACTTGCTGATTAGTATAGGTTCCTCCATAATGAATAGTATTGTACCACCAATAATCAGCGGTGTTGTCAGAAACGGTTCTTAATCTAATAGTCGGATATTGATCAGTGGAGAAATACCCATGAATATTAATAATGTAATTATCATATGCGGAAGAGAATACTGAGTTTAAAGATAAATTACTAACATTTGTACACGACACTAGACCGGTAGTATTACTGAATGTAGCAGTACCAGCAGTAGTAGTTATAGTAGATGGAATTACATTATTTAATCCGGTTTTAACTACGGGCATTACTTTCTCACTCCATATATATTCATAGTACCTGTTATAGTACCGCTACCCGGAAAAATTCTTATTCCATCAAAAGGTATAGCCTGGTTAAATGTAGATATAGAATTTGAAACACTATATGTATAGGTATTGGTATAATCACCAGCACTGTCTGTTCTGGCAATTGTCTTCAAAGGTAAATATGGATTGTAAATATTCATTTGAGTTATATTATTCCAGTTGTTACCGCCAAACCAACCAACGTAAGCTGAGGAAGTATTGACAACCCTTGTCGTATTATTTGTATTACTATAATATCCTCGCGTGTGTTGAAGACTGTAAAATGATGAGCTATTATTTACGCCACCAAATCTATACTGAATATACAACCACTCACCATTTGCTGTTCCGGTATATCTAAGTAGCAAGTAATAGTCGTCATATTCTTTTGAAAATATATTGTCTATAGTTAAATTTGTAACAGCATTATAAGATATTTGTCCTTGATTTAATATTTGACCACCAGTTCCACTATAGGAAAATTGATTTGGAGATATTAAAACTAAACCATTTATTGCGCCCATAATATACCCTTACTTATATCCGTAAAATAACATTGACCCAGTTATAAACTCTAGATTGTTTTGTGGGAAAAAGTATAAAGATGTAAAATCTCCGCCAACATACATATTACCATAAGTATCATGTAGAGCATAAGTTGTATCATCGCGCACATTATCGTCAAAAATACCTTTTCTAAAGAAGCTAAGAGAATTCGCTGCGGAAGGATTTCTATAAAATAACGTATCATCTGGAAATGATTGTTGAGTTATTTGAGATAACATCCAAGATGTATCAGATGTCCCCTGACTCCCAGACCAAGTGCTAGCGTAATGATATTTCATATTCCAGTTATAGTTTCCCGATGTTGTATCGTTTCCTGGACCTAAAGAAACTCTAACTCTTAGATTAGTGCCTTCAAAAACATTTCCAGAAATGTCTGATATCATCCTATATAAAGCGTAGGTTGAAGTAAATAATCCATTAACGCGAATAAATGAAATATTTTTAAATGTAATAAAACCAGTGCTGGGATTCAGTAAAGCTGATTCGCCAGAGAAATTAATACTTGTGGGAACTATCTTCTCTAAACCACTCATAACTTCAACACCGGTCCAAGTGTTATCTACGATCCTATCTCTAATCTCAGATGGATTCCATCGACCATAAGTAATTTCAGGCATATTATTCCTCTATTTCGACCCAACTATTATTATCCTCATTCCAATAATAGTTCTTACCATCATTAGGATACTCTATTGGAGCCTGCCAGTCAAAATTTTCATCAAGAATCCATGACTCAAATGGCTTTGGCGCAATAAAAACATCATTGTCCTTATCATATTTTGCACCAACTCCAGCATACTGTTTTCTAAATGATCCAGTATATGATGTTTGCACCCACTTAGTCCTGCTGCCAAAGATATTTCTACAAACTTTAATACCTAATGATTCTTGTTCAACACCATTTTCATCTAATAAATCATCATTAGATATAACTATTACATCTGTAACAATATTATTTGAATCTAGTTTTGCAAAGTGCGCCATAATAAAACTCTAAATTCTCTTCCAACGTATGAATATAGTTCCAGAACCACCATTGCCAGCATTATTTTGATTTTGATTAGAGGGGTTATTCAAATAACTGGGGTGCTGATCTACTGACGAAGCACCACCGCCACCACCTGTATTTGCAGATGCTGAAGCAGCGACATATCCATTACTAGTAGCATACCAATTTCTTCCAGCATACCCACCATTTCCTGGCCCACTTCCTATTCCACCATAACCACCATATAGATAATCTGAATTACCTGGTGGCCCGTATGCACCACCACCACCACCACCGGCAACCCAAATTGGAATACCAGTCATTTCAACTAAAATCCCATCTCCGCCCTGACCTCCGGTTGCACCGGGTTGTCCAGGTAATAATGGGGCTGCACCAGCACTAAAACCTGGTCTACCTGCACCACCACCACCTGTTCCAGCACCAGGGCTCTGTGGATTTGGACCCCCTGGATTACCTTGAGTTGGAGCATTAGTGTTTCCCTGTGGGGTAGTGTAAGCTGATCCTCCACCAGAACCACCTACCTGACCATGAGATGCTGGAACGGCAGGACCTAAGCTATTAACAGGTATAGTTGTACCTCCTCCAACTCCACCACCGTTAGCGATGATAGCTGGGGTATTAGCTGTTGTCGGAATTATATAGCTAGGTTGTCCGCTGGTTCTAGTAGGCGCAGATCCGCCAGCTCCAATGTTAAAGGTATAGTTGCCAGCGGGTAATGTTGTTCTTCCAGATGACACGCCACCTGCGCCACCACCGCCAACACCATATACACCATAGCTAGCTCCTCTATTGCCACCTGCCCCACCACCTGCAACTACAATATACTCTATTTCAATAGGTACACCTGTTACGGTGATTGTACATGTAGAATCTACTTTGAGCGCAAAGTAGTCACCGACAGTATATCTTGTAGCGGATGGCGCAGGTGCCCAACTAAGACTAGATCCAACAACCCAATCTTGAGACGCTATGCGTCGAAAAATATCAGTTGAAGAAAAGCCACCTGTCGTTTGTCCCATAATTTATCACGAGATTTCTTCGTAGGCTACTGCTACTGAAATTAATCCAGAAGAGTTACCTGACTGAGCAACTAGCACGTCACCCTCTTCTAGGTAGATTGGAGTTGAATCCTTCAAAAAGGCTTCATAAGAAGCCTGTGCTGGAATAGTTACATTCTTAGCTAAATGATAGTTAGTTGAAGAACGTGTTATATACAAGGAAAAAGCTACGTTAATATTAACACCTTCTGTATTTGTAGCTAATACTCCTCCTAGCTTTAATACCTTATTAGAACCAGAAGAATTGGTAAGAACTGTTGTAGCATTTGCATTAGATAAGTTTACCAATGCGGTTTTTCCAATGATTGATGTTACGTTGACTATGTTGGGAGCAGCCATTAATTAATCCTTTCAACTAAAAATAATAGCTAGGGCTGTAGCTTTGCCAGTAGATGTAGCAGAATTTATTTTCCAAGCGACTCCAGGTGTAGCGCTGGAATCAGCGGTCAGTAAATAATCATTAGTTCCAACTGGAAGTCTAGCAATTGTATTATCAGCTGTACCGACAAGTAGGTCACCCTTAGCATCTACAACTGTAGATGTGTAGTAGGGTCCTGGGGTTCTCTTCCAAACTGTGCCGTCCCACGTCCACGTGGTATCGCCAATAGCAAAGTTATCATTAACATTTGGGTTATCGGGAAAATTTAAGGGCATATTTTTACCTCAGCTAGCTAATAATGAATTCATATATACATAGTAACATTTAAACGTGCTTTTAATAGGTTTAATTACTTGAACGGTGGGCCAGATATCCAGCAAACCAATGAGTATCTTACACCCTTTGTTACTGGAGTAACTCTATGCATAACATATGATGGGAAGAATGTAATGACACCTCTATTTTTAAATGCCTTCATTGGTTCCCCGCCATACCACAATTCTAATTCTCCACCTTCATAGTCATCTGGATCTGAAAGTTGTAAACTTAGACTTAGTTTTCTTGTACCAGTATTTAATCCACGATCAATATGCCATTCATAGTGCTCACCAGGAGCTTCATATCTAGTAAATTGAAGACCCTGCTCCATTGTAGATAAATCAAATTTAAAGAATTGATCATTGATTCCATTAATTGCAGCAGCTAATTTTTGAAATATCCATGATGTAGTATCATTGGGGAAAATAAAATGAACAAATGAATCTCTTACTTTTGGATCCTGTGGTCCATAAGTAGTTGCTCGCTCTAATTCTATACTGTTTCCAATATTAATAATAGCATCCAGCTCAGTTGGAGTAAATAAATTCTCTAACCATGCCCAATTTTCCACATGATCATTCTTTAGTGGCCAACCACCGCCACCAGCGTTTGGCTCATATAGTTTCTGTAATTCTACTTCTAGATTAACTGGATCAGTCAAGTGGACCATCAAAATCCTCCGGTACAAAATGGAAAAATACTAAATCTGCTGTACCCTGTAAACGCTCGGAACGATAGTGCCAAGAGTGTGTGCCGGAATATAGGACTGCATCATTCTCCTCAAGCAACGCCGTAGACCATTCTTCTCTATCAATAATCATTTGCTTGAGCTCATCAGTATCAGGATGACCTACGCCTTTCTCATTAATGTCAGCTACTACATCATCGGTCATATGTTTACCGATATGAATGGGCCATGGTCCTGGATGGGTAGACTGGATTAAGTAATCAATTGTATAACGACACTGAGGTCTATCAATATGCAAAGGACATATACCATTATCTTTATACATAGAAAGAAATGAGTATGACGGTTTTACTTTTTGTCCAAATTGTTCAGAGGCAAAGTCAGTCAACTGCTGATGTATTTTAACAAAGAACGGAACATTGTGTGCATACGTTCTGACAAAATCTTTTTCATCTAGACTCATCGGCATCAGGGGAACTCTTTTGTCAATAAAATTTTTTATTGCAGTATGAGTTTCTGGTTTAAAAAGTTGTTTCGCTACTATTGGATAGTTCTTCATTTCAATATTATACCATAACTAAATCAGTTATGTTCAATCTCTCTGATATCTTGTGAGTCCATTTCTGTTTGCTTATACAACAAACCTGCCTGCAGTAATGCTTCTAAGTTTGAAACTGATACTCCTTCGATAGCCTGTATCTTATCCATTTCTGCCTGACGACTTAATCTGAGTTTCCAATACTCTTGTTGATTATCTTCAATATCTTCTGGAGAATATTTCTTAGAGTTATTAAATAAATTTTCTAAGATTTTTAATTCTCTTCTTGAACCTTCTAAAACTATCTCTGTTCGCTGTAAACTTAGTTGTTTTTCTTCAGCTTCTAGAGCGTCTAATTCATCGCCTGTTTTTAACAGTCTATCTATTTGAATGAGTAATTTTTTCTGATTGATTTCAGCCATTTTAATTTTATATATTAACTCTTGGGCTTCAATTAATATCTGACGATACTGCATTTCCAAAGTATCATGTTGCCCAACAACAAAGTT
>Ga0129333_10004513_pt1 | contig 13035 bp, 6 predicted proteins | sample CPB6_08_DNA_FD_94474 | JGI IMG/M metagenome (GOLD analysis project Ga0129333, IMG submission 94474) | Freshwater to marine salinity gradient microbial communities from Chesapeake Bay, USA - CPBay_Sum_0.6_0.8_DNA | ecosystem: Environmental > Aquatic > Marine > Coastal | place: USA: Chesapeake Bay... | reverse complement strand
TAGAAGTAATTTCTTTTTATAGAAATGACATTTTAGATATTAAAACTATAGATGTCAATTTAACACCAGTTTATTCAATAGTTCCTCAAAGTCCAGAGTATTTTACATATAGAAATATTTTTGGTGGAATACTAAAGTTAGACTCTACTGCTCTAAGTGAAGATTACATCTGGGTTATTAAGAACGAAACATTATTAACTCCTTCTGTTGATTATGTTTTAAATTCTGACTATAGTAGCATTACCTTAGCAGTAAGTCCTAATATTACAGATAAAATTAAAATCATTGTATTTGGTGGGAATATCCTTACTTCAGGGATTAGTTACATGCAGTTTAAGGACATGCTTAATAGAACCAGTTACACTCGTTTAAGTGCCAATAAGCAAACAAAATTAGCTGCAGATTTAAGATCTACTGATAAAACAATTTTAGTAGAAGACGCTAGCAATTTTGATACTCCTAATCCTTCTTTGAATAAACCTGGAATAATAGAAATACGTGGCGAACGTATTGAATATTTCACCTTACAAGGAAACGTGTTAGGCCAGTTAAGACGAGGAACCTTAGGAACGGGAGTTCCTAAACTACACAAGCAAGGTAGTGTAGTTCAGGATATAGGAACTAGTGAAACTATTTTCTATAATGATACGGTTCTAACGCAACAAATAGTAAGCAACGGTACTAACATAGTAAACAATTTAAACTATGTCCCGTCTAAGATTGATGGTAATTGGGTGTTTGATTCTAGTTTTGAAACAAGTATACCTGCAACATTTAATCAGTGCGATGAAATTGAAGTATTTGTGGGAGGCTACAATATAAGCCAATGGGAAGGTTCTGTAAATGGAGAGCCTGGAAAATCTTATAATGTTGGTGATATTGTTCTTGTAAATGGCTATAATTATAAGTGTAACACAAATCATGTAAGCTCAACATCTTTTATAAATGATGCAGATTTCTGGGATTTCTTCATCGCAAATACCAGATTATCTAAAACTCCATATAAGGTTTATAATATTAATAAAGCCCCTATAAGTCCAGAAGGAGATGTTCAGTTCGATGCCGATTTTTCAGTAGATGGAACTAATAATTCGTTAAGATTAACAACTCCTTTAGACAGTAATGTTATTATTACTGTGGTAAAACGCACAGGAAAAGATTGGGATTCTGTAGTAAATATAATGAACGACACAGGAAAAATTGCAGAATTTCTAAAGGCATCACCAGGTGCTTGGTATACAGGCATTGAGAATTATGCTCTTACAATTAATACAGCTGAAACTTTTGATAACAGTGATGTGACATTCGATAGTTCAGACTACAAAGTAGATTAAGGATTATAAAAAAAATGGCAAAGCAACATATTAACACAGGAGTAGCAGCTGACGACGGCACAGGTGATACATTACGTCAAGCAGGGATTAAAATAAATTCTAACTTTGATGAACTGTATGCAGCTCTTGCATCGTCTCAAAATATTAATAGTATTATTGGTGGAATAGGGATAGCTGTTGAAAATAACGCCGGCGTAGTAACAATTACTAACACTGCAGCTAGCCCAGTTATAAATGCCAATTCATTAGTAGGAACAGTTTTAGCATCGAACGTAACTGGTTCTAGCCTCACTTCTGTCGGAACGTTAGTCGGATTAACGGTGACAAATCCTATAGTCGGATCTATTACTGGTGTAGCACCTGCTATATCATTGTCTGGAACAACTTTAGCACCTAATATTGTTAGCTCTAGTTTGACATCTTTAGGAACATTAACATCGTTAACAGTAACAAACCCGATATCAGGATCCATTACTGGATCTGCTCCTGCAGCAAATTTAACAGGAACAACATTACCTTCTTCAATAGTTAATTCTAGCTTAACATCTGTTGGGAATTTAGTTTCCTTGAATATAGGAGGAACAGTTCAAAAATCAAATAATAATATCAGTTGCCCTCCAGGAGTAGCAACTGTTGTATACACATCTTCTGCTCAATTTGAACATGCTCTACGATTATTTGTTTTAGCTGAAGGGTTAGAAGAAGGCGGAGCCCCTGATTGGGAAACACACGCTTGCGATATTATAGCTGTAAAAGGGTATAACATAGACGACGTAACTGTTAGTGTATTTGGTGTTACTTATAGTGGTCTAGGACCTTTAGCAACTTTTGACGGGCAATGGAATCTATCTACTAATAGAATTGAAATTACTTGTACACCAGCGAGTACTGTAGATCCAGTAGAAGTTTCGGTTTTTGTTACTGAATTAACATCAACAAAGTAACAGTTAAAATACCATATTATAAATTAAGATAAATATCGAATAAAGAGAGATTATTATGCAGAGTAAAGATGTTACAGGAATTTATGTAGAAGGCCATATACACATTTACGATCCTGAGAAAAAAGTTACCTATGTTAATAAGCGTAACGCAATCCACTATGAAAATTTTAGTCAAGCTTTGGCTCAAAGTATTAGTAATAGCGGACAGGGAATTATAAATCAGATGGTTTTTGGAAATGGCGGAACTTATGTCGATCCTACCGGAATCATAACATATTTAACTCCTAATTCCGTCGGATCAAATGCAAGTTTGTATAATCAGACTTATTCTAAAGTAGTAGATTCTAACTCTAGTCTAAATATTGATCCTACTAGAAATTTTATGGAAACACGCCATGTTACTGGAACAAATTATACAGATATTTTAGTAACATGTTTGTTAGACTATGGAGAAAATATTTCAGGGCAATCTGCATTTGATGTGACCAATAATAATAATTCTCCTGCAGTATTTGACGAGTTAGGACTAGTGTCTTACAACTACACGACTAACAGTCCTACATTATTAACACACGTAATTTTTCACCCAGTTCAGAAAAGTTTAAACAGATTAATTCAAATTGATTATACTGTTCGAATTCAAACTCTAACTGGTGCGGCAGGAGTTTAATAAATGAGCTATCAGATAAATTTTACTGAGGCAAATAATCCTTCGAAGTTGCCATTAATCGTTCAAGATCAGACTCTAAACAGTCAGACTAGTGTAACATTTGTAGGCAAAAATTATCCAGGTTATAGTCCAATAATCGCAGAAAATTTTCTGCATTTGCTAGAAAATTTTGCAAGTCCAAACGCTCCAGAAAATCCAGTACAAGGTCAACTTTGGTATGACAGTTCAGTAGGAATAAATCTATTAAAAGTATTTGATGGAACTAACTGGACAGAAGCAGGTGCAGTAAAAAAATCAGATAGTGCTCCAGCAGTTGCAAATAGTATTCGAGGTGACCTTTGGATTGACACTACGAATCAACAACTATATTTGTTTTCGGGAAGTGCATGGTTGTTAGTAGGGCCTCAGTTTAGCGTAGGATCTAATACAGGACCTATTGTTGAAACTCTAGTTGATAAAGACAATATAAATCACCCTGTTGTAAGTATCTATTCAAATAATGTAAGAGTAGCTATTGTAAGCGAAGAAACATTTATTCCTAAATCAAGTTTACAAGGTTTTTCTAACGGAATAATTAAAGGAATTAATCTTACTACAGGTGATAGTAGCGGGTTGAATGCACTTGCGTTAACATCGTATAAACTATACGGCACTGCTAGTTCAGCAGATGCATTAAATGTTAACAATAAAGTAGTATCTGCTGCGAATTTTTTAAGATCTGATGTAATAAGCAAAACACTTAATGCTTTACAAATTCAATCAGATAGTGGATTAAGTTTAGGAAGTGATTTAGGTTTTAGTATATCTACAAATTCAGACTCTGTAGACTTATATTCTCAATCCACTTCCAAAGCTATTAATATTAAAATGAGAAATTCCGATGGCGGAGTTTCATCTGTTTTACATATAAACTCTAATAAAAACATAGGAATTGGTGAAAATAATTTTAACCCTGAAGCAACTTTAGATGTGTTAGGCGATATACGAGGACAAGGAAGAATTTATACTAGTTCTACAGAAGACGCTAATAATTTAAATGAAGGGAGTCTGACAACACTAGGAGGTATGTCTGTTGCACTAAACAGTTACTTCGGCGAAGATGTTACAGTTTATGGAAAGATTATCCCTGTTAATGTAGACGGAGATAATAATCCAATTACAGGTACAGTTATTGTTCCTGGGCCGTTATCGTCTGCAGATGGAGATGTTGCAAACAAATATGATATAGGGTCTTTAACTAGACCTTTTAGAAATGTCTATGCGCAAGCATTTGTTGGTTCCTTCTCGGGAACTTTTTCAGGAACAACAACTGCTAATACTAGTGGTTCTGCAGCATATCTTGCTAGTAGTACAAATCTTAAAATCACTGGAGATGTTGAAAGCACTAATAGTACAGGAGTTCCTTTTAACGGTGTAACACAAACCGGAACATTAGATTTACCTGTTACACTAGCATCATCTGCAATTACTGGACAACAAGTTGAATTGACAAGTTCAAAATCAACAGATCAGTTACTAGTATATCGAAGCGATTCAAATTATACAGGCCTTGCTAAAACGACTCAAGCTACGTTTTTAGGAGGAATATCTCAGGTTCCTACGGGAACAATTCTTCCTTATGCAGGAGCAACAGCTCCTACGGGATATTTGTTATGCGATGGAAGTGAAGTAAGTAGAACTACATATTCTGTATTATTTGGAATAATAGGATATAGATATAGAGCAGAATCTCAATTGCAAGGGTTTGCATCATTTGCATTGCCAGATCTACGAGGCAGATTTGCATTAGGTGCAGATAATATGGTAAATTCGAGTCTTCCTGATCTTCCATCTAAAGTAAACCAAGCTGTTTTAATTTCTGCAACACCTGATTCTGCCGCTGGTAGAGTGACAGAAACATCCGCTTCTAATGTAGGTTCTGGAGGTGGTGCAAGTAAAAAGTCATTAGTATTATCTAATATACCTCAGCATACACATAGTTTCAATAGTGGAAATGCTCAGTACTATGCACCAGGTGCACCAGGTGCATTACCAGATGGATTAGCAGTTGCAGGAAAAGGAACCGAGTCTTTAACAACTGGCCAAGGATTAGCAAACAGTGGAAAAATTTCTGGCGGAAGCGATCCTGTAACAGCGGTTGACATACAAAACCCTTATCTAACAATTAACTATATTATAAAGACATAACATGGCTTATACAATTAATAAATCAGACGGAACAGAATTAACTAAAATTGTAGACGGGTCGATTGATCAAATATCTACAGATTTAACTTTAATAGGTCGAAATGCTCCACCGTCTTATGGACTGTTTATAAATGAAAATTTTGTAAAATTATTAGAAAATTTTGCTAGCGATCAGCCACCAGATCGTTCTATTACAGGACAACTTTGGTTTGACACAACTGATGGTAGATTAAAAGTTTATGATCCTGTTGTTGGAGGATATAAAGTATCTGGAGGAACTATCGTATCTGGAACTGCTCCTAGTACAATTGCAGCAGGTGATATTTGGATCGACAGCGAAAGAAAACAGTTATATTTTAATGACGGAACTGCAACATATCTAGCAGGTCCTCAATATACTAATGATCAAGGCGTTAGTGGTTTTAATGTTACAACGATAATAGATGATAATGAAGTTCCACATACATGTGTATTTTTATATGTAGCACAAGCATTAATAGGAATCTTTAGTAAAACTGCATTCACTCCAATGGATGTTATTCCTGGATACGGATCGTATACGATCCCAGAAGGTGAATTAAATGAAGGAGCGGTTGTATCTAATCCTGTCAATGTTGGATTTAATGCAGGAACATTGTCGAATTTAAAATTTAATGTAACAACAACAAAATCAGATGGTCTTATTGGTACAGATGGAGTTTCAATTAATACATCAGGATCTTTTTTGTCATCGACAGCCAATGAGACCTCGGCATACGGCACAATTAAAATTCAAGGCGGCTCTAATCAAGTTCCTTTAATTCTTGGACCAAGCCTTAATAATAAGATACTAGTAACAACACAGAGTTTTGAAATTGGTCCTAACCAAAATTTTGCTATTAATCAGAATTTTAAAATAAGCACCCAACCTTCGTCTGCAGTATCGCTGCCAAATTTCTTTATTAATGCAGAAAATCAATATTTGGGAATTCATACAGATGCACCAGTTTATCCGTTTGATGTGAACGGAAATAGCAGATTTAGAAACAATTTAGTTGTCGATGGTGTTGTTCAGATTATTGATGGGAATGCACCCGCGGCATTAGATTCTCCAGGATCAGTAGGACAGATTGCATGGGATCAAAATTATTTTTATATCTGTGTAGAACCCAATACTTGGAAAAAAGCAACTCTTAATGCTGTAGGAGCAGGTATTGCTGCTATAGTAGAAGATCTAAACCCAAGTTTAGGAGGTAATTTAAATTTAAATTCGAAAAATATTACAGGAACAGGAAATATATCCGTTGACGGAGTAATTACTTTAAAATCTACAAATGAGTTACGATTTGAAGATACTGACAGTTCTAACTATGTTGGTTTTAAAGCACCTGGTTCTATTACAACTAATAAAATTTGGACACTTCCAAGTGCAGACGGCAGTGTAGGACAAGTCCTTTCAACAAACGGATCAGGGGTTCTTTCTTGGGTAGATCAATCAGGCGGTAGTTCGTACTCAAATACAGATGTTGATAGTCATCTTAACACAAGTACTGCATCTAGCAGTCAGGTATTAGGGTGGACTGGAACTGATTATGATTGGGTCAATCAAACAACTGCTTATACTAATACAGATGTCGATAGTCATCTTAACACAGGTACAGCGTCTAGTGGCCAAGTATTAAGTTGGACTGGAACTGATTATGATTGGGTCAACCAAACTAGCAGTTCTAGAAATACTGTTACAGGATCTTCTGCAAGTATTGCAAATTTAGCATCAGATGATTTTGAAATAGTAGGAAGTAAGAGTTATCTTTTATATAAAATTCAAACAAGTGCAGCATCTTGGGTAAGAATTTACACAAGTTCTGCTGCTAGAACAGCTGATGCATCGAGAATTGAAGGCGATGATCCATTGCCAGGAGCAGGAGTGATAGCCGAGGTAATTACCTTAGGAGCAGAAACAGTGTTAGTTAGTCCAGGTGTTATAGGATTTAATGATGAGTTAACTCCTAACAGTAATATATTTTGTACAGTTACAAATAAAAGTGGTTCCTCGGCAGTTATTAATGTAACACTAACAATTTTACAGTTGGAATAATAGTATGTATCTTAGGAAAAAAAAATATAGACCTTTTATTGTAACTGTCTATAATATGGACGACTTAGAAAGTTTGTATGAAGATTTAGAAATCGAAGGTAAAACACCTCAAAATATTTCAATTCTTAGACCAGTTGAATGTGTAAATCGTCGTCCGATCAGTAGAAGTACACATTATTTGCTAACAAATAAAGAAGCCACTCTTTTGCAAAAAGATCCAAGAGTAAGATCTGTAGAATTAGAACCTGAATACAGAGGTTTGATTCCAAAAAGTTATAATATCATACAAGAGTCAGACCATTTTGACAAAAGTAATAATCTTAGTCCAGAAATGATTAACTGGGCGTTGTTAAGATGTTATGAAGAACAAAATAGATCAGGATGGGGAATGAACCCAAACGACGGTACAAATAGTTCTCCGTTGTATAAAGATAAAGTATCTGGTACCGTAATTTTAACTCAAACAGGCAAAAATGTAGATGTTGTCATAGTGGATGACAACGGCATCGTATGGGACCATCCAGAGTTTACAGATTCACAAGGTAATACTAGAACTGTACAATATAATTGGGGCCAACATAATGAAGAAATAGGAATCGGACCAAATACTGAGTCATGGTCATATGGAGAACCACAAATTCATTCTACACATGTAGCAGGTACTGTAGCCGGTAAAACTCAAGGATGGGCTAGAGATGCAAATATATATAACATTGGTTTTCCTGACATTCCATTAAGCGTAATCGATTATGTCAGAGCTTTTCATAATAACAAACCTGTTAACCCATCTACAGGTAGAAAGAACCCAACTATAGTGAATAATAGTTGGGGGTATTCTTGGCCCGTGAGTTTGTGGGATTACAAAGAAATTACAGCAGTAACTTATAGAGGTACACGATATGTTCCAGAAGGTGAAACATTTAGAGCACGTGAATACGGAATTGAATACTTCGGTAGCAGATATGGTAATTTTGTTAATTTTGAAAATGGAGGAAATCGAATAATTTTAACAGAAAGTCCTGGTGAAAACGGATATTCAAATAGCACTCCCGTTATACTAAATTTTGATGAAGAAGTTTTTAACAACAGCTCTCCCTCTAGTCAGAGTCCATATGGATTTGCAATATTTCAACCAATATCAGATTTATCAGAAGAGCCATTTTGGTTTACTGAAGTCGAAGTTCAAGGATCTGGACCAATACAAATCCGGTTTGAATTTTCGGTAAGTCCCGCGCTTGGTTCTCAAAGAAGCAATCACTGGTACGCCAAACTAAAAAATAAAATTAAAATATTAGATGAAAATCAAAATATTATAAAAGAATTTTCCTATGAAGATGTAAAAAGTGGCATGGATGTCATCTTCGATGATGTTTGGTGTGGAGGACGGGTTACTTTTTATTTAGAAAATAATAGTAATCATACAATAAGATTTGAAAGATTAATCGAAACCACTCCGGACAATCCTAATCAAGTCACTTGGGATTATATTATAGAGGTACAACCATATATTTTTACAATACCAATGGCGGAAGTTACATCTATTCCTTTAAATTTATTAGGACCTGCCAACCTTACATCTCAAACTGAGGTTAGTCCTTCTCCAGTCCCAGGCGATAATGATTATGGTTACTGGAATATTAATTTACCTTTTGATGTTTATTTTAATTTTGAATTACAAAATCAGATAACGATAACCACAGATGGTCTTCTTCAATTTGGTGGTCTCTACGGCGATGGAATATATTTTGCTTATGAAAATCTGTTTACAACCAATTTTTCTAATTTGAGATCAACACAAAGAATTTACAGTGGCGCTGAAGGAACCGCTCCTAACAGAACTTTTAGAATACGTATAGAAGCAACTACAGCTGAGGAAGGAATATTAGGATCTCCTGATCTAGTTTATGAAATTACTTTCTATGAAAATACTCCAAATCAAATTGATTGGCATGTAGGTGAAAACAGCGATAAGATTGTAGGAGGTTTATTTGATTTCGAACAATTAAGAGAATGGGGATTGCAACAACTTTATAGCATTCCAGGAAGAGTCAATGCATTAGATTCAGATATTGAAGCGGCTATTCAAGACGGTATTATTTTTGTAGGAGCTGCTGGAAATAGTGCTTGGAGAATTGATAGCCCCGGAGGGTTAGATTACAACAATAGTATTGAAATGGCGGAGTGGTTTCCTGGGTCAGTTAATGATCCAATCTTCTATATGCGAGGTTCTTCTCCTACTGCTGTAGACAGTGTTCAAGATGGCGGAAATTTTAATCTTAGTTCTATATGTGTAGGATCCATAGATCCAGTAGCTCAAGACAGAAAAGCATCTTATAGCAACTGTGGTCCTGGCGTAGACATATATGCTCCGGGAACACTTATAATAAGTTCTACGCCAATTGCTTATGATGCCTTTGGAAATGTAGTATCTGTGCTTTATCCTGGAAGTTCTGAGTTTTGGCTTCTTAAGATGGTAGGAACTAGTATGGCAAGCCCTCAAGTATGCGGAGTTCTAGCCTGTGCTTTAGAAGTTTATCCTAACATGACACAAATAGAGGCTAAAAATTACATTAGAAGCTATGCTAAATTAGGACAGTTGTATGATAGTACTATTGGACCCTCAGATTTAAACAGTTTACAAGGATCCAATAATTTATTCCTATATTACCATAAGGAAAGATTTACGGAAGGCAATGTTTTTCCTAAAATCAATTATAGATATCGTAAGTCTTCTGGTTTTGTTTACCCAAGAGTAAAAATAAGGCGAAAATAACTATACTTAAATTTAAGATAAATACAATTATAAAGGAACACAAAAATGCCATATTCAATTAATAAATACGCCGGAGCACTAATTGCTACGGTAGCAGATGGAACCGTCGATCAATCTACATCTTTAAAACTAGTTGGTAAGAACTACGCAGGTTACGGTGAGATTCAAAACGAGAATTTTATTTACTTATTGGAAAATTTTGCAAGTCCGTCACCTGGCCCAGATAAACCTCTTCCAGGGCAATTATGGTTTGATACTCAAAATAATAAGTTAAATTTTAGGGATAATAACGGCAGATGGAGAACAGCAGGCGGAAGTTCTGCTGCGCCTCCACCAGGACCTACTGGCCTAACTACAGGAGATTTTTGGTTTGATACAACTAATAATCAATTGTATGTTTGGAATTCTGTACCTAGTCCAGGTAAGTTTGTATTAGTTGGTCCAGAAGGTGTTCCTGGAAGTGGCGTTACACAGATGCTTTCAGCAAGTGTACTCGATACAAATAACGTTAACCATACAATAATTAAGGCAGTTGTAGATGATCAAGTAGTTTTTGTAATTAATACAGATGCGGCATTTACATTAGATGAAGATAGTTCAATTACTGGATTTGATACAATTCAGCAAGGTATTACTTTAGCTTACACGAATGATGAAACAGAAGAAGGAGTTACTCAGAATAATTTTAGATTTTGGGGAACTGCTAGTAACAGTGACAGATTAGGAGGTTTAGAACCTTCAGATTATGTTTCTGCGGATAATCCAACATTTAATTCACAAGTACATTTTCCTAATGATGGATTAACAGTTGGGTCTACTTACACATTAGAAATGAAACTAATCGGTGGTATTCCTAACATACAAAATATTTTTAATAACGAAATTAAATTTAATACCACTGTTAGTGGATCTTTAGTTACTCCGTTAAGATTAGTTGGAAAAACATTACAACCAGGAAGTGCAGATATTAATATCGGAACTTCGTCTAATCCGTATAATATCATTTATGCAAATAGTTTTTCTGGATCTGCTACACAATCGGATGCACTAAAAGTAGGAGCAACTTATGTTGGTGCATCCACAGAGGCTCTTGCTAACACAATTGCTGCTAGAACTAATGTCAATACAATTGTAAATGGTGTAACTTGTGGTCCAGGATCGATTAAAGCAACTTACTTTATCGGATCGGCTACCGCAGCGTTATATGCTGACTTGGCAGAAAAGTTTTTACCAGATAACGATTATCCTCCTGGAACTGTAGTAATGGTTGGAGGAGAAAAAGAAGTAACTGCTTCAACTTTTGGATCTAATCCTATTGGAGTAGTCAGTACAGAACCTGCATACATTATGAATTCTGCTCTCGAAGGCGGAGTATCAATTGCATTAAAAGGGAGAGTTCCAGTGTTTATCTCTGGACCTATCAGAAAAGGTGAACAAGTTATTGCAGGAGACAATGGCGTAGGACTATCATTTAGTCAGGACACTAATCAAGCTGTATTCGGAATCAGTTTAGAAACTAATGATGACCCAGGAATAAAACTTGTTGAATGTGTAATTTTGTAAAATAAATAGAATAAAATAGGTTAATTTATGCAATATAATACCATTACAGCAGCAGAATATAAAGAAATAAGAGATGTAGTTGCAAAAGTCTTAGGAAAAACACCCAATCAGCCAACTTTTGGCGGAACAGATGACGACTTTGGATACGGCCAAGAGTTAATCAGTTTCAACCGTGATGTTGCAAATCTAATAACAGCATCAGATTGGGAAGCGTTAACAAAAGATATGTTACGTATTCTGTATCATCAAAACGGTACAAATTTTTCTGCAGACTTTGCAAGTACAGAAAATGTATTGGTCGGTGACGGACTCGGGAATACTAATCTCACAGCAGTAACTAGTGGATTCCCGTATGTAGCTACAGCAGTAACGACAATCACTGCGACTAGTGCTATAAACAATTATATTACTGTAAATAGCACTGCTAATATGAATATTGGTATGCAGATTGTGTTTGAAAATCAGGCTTATACTGGTGGAAGTGCGTTTGGTGGCATAACTTTAGGAACTACTTATTATATTTTTAATATAATTCAAGGTATATCGGCCATACAGATTTCAACTGTTCCTCCGTCTAGCTCAACAACTGCTCTTGTACTAACCAGCGCAACTGTACCTCCTAATCAAATAAAAGTTACAGCATCAGGAAGCAAAGGACAGTTTATCTTAGAAAAAGACAGGAAAAAGATGTATGACTACACTGTTCTCACAAGCCCTACTAACATAGCAACATTAGCTAACAGACTCAAGGTTTATCTATTAGCGGGCAATGGAACTACAACTTTTACACAATTGGTTTTAAAAACATACAACTCTGTAGATAAACTAATCAATTCTGCACCTACTAGTAATGATGGTAGAACAGGCGGTTGGAACGGAACTAAAACCCATTATTGGACCGTAGATTTTGGAGGTACCACTGTTGCAGAAAAAATTTCTGCAGCTAGATATTTCTTTAATGCAGGCGGTGAAATTACGATTTCAGGAACTTATACACCTAGCGTTACAGATCAAAATCAACCAAACGAAATAGATTGGAGTTGGTCTGCTATCTACGCAGGTTGGCAAACTTTTTCATTAAGAGCTAGATCATGTTCTATTACAGGAAATGCAGTCGAAGTTACAGCAAGTCCTACCAGTAATAATACTACCTATACAAGATTGGGTGGCGGCAATCAAGGATTTTATAACTTAGGAACTAGTTATTCTCCAATTTTAAGAGTAGATCCTCCTACTGCAACTGCTTATGACACCTACATTTATTATAATATAGATGCAAAATTTGATACAGCCACAGGTTTGTTAGAATTTCAAGTTTCCCTTGTTGATACTTACGACGTGTCAGGTACTACATGGGGTTATGACGAGAAACAATCAGGTGGAGTTCTTAGTAGAATACAGGCTAAAATACCTCAAGGAAAAGATGCTAGTAATAATAATACTGTATTTCTTCCTGATCCTGTTATCACTGCAATCAAAGGCACTTT
>Ga0129333_10004512_pt1 | contig 13039 bp, 10 predicted proteins | sample CPB6_08_DNA_FD_94474 | JGI IMG/M metagenome (GOLD analysis project Ga0129333, IMG submission 94474) | Freshwater to marine salinity gradient microbial communities from Chesapeake Bay, USA - CPBay_Sum_0.6_0.8_DNA | ecosystem: Environmental > Aquatic > Marine > Coastal | place: USA: Chesapeake... | reverse complement strand
ATACAAAATATTATTAAAGTGCTTGAAAGTTATAGCGAAAAAGTGATTGATGAAATCATAAAACAAATCTATGAAAATCGGCGTTTGAAATGTGAAAAGGTGTAAAAGGGGGTCTTAAAAGTCTTTAAGTTGTTTTAATATATTATTACATAAATAATGTCTAGACGTATTAACGCACAAAAAATTAAAGAATTGCAAGGTGTAAAATCGGCGTTTGAAATGTGAAAAGGTGTAAAAGGATTGAATATCGATGATTGCGTAAATGAGGGTATATTATTATAAAACGAAAAAGGAATAAAAACAAAAATGTATACTTATAATAAAAATAATAAGTATACAAAAATGATGAAATCGATAAGCAGTAGTAATTTGTCCACAAATGAAAGTGAAGAACTATTAGAATTATCTAGCGATAGCAACCTACACCTATACATATTTAGTGGGTGTTATGCAGTCGCGATTCTATTTCTATTTTTATATTTGTATGTATTTTGAACCCAGTAAACCTACAGTCCATTTGATACAATATACCTACGGTCCATTTGACCCCAGTAAAAAAGATTTTATATTTATTATAGATGATTTGTTTATTTTCCGGGTTTTACCGTTGGTTTCAATGACAATATCATCTAGGCAGAGAGGATTTGTTTTTAATTCTTCAATCAGGTGAGGAAATGATGAAAAATGTTTCATAATAGTAATCGCCGTGATTGAACTAATGCTGGGAATTTGGCATAGAATAATTTCACCAATATTTTCGGGGGTGATATTATCCTTTTTCGTTTTTTTAACCACGGTGCAATAATTAGCTGGTGCAACAACGACGTTTTCGAGAGAAATCGGTTCGTCGCCAATTTTATTCGAAAAATGGGGTGTTTTCCCCTTTCCGTTTTCTCTCTCTATTTTATCGGCAATAGAAAGAATCATTTCAGCCGTTTCTTGAAGAGAACACGTCCGTGTTGCACTAAATCCTTTGAAAAAATTCAAACTAGTCATGGCGGAATATATGATTTTTTTCTCCATAGGACTACGTAATTGACTAAACATGCCTTCAATAATATAAAGTATGTTGTGGGTATGGAAACCACTCGAATGTATTAGCCGGTAAGATTGTTCTTCGTATCGCCCGTCTTTGATACTTGCTAATAAATCGGCTAAAGATTTACGTTCGATGAGAACGAGTTCTTTGTCATCATCGGCGCAAATCAAAATATCTCCTAGAGTAAGAACTTTTTTGAACAATTGTATAGAGGACGTTTGATTCATGGATTGGCATTTTTCGTAGAGAAAACTCTCTCGTTCATCAATAAATATTTTCATTATGAATAATAATTACTATTCAAAATGACATTATATTGTTATACTAAATAATAAATTTAGAATCAATAATATTTACCAGTAATGGTAGTTCTGAGGATTAGAACCGACAGGACGTGATTGATTCACAGTTGTAGTGAAACGTAAAGTAGCTAAATCGCTCTTGGTGCAGCAGTGACCGGAGATTGGGTCAGTACTTTGTAAGAAAATACTGGTCCACCATCCACGGCCAACTTGTCCAGGGAAACCGGCCTTTTTGTTTCCTCCTCCTTGATTTTGATTTGCAGTTCTTGTATAGTTTCTGGCTCTACTTGATGCGTTAGATAAACCCATTATATATAATGCCTAAATATTTTATTTTATACAAAATGAAAAATTGAATAAAATATAAATAAAAAATATTTAAACACAAATCGACTATTATACTAACCTATTGTTTTCATTCTATTTTAAAAATAAAATGAACGCAACTCAAGAATACGTGCAAATGAATCATCTAGATGACGATATTATCATAGAAAAAAATCAAAATGGAACAGAAACCTATATTTTCGACCCATATAATCCCCTAAATAAATCGATTGGAGAAATCGATATTCAAAATATATTGAAAAATTATGGAATAAATACACCTATACACAATATAAATTTATATAAACGTGCTTTCATCCACCGCTCATATATGAAGCGTCCAAATTTAGAAAATACTCAAAATAATATTGTCATTGTTCCTAAACCCGATGATTGTTTGCCCCTTTATACGAAATCGAATGAACGATTGGAATTTGTTGGTGACGGTGTGCTCGAATGCATTACTAAATATTATTTGTATCGCCGTTTTCCCAAAGAAAATGAGGGGTTTATGACGGAGAAAAAGATTGCTCTAGTGAAAAATGAATCGATTGGTAAAATGGCTTTAGAAATGGGTTTGCATAAATGGTATATTTTATCAAAACACGCGGAATTGAAACAAACGCGAACCAATTTAAAAAAATTGGGATGTTTATTCGAATCCTTTTTAGGAGCAATGTTCCTAGATTTTAACAAGATTTCCATACACGATGACGATGGATGGTTTGGCAATTTATTTGTGACGGGTCCCGGATTCCAAATGGTGCAAATTTTCGTGGAAAATGTCTTCGAGAGACATGTGGATTGGATTAATTTGATAAGAAATGATGATAATTACAAGAATATATTACAGGTAAAAATACAAAAGGAATTCAAGGTTACGCCTCATTATATGGAGGTAGAAGACCATAATGTAGAAACGGGATATTATATGGGGGTTTATTTATGTTTAGGACAACCGATTCATAACAAAAAACATAGTGAATCGATACCTATTACAAATTTCAATTCATATAGTGAGATACATCAGTATATGTCGGAATATAATAAAATATTTGTATTTTTGGGAGAAGGAAAACATAAAATTAAAAAGAAGGCAGAACAAATTGCATGTGACGAAGCAATTCGTCATTTACAATCATTTTAGACCTATAGATAATTACATTGCACAAAATTTCATTGCATAAAAATACATACAAAAATATACTATACTATATTATATAGTATATTTTTTTATTATGGAACAATTATATTTAGAACAATTGGTCGTAAAACCAATGCCAAAAAAACAGGAGAAAATCATGGTAAAGGTAAAAATAGTTGACAAAACGAAGGAAATGCACATAAATAGACAAATGATATTGAATCGATTAAATAATAAAAATCTTTTGCAAGTTCGTAAACAGGTGCCAATCAGTGATAATCAAATAATTACAATCAAAAAACCTAAGAAAATAAATGAAACGATTAAGATAGAAGAGGAAGCGGAGGAAAAAGTGGCGGAAGAAAAGGTAGAGGAAGAGGAAGAGGAAGCGGAGGAAAACGTGGCGGAAGAGGAAGAAGAAAACGTGGCGGAAGAGGAAGAGGAAGAAGAAAAGGTGGAGGAAAAGGTAGAGGAAGTGGAAAAAGAAGAGGAGGAAGAAGTGGAGGACAAGGTAGAACAGGACAAGGTGGAGGAGGAAAAAGTGGAGGAAAAGGAGGAAGAACAAGTCAAAGAAAAAGTCAAAAAACAACCTAAGGCAAAGGGTAAAAATATAATCTCTATTCTACCAAGAAAATATGAAATAAACCAAGAAATTCAAAATGTAAAACTAGGAAAACATACCGTCGAAGAGAGATTACCAAAACCAGAAAAAATAATCATAAAAACTTCTCCATATTACATGAACAATCGTCGCATGTTTATTCAAAAATTGAGAGAAATGTTCAAAGATTATTCAAAAGAATTAAAAACCGCCAATGCAGATATATCCTGTTCCGCGAAATCAACTGAAACCGGTAAATTAATGACTCATCAAAAGATTGTTCGAGATTATTTGAATCTCTACACCCCATACAGAGGATTATTATTATATCATGCTCTCGGTAGTGGTAAAACATCCACCTCTATTGCCATTGCCGAAGGAATGAAATCCGCAAAAACAATTATGGTATTAACCCCCGCATCTTTAAAAATGAATTTTTTTAGTGAAATCAAAAAATTCGGCGACCCACTCTACCGAAAAAACCAATATTGGGAATTTATATCGACCGAAGGAAAACCTGAATATATTGATGTATTAGAAAATGTCCTATCCTTACCTCGCGAAACATTCGAAAAAAATAGAGGAGCATGGATGGTCGATGTGACGAAAGAACCCAATTTTTCTACCCTATCTTCGTTTGAACAAGAAAGTATTGATGAACAATTGAATCTAATGATTCGCGCCAAATATGTAGACATCAATTACAACGGTTTAACCAAAAACAAGATGAATGCTCTCACTGAAGATGATACAAAAAATCCGTTTGACGATAAAGTTATCATCATTGATGAAGCACACAATTTCGTAAGTCGTATCGTAAATAAAATCAAACGTCCCGAAAGTATTTCATTCAAATTATATGACAATTTGATGAAAGCAAAGAATGCACGAGTCATCTTATTGACCGGAACACCCATTATCAATTATCCAAATGAAATAGGCATTTTATTTAACATTTTGAGAGGTTCAATCAAAACATGGTATCTACCGCTTACCATGAAAGGTAAACATGACGATAATAAATTAACCAAAGAGAATATATTGAAAATATTTGACCATGCTAAATTTAAACACTATGATTATGTTGAATATACCGACAATAAATTAATCATCACACGTAATCCGTTTGGCTTTTTAAATACGAGCAAAAGAGGACCGGCCGCAAAAACGAAAGGCGGAGATGCCGTGACCACTTTATTCACTTCATTATTGGGAGGAAAAACCAAGAAAAAGGAGAGAAAAGTGAAATCTCACAAAAACAAATCTAAAAAATCCAAAAAATCAAAGGAAGGTGACGAAGAACCATATACGATAGAAGACGGTATTATCAAAATAAATTATCACCCAGAAGAAATCATTGAAGACGATGCAAAAGTAGATGTATTGGACCGCGTTGCCCCTGAATACCATAAAGGTGGAGAAGGGTCATACAATGGCGTGAAATTAGATGAATTTGGAGCATTGACGGATGAAGATTTTGAAAAATATATAAAAGAAATATTAAAAAAACACCATATCGACGTCATTGACGGGCTTATTGATATTAAACATTACAAAGCATTGCCCGATGATTCCGATTCGTTTTTATCCATGTTTGTGGATATAGAAACCGGTAAAATGAAAAACGAAAATGTATTCAAAAAACGTATTTTAGGTTTAACCTCTTATTTCCGCAGTGCACAAGAGAAACTCTTGCCACGTTTTGTTGAAAATGAAGATGTGGAGGAAAATGCAAATCCAAATATACATGTCATGAATGTGGAAATGAGTGACCACCAATTTGCCTCTTATATCAAAATACGTAAGATTGAAATCGACCAAGAAAAAGATTTACGTAAAAATAAAGCAAAACAGGCCAAAAAAGGACAAGACGATTTATACCAAATATCTTCGACTTACCGTATTTTTTCGAGAGCAGCGTGTAACTTCACCTTTCCAGCAGAAATCGAAAGACCATTGCCAAATAAAGATATCAAAGGAATCACGGAAAATGAATTTGATGTAGTTCCTAAAGGGGTTTTATTAGAAACCGACGCCTATTTAGATGAAGAGGATATCGTAGAAGAAACAGAAGAACCCGTAAATTATAAGAATAGAATTGATACCGCTCTAGAAAAATTGGCCAAAGACGAAGAATATTTGACAAAAGAAGGTTTGGAAAAATATAGTCCAAAATTCGTGAAATTATTGGAAAATATTCAACAAGAAGAGAATGTAGGATTGCATTTAATATATAGTCAATTTCGAACGATTGAAGGTATTGGTATTTTGAAATTAATATTAGAAGCCAACGGATATGCAGAATTCAAAATCAAAAAAAACATATCTACCGATACTTGGACCATTGTGGAAAAGGAAGGCGACGAAGGAAAACCACGATTTGTATTATATACCGGAACTGAGACGGCCGAAGAAAAGGAAATCATTCGTAACATATATAACAGTAATTGGACTATCGTTCCACCCGAATTAGTGAAAATAATCGAACAAACATCGACCAACAATCATTATGGTGAGATTATTAAATTATTTATGATTACCTCTTCCGGAGCCGAAGGTATCAATTTGAAAAACACCCGGTTTGTGCATGTGGTCGAACCATACTGGCATAATGTCCGTATTGAACAAGTCATTGGACGTGCTAGACGTATATGCAGTCATGAAGAATTACCAGAAGAACACAAAACCGTAAAAGTGTTTTTATATTTATCGGTATTTACCGAAACACAAAAGACGGATAAAAAAACGATTGAAATTATGATGCATGATAAATCGCGTATCGATGGACGGGCCATTACAACGGATGAATCACTCTATGAAATATCACAAATAAAAGATAAAATTAATCAACAAATATTGAAATCGATTAAGGAGACGGCCATAGATTGCAATGTATATAACAAAAAGACGAAAGGTAAAGACGATGAGAATTTAGTATGTTACGGTAGTAATTTCGAAAAAATAGAGTCGAATGATTTTATCTCTTACCCTACTCTGGAAAAAGACATGAGTGAAAAGGAAGAATTAAATGTCATCGAAAAGAAGATTGTATTAAAAGATACCAAAGAACTCAATGGGGTCAAGTATAAAATAAATCCAGAAACCGATGAATTATTCGATAAAGAAATATTCGACAATACGAGACAACTGGTGAAGGTAGGTGAATTGAAAAAGGTGGGTAAAAAAATGTTGGTCGAATTATTATAATGTTTATACTGACTGAGTAAAAAGAAATATGTGTATTGTTTCTGCAATACACATATTATATGATAAGGTACTCGTTGTCCAAAGGTGTATGTATCAACGGTCGAATCGTTTTTTATTCGTTTTACGAATCGTTATTTTACCACGATGATTTTTACTTTTTCTTCGTTTACCCCCTTTTCTTTGTTTTTTTCTTGGTTTTTCTTCATTCAACACATCATGAATCTCATTAAGTAATCTTCTTCTTTTTTTTTCATCATCTTCGTTTGGTATATTTGTATTTAACCAAACGAATTGTATATCGTTGTATAGTTTATCCAGATTTTCTTTACTTGCGAATTCTATGTGACTTTCATTGTATAAAGAAGAACAGGAATTATCTATAATAATGACATATCTAAACCCGGAATCATATATACGTTGTATAATAGTGCTTAAATTGATATATACATCCATTTTTTTTCCAAGCATATCATCTACATGAACGCTTATAGAATTATCAATATCTTCGAATCCTTTATTTATTTCCAGATTCATGAAGTTTATTCTCATATCATATTTTTTTTTTTCATATTTGTTTTTATAATCATAATTGATTTCATTATAAGCTCGACTATCTTTCGTTTTTCTGGAAAAAAATTTATCATAATAAAAATTTCCTCCTACTAATTTTTTTAATGAATACATTTGACCTTCTTTACGTGAATGTATTATCTCTTCATCTTCTTTGTCTTCTGTGGGTAAATCTTCATCAACGAGAGTATAATCTTTATGCGCTTCATCCATAAAATCGACTATTTTATATATTAGGTCTTCTTTATGCATACCATATTCCATGTATTTTTCTATTTCGTTTCCTATTAAATTATTATCAAATGCAGTATTTATGTTACACACACCTAAAGAAGCGGTTTCAAGTATATATACTGTCATATCTTTTGGAATAATTTTATACTGCATATGAATTTTATTATTTTCAATTATGTATGGATAAGCTCCGTGTGTAGCTACAAATACTGTAGGTATACGTCTTTCCATGAATTATTATAGTATATTCGTATACTATAATAAGACAAAATAATTACACAACTATACATTAGGTTGACTTACTGCGAAAATAATCAAATGTTTTTTTTATCCCTTCTTCTAATTTTATTTGTGGATTAAATCCCAATTTGGCTTTGGCTTTTTTAATAACCGGTTTGCGTTGTTTAGGGTCATTTTCAGTGGCTTCCAAATATTCTACTTCTAATTTGCGACCAATGACTTTTTCGAATACATTTACGAGTTGATTTAGAGTAAATTCACAATATGGATTTCCTAAATTAAATGGGCCCATTTCTGAACTATTCATCATATCGACTAATCCGGAAATTAAATCATCTACATAACAAAAACTACGGGTTTGAGTGCCGTCGCCATAAATCTGTAGTTTTTCACCATTCATAATTTGTTTTATAAAATTTGTAATGACACGACCATCATGAATATCCATATAGGGACCATAGGTATTGAATAAGCGGACCACTTTTAAATCTAATTGAAATTTACGTCGATACTCATAGATAAGTGTTTCACCGATACGTTTGCCTTCATCATAACAACTACGTTCACCCATGGTATTGACATTTCCAAAATATTCTTCCGGTTGTGGATGCACGTGCGGGTCGCCATAAATTTCGGAAGTGGAAGTATATAATACTTTTGCCCGATGTTGTTTGGCTAAACCTAATACATTCAGTGTTCCTAAAAAACAGGTTTTCAATGTTTCAATGGAATATAATTTGTATTTATCCGGGCTGGCAATACATGCTAAATGATATATTTCGTCGATTTTTGGGAAATTGATAGGTTGGGTGATATCGTATTTAATAAATGTGAAATTAGGATAATTTAAAAATTCCGCTATATTTGATTCGTTTCCAGTGATTAAATTGTCGAGACAGATGACTTTGTTCATGTGGTTTTGTAAGAGTTTTTTGCATAGATTTCTTCCTAAAAATCCGGCGCCGCCAGTAACTAAAATATGGGTGAAATCTGTAGGCGTATTCATAATAATAATATAAAATATAGAACATAATATTATGATTATTTAAACGTTTTTCTAATAAACTGACCATTTGTCATTGTTGAATCCATTTATCTTGAGTAATTTGTCGGCATTGTCTTTCCAAAATTGGGTTTTCTGGTCAAGTAAAACATCTTCGCGTGATTTTGGATAAGTCGCGTTTTTCCGGGCATTCATACGATTTATATCGGCATCACTGGCCCCGGGTTTTTTACCGTAACAGTTTACCCCGAAACGAAGATGTGGATTTGCAATATAACCGCCATTTATACCGGGTCTTCCACAATCATTTTTGTGATGTTTGGTTTGTTGTAATTTAGACCAAGTGGATTTTTGTGTGGGGAAAAAGGCCATTTGTCCATCTGACCAGCCATAACTACACCATTCAGCGCCCTTATTGTAAGCGGATTCCATTTCTTTATAGGTTGCTAAACGTGCCCCATAGGAAGTGCAAATCGCTTGGGCATCGTCGTATGTATATAAATTGTTGGAAATATTGAACACTTCTTCGCCTACTTCATCGACCTTGTCTTCTTTATCTTTTTTAGAGGATTTTCCATATAAGTAGTCAATGACTGAATTGGGAATAAAGACATCGAGTAAATCTAATTTGAAATAGTATTTGAAAAATTCGACGATAATAAAGGTTGCTAAAAACACCCATATTTTTTGTCGAATGAATAATATGGTCGAAGGAATAGTTGAATCACTTATGGGAACACGGCCTAAATAGATAAACCCGTAAAATAGGACAATCAAAATGACTGATTCGGCTATTCCATATGGATTTTGGAAGAATTCTTTCGACCATTTTACAATATAGCCGAGTAGATGGTCTTTATCGTTTTCGGGTAAATCGAAATAGTAATGTACGACTGCAGCAATTGCTATAACAATGAGGTATATATCGATGGTTTTGCTAAATAACATGACGGCCTCACTTCGTCCATTGTATATGGCAAAATAGAGGACAATATAAATGGCTATGAATCCGGCGAAATAGGGGAGAGTATTCATATTGAAAATCGAATTTATGGCATGATTTACATTTTCTTCTATATCGGCATTCATTTATAATATAGTGGGTTTTTTTACAAGTATTATTTTTGTAAAAAAACGATTCATTATTTTTTGGATTTTCTCGATTTTCTGGATTTCTTTCCTTTTTTGGAACTCTTTCCTTTTTTGGATTTTCTGGACTTTCTCGATTTTCCTCCTTCACTCACAACAGGAACTTTCTGGAAAACCAATTTATGGTCACTGCAAACAGATACTCCTAGAGTAGATAATGTAGAAGGATGTATTTCTATCTTACCGCCATTTATACTGAAACATTTGTCGCCTTTATATAAATAATTTGCTTCTTTTGCATGTTCTTCGTCTAATGCAATACCCTTGATTCCTCCTTCTGGCACGAATTTGCATGTTTTGTAATCTTCACTATTAGCAACTGTATTTACTAAATTACTTGTGCCTGCACTATCCCAATTAGGACAACCAGTTATTGGTGATACGTCATCATATTTAACTACCTTATCACGTATATCGAATTCTGTTAAAGCGTCGTATCTATCATTAAAATCACCGGTGACATATATATTTTTGACAGGGTTGTCACCTATAAATGTAGTAATTGAATCTTGCAAAAATGTTTTATTCATATTCAGCATATCGTTATTGAACGCGTTGTTTATATTCATAGTATTCGTACCAATTTGAGCACCATGCATAGTTGCTAATAGATAACCTTTATCGGTAATTGCCATTAATAATGGGCGTCCTGGCTGTTTTGGGTTGTCTAATAATTTACTATCTACTATTTCACCAATTTTATTTACATCGTAAATGATGCAAATACCCACATAAGATTTGAAAGTTGTGTATACTTCTCCACATAATAATTTATATTGCGTTCCATTTGTATTGTTAATCTCGTTTAACATTTTTATTACTGCCTTTGTTCCTACCAAATCATCTACTTTTTCTTTGGTTATCATTGTTTCATTTATTTTGTCGGCACTACGGCTATCCAGAAAAATGTAATCATCATTATTTATATTCATTTCTTGCAATCCAATCATAGCTGGGTTATTTTCCAAAATAAAATTTTTTAAATTTTCCAAAGTATTCAACCAATATTTACAACGTAATTTTACCGATTCTTCATCAGTGCCAGCTGGAATTTCTTGAGTGTTTTTGGTGTCAACGTCAAACAAATGTCTTAACCAAGAGTATTCCGAAACAGGACCATATTGCATGTTATATGATGCTATCGGTATTGGTTTGGTCGAATCTCCACTAAACCAACTCATGTTATATGTTCCAATTACGTGTTCACTCTTTTGTTTTTTCCTTTCTTGTCCTTCTTCATCCTCAACATCAGGCATAAAACTAGACATAATATATATAATATCTATATATATAATAAAATGGACCTGTTGAATGTCCCACAGAGATATATTCCTAAAATATTATCGACGAGGGATACAAAAAAACAAAAACAATATTTGAAAAAATCGCGAAAATTATACAAAAAGGGTATTTATTATCAACGCCCAAAAGTGAAATCGTTCAAGTCAAAACCATCCCAACACGTAAAGAATGCTGAAAAAATATACAAAATAGATAAAATCTCGCCATCGGCCGAATTGGCCGAAAAAACCCAGTGTAACCAAGAAGCTTTAGAAAAAATAGTGAATAAGGGTCGCGGTGCATATTATTCGAGTGGTTCGCGACCGAATCAAACTGCCGAATCGTGGGGAATTGCTCGATTGGCGAGTGCAATCAGTGGCGGTAACGCGAGTATCATAGATTATCATATATTGCATGATGGTTGCAAGCCAACCAGTAAAGCATTGAAAATGGCTAATCGAACGTGTAAAAAACAAAATAAATGCCAAAAATATTTCATGAATAAAACACGTAAGGAAACTAAAAAAAGGAATAATTTTGGAGAAAAATGGAAAAAAGGTGGTTCTGGAAAAAGTAAAACCCCAAAACCAAAACGAAAACCAATACTAACAATTCCTAGTAAACACAGCGCGTTTAGTCCTTTTAGACCTATTTCAAATGAGGATATTGAACTTGGTATTGAAAGTAAAAAATATAGTATTCCTCCAGTAGTATCACTACATTATTTAGATTTAGAATCAGGCAGTGAGACACCATTACCAGATGTATTTTATACACATCAAAATGATATTCCATTGAACTTGACCCCATCATCTCAATTATCAAGAAATACAAGCAGACCTGTTTTTCAGAAAGTAGATTCATCAATGTTTATACCAGGCCAACAAAAAATAGAAGAAATTGAAGTGAATAGTGAAGATGATGAAGAGGAACCAGAAGAAATAAGATATAATAAAAAATTATACAACGATTATATTGAAAATTATCCAAGAAACACAAATATCCCACCTCCTTTGAAATATGACGAATACATAAAAATAAAAAAAATAATGATACCTGAAAACGGAATCAGATATGTAAAATATGGAATACAACTATATACATTGCCAAATACAAATATAGTATATGATAAAAATGGAAAAATATATACGGAAGAAGATATAAAAATTTTGAAAGAAAGATACGATGAAAGACCTTTTACAGACCCAGATGAATTAACTCTTGTTGATGAAAAGCTTGGTATATATGTAAATGAAACAGACCCTAGTTTATCAAAAAATAGGTATGACAAAGAAGGTAATTTACTAGATAATGAAGGTTATAAAAAATTAGTAAGTGGTTATGCCAAAAAAATAAAAGAAAGGATACGAAAAAATTATAAAAAAATGGGATTCACACCGTAGAAAAAGTTATGTTAGTTCTATCGAAGATAAATAAATGTGATACGCGGATACTGATTTCAATCCCTATGGTAAAAATCATGGTTGTCCGGGGAAAAAAGATAGGCATGGGGGATATTTAGGAAATTTACAAACGGATGAAAATGGTTGTGTAAATTGCCGAATCGAGGATGATTGCATTAAATTGCGCGGAACAGTCGCCAATATAATAGACCCATACGACTGTGGTTTAGTCAAGTAAAATAAACTGAAATGCTGGAAAACGAATTGTCTAGGATATTCACAAGACAATTTTCGAAAGTAAAAATAAATACAATAAATAATAATGACAAAACACAATATAAAAATAAGTGCGTATTATTTTCATATTGGAACATGAACGAAGAAAACAATGTATTAACAATAAAAACCGTTCAGATACAACCCATTCGAAATATGATAACTGCCATAAAAGATGTATTGACTGATGCGACTATTACATTTACAAAAGATGGCATGAAAATTATCAATTTCGACAAAACCCACACCATATTAGTAAATGT
>Ga0129333_10004511_pt1 | contig 13039 bp, 10 predicted proteins | sample CPB6_08_DNA_FD_94474 | JGI IMG/M metagenome (GOLD analysis project Ga0129333, IMG submission 94474) | Freshwater to marine salinity gradient microbial communities from Chesapeake Bay, USA - CPBay_Sum_0.6_0.8_DNA | ecosystem: Environmental > Aquatic > Marine > Coastal | place: USA: Chesapeake... | reverse complement strand
GCTGTCCCGTTTAACTTCCTGTAATGAGTTAATCTGATTTTCAAGCTCCGGTGCATACTCAAAAATACCCATAACCCTAAGACCGACTGGCACGATGTAATCAGCAAAGGCGGTCAACTCTGCGGCATCCTCTAACTGCCAATGCCCACGCGGGGAAAGCGCTAGATGCATACCCCAGATTCCTAGCTGGGCCAATTTAAAAATCTGCACTTTATGTCCGTGATAATCGCTGACATCATTAAATCTAGGAAATTCAATGACTAAACGCTCCAGCAGTCCATTTCCATTGTCATATAGGCGCGGTGAGCAAGAGCGAACGAAGTTGTGATAACTACCTTGATACTTTTCCAAGAGTATTTGGCCAACTTCATTGAAGATTTCAACACGTTCCTTAACCATTGGCATCTCAATAGTGCCGGCAAAAATCGAATTGAACTTCTCTGCGGTTAACTCGGCTAAAAACTCACCCGAAAAAAGCGGGACTCCAGAGTTAATAGCGCGATGCATACAGGCCAACATCGCTTCACTATCGCACCAACGCTTACCCTGGTAATCAGTTTCAAACTTAACTCCAGATTGAAAATCTGTAAAAGCAAAGTTCATGGTGTTTACCACCATAGTGAAATCCATCAAGGTATCTGGGTTATTGCCAAAATCAAAAAGCATTGAACCATCTGGCTTTGGAAACTCTTCATATGCCATCCAGTTTGCAACTTCGATCAACTTATTCTTGTTGATCTTGACTAATTTGGCATTACTTAACACCGGCTCCAGACTTTTTAAAACTGGAGAGCTCCAATTTACTCTCATCTTTTCCTATTCAATTATTCAGAGCCGCGCCTGTACGGCATACCTGCCATAGCTGGAGGTGTTAATCGCTGGGCCAAGAAGGTGAGTACCAAAAGGGTTGCAACATTTGGAAACACAGTGACAAACTCCTGTGGAATTGTCTCGACACTTCGATTGATCCATAGCGCAACTAATCCAATTGTGAAATAAGAGGCAGCTGGCTTCCAGCGTCTAGAGGTGGTGTAAAAAATAGAGAGGAGTAAAGCCACAATTCCCGCTGCGAGAATTAGGGCTGTAACCGACTCTGCTTGTCTCACGCGGATTGCATCAGTGAATCCAAAGAGAATTGAACCGGCAAATACCCCGCTTGGCTTCCAGTTACCGAAGATGACCGTTGCTAGTCCAATGAAGCCGCGACCAGCAGTTTGACCTTCACGGTAAACAGAGGAGGCAACTAGCGCCAAATAAGCTCCTCCGAGAGAAGCCAGCATTCCAGATACAGAGATTGCGATATATCTGGTGCGATAAACATTTATACCAAGAGACTCGGCAGCCATTGGGTTCTCTCCTGAGAAGCGCATTCGCAAACCAAACTTGCTACGCCAAAGAATCCATGAGGTAAAAGGAACGAGTAGCAAGAATCCAACAGTTACAACTGATAAATCTTTTGTTACTCCGTATAACAAGCCGGCGATATTTGATACCAGGAAAATATTTTTTTCATCGATACTGTTAAGAATTGGTGCGATGAATGGAACTGAAAATGATGGCAAGGTTTCGACCGGAGGCGAAACTGTCCTATCGCCACCTACCGGTGGGAAGAAGATTCCTGACAGATATCTAGCTGCACCCGCGGCAATCAGGTTAATAGCTAAACCTGATACCGCTTGATCAATTCCCACCTTTACAGTCATGATGGCGTGGAAAAAACCTGATGCCAAACCAAAAATCGCGGCGGCCAAAATTCCGACTACTGGTCCATGTAGATAACCAAACCAGGCAGCGGTCCAAGTTCCGACAATCATCATTCCCTCAAGACCAATATTGATTACACCGGCCCGCTCCGCCCACAATCCACCCAAGCCAGCCATTAAAAGTGGAATAGCAAAACGTAATGTGGCGCCAGAGGTTCCGGGTGATGAAATATCTGTCGCACCGGTAATTACCTCTACCAAAGAGATAATCAAGAAAATTCCAGCGATTAAAAGGGTGATTCGGGCCGGAGATTTAAAGAAAGATTTAGCTTTAGATCCAGGCTTCGCAGCAGAATTTGTGTTAGTTGACATTACTTTGTCTCCTTCACTTGCTCTGCTACCGGAATTTGATTCTCGCTATTTGCCGATCCGACCGCTCTTTGTTGCTGACGTAGATTTATTCGTGCAACAACCTCGTAAGCGATAACAATTGAAAGCACGATCGTGCCTTGCATAACAATCACAATCTCTGGTGGCACCCCTTCAAATTCCAGAACCGGAGCGGAGCGCTCGAGGAAAGACCAAAGAAATGCCGCAAAAAAGATTCCGACTGGATGATTTCGACCCAATAGTGCAAGCGCTAAACCAGTAAAGGCGTATCCAGATGGGAAAGCCATGCTGTAGGAATGGGTGTCAGATAACAACGTTCCGATTCCCACCAAGCCTGCGATAGCACCGGAAAGCACAGTGGTTATAAAAATCATTCTCGGTGCATTAACACCACTAGCCCGAGCCGCGCGGAAGGAAAGACCGGTTGCTCTTAAGTTAAAACCAAAGACGGTTTTATTGAGCATAATCCAATAACCAATACCAACAACGACCGCGATAAATAAGAATGAATAAATTTCACCTTCAAAGGCTTTGATAGTAGGCATCTGTCCACTTGATGGGATCGGTTTGGTTTGAAGATTTTGTGAGCCTTCTGGTAGCGATCCCAAAAGATTTGGGCTCAATAAGAATGCGATGATTGCAGCTGCTATAAAGTTCAACATAATGTTTGAGATAACTTCATTGACGCCGCGTTTTACCTTCAAATATCCAGCGATGGCTGCCCAGGCGCCGCCTGCCAACATGGCCACCAAAATAATAAGTAGAACATGTAGGACGGGAGGCAGATTAACCGCTGCCCCGACAACCGCTCCAAAAAAAGCGCCCATGCGATACTGACCATCGATACCGATGTTAAATAGCAACATCTTGAAACCAATAGCTGCCGCTACTCCCGCCATGTAATACGCAACGGTTTGATTGATCTCTGAAACTAAGTTACGGGGATCAAAACCGTAAGAGACCATGAGTTTGAACATCTCAATCGGCTCTACGCCGCGAAGTTTTAAGATTATGTAAACGAAAAATAGAGAGTTAATGATCGCAGCGGTCGGCGCGACTATTCCCCAAAAAATTCGGCTTTTTGTCATGCGCTTTTCGCTCCTGTCATAGCTAGGCCGAGATCTTCGGGCGTGGTCTTTGCAGGATTTAGAATTGAAACAATCTTTCCGCTATACATAACGGCGATGCGATCAGAGAGTGAGAAAAGCTCCTCAAGATCGGCTGATATCAAAAGAATTCCAGCCCCTTTAGAACGTGCCTGCATGAGATGTTCCCAAATAATGGCTTGGGCACCAACATCGACGCCGCGTGTAGGTTGTGCTGCGACGATTAATTTTGGATCTCCGGTTAACTCACGTCCCACTATGAATTTCTGCTGATTTCCACCCGAAAGTGCGCTAGCCAAAACATTTATTCCTGGAGTACGTACATCAAACTCACCGACCACACGTTTTGAATCCTCCATGGCCGCACCTTTGTTCACCCAAATGCTTTTAGCCATAGGTTCGGCAAATTGGTGCCCCAGAATGCGATTTTCCCAAAGTGGGGCGGTCATTAACAGACCATCTCTTTGACGATCCTGTGGAATGTATGCGACCCCCGCATTTCTAATTTCTCTAGTTAATGTTGTTGCTGCATCTAAGCCCAGCACCTCAACCGATCCTGATGCGGGTTGAATCAGACCCATAATCAATTCAATTAACTCACTTTGACCATTGCCTTCAACACCAGCCAGTCCAACGATTTCACCGCCATGCAACTCAAGATTGACACCATCAAGAATTTGGCGACCATCAGCCCGGAAATAGGAAGCGGATTTAATGCTCAAAATGCTTTCTGGGCTTACCTTTAACTCTCCCGCTTTTGGTTTTGGCAGCTCACCGCCAACCATCAGCTCAGCCAATTCCTTCTTATTAGTTTTATTGGGTTTTCTAGTGGCAACGGTTGTGCCTTGGCGCATGATGGTTATGTCATCTGCGATTGATAAAACCTCATCTAATTTGTGGGAGATGAAAATTACCGTCAAACCTTTTTTAACTAATTCACGAAGGTTGGCAAATAGCTCATCTACCTCTTGTGGCACCAAAACAGCGGTCGGCTCATCTAGAATCAGAATTTTTGCACCCCGGAATAGAACCTTGGCAATCTCTACACGCTGTCTTTCGCCGACACCAAGATTTGAAAGTGGCTCATCTGGGTCTATATCAAGACCGTAATTCTCTGCAATTTCAATTAACTTCTTGCGTGCCTCTTCATATCTCACTACAAAGCCAAAACGGGTTGGCTCGCTACCCAAAATTACATTCTCTAAAACGGTTGCGTTATCTGCCAATTTAAAGTGTTGGTGCACCATTCCTATGCCTAATGCAATTGCGTCTTGCGGGGATTTCAAATTAACTTCACTACCGAAAACCTTGATCTGTCCAGCGTCTGGCTTGATCAAGCCGTAAAGGGTTTTCATTAATGTGGATTTGCCTGCGCCATTTTCTCCGATGATGGCATGGATGGTTCCTGCTGCAATTTGAATGGAAACATCTCTATTTGCAACTACGCCGGGGTAGCGCTTTTCAACCCCAATAACCTCTAGAACACTTGAGATTTCTCGGACATTTGACAACTGCATTCCCCTTTTTTAAAGACAGGGTGCGCCACTTTTGGTAGCGCACCCCATCATTTTCTACTTATTTATGCCTTGCTTGGATCTGTTGGAACTTTTACAGCTCCAGATGAGATCTTCTTGGCATAGGTGTTGATTACGCTAGTTACGCTACTTAGGTAACCACCTGTTGTTGTGTAACCAACGCCACCCTGCTTGTAACCCCAGGTCTTAACACCTGCGGTCTTCTTGCCAGCAAGAGCGTCCGCAACAAAGGCACGAGTTCCCAAATCAACGCGCTTTAGCATTGAGGTAAGAATTGTGGACTTGTAAGCGGAATGAGCTGGGTAGGTAGCTTCATCAGCATCTACACCAATGGACCACTTACCAAGTTCAGAAGCAGCCTTGTGCATACCGGTTCCGGTTCCACCAGCTGCTGCATAAACAACATCTGCGCCATTCTGGTACATACCCTTAGCGGCTTCATATCCCTTTGCAGGATCGTTAAATCCTGAGAAATCAGGGAAGTTAGAGATGTAAGTGGATTGAATCTTGATCTTTGGATTGATCGCCTTAGCACCAGCAATAAAGCCAGCTTCAAACTTTGCGATTAGAGGTGTATTAACACCGCCAATAAATCCAATTCGACCAGACTTGGTTGTCATAGCTGCAGCCAGACCTACAAGGTATGAGCCTTCTTCTTCCTTGAAGACAATGCTTTGTACGTTAGGTGCTGTGACTGATGAGTCATCAACGATGCCCCATTGAACCTTTGGGAACTCCTTTGCAACTTTGCCTAGGGCTGTTGCATAGGTGAAACCAACTACAACGATTGGGTTGGCGCCGCGGCTTGCCATAAGACGTAGACGCTCTGCACGCTGATCATCGGTAGCGGTTGGGCTGTCCTGAGACTCGATGAGTTTCAATGACTTGTTTTTTGCTAGCAATGGCTTAACGCCAATGTACGCAAGCTGATTAAAGCCTGGAACATCGCGGCCACCCAAGCTGTAAGCAATACCAATTGTCTTGGTAGCTGCCTGAGCTGGAGCTGCTGCGATAAGTCCTGTTGCAACTAGGGCACCCGCAATTAGTGATGCACCGAGCTTGCGAAGGGATTTCTTCTGCATTCAGTTATCTCCTTAGTAGTAGTAATTAACTGCTTGTCGAAGAACTCAAGACTCTCTTACCTGTATCAGTCTTCCTGTAGAGACATGTCGAGCCACAGGAGTGACGGATTACAAGATTGGAATCAACCTTGAGTTGCTTAGGGGGAAATTGGTAACCATCTCTTATTCGCTCAAGTAACGTCGACATAGCCAACGCACCTTGCAAGTGGGCATCTCGTGAGATGACCGTTAGTGGAGGGTTAACCAAATCTGATAGTTCATGATCATCAAAACCGATGACCGCCATTTCATCTGGCACATTAACCTTTGATTCTCTTAGCGCCTTCAACGCCCCTATTGTCATTAGGTTATTGCCCACAAATACCGCGGTAGGTCGCTTTTTCAGTGCTAACAAACTCATCATGGCTTGATAACCGCCCAGCACGGTGAAATCTGATTCAACATGGTAATCATGATTCTTCTCGATCTTGGCTTTTTTCAGAGCCGCGAAGTAACCCTCGGTTCTGCCTTTACCTGGAGTTGATGCACTAGGACCGGCAATGTGCGCAATTGCTGAATGTCCATGATCAATTAAGTGTTTGGTAGCAAGTGTTGCTCCGGTTTGATTATCAGCTAACACCGAATCAAAACTAGAAAGATTGCTAATAACTCTATCTACGAAAACTACTGGAAATGCGTAATCCTCTAACTCTGTAACTGCATCTGAGTCTTCCTTAGCAGGAACATAAATCAAGCCATCAACGCGGCCATTCAATCTTCGTATAGCGGCCTCTTCTCTTACTGGATCATCTCCAGTTGAGATCAACTGCAACATGTAATCTTCCCCGGCCGCTACCTCTGCTCCACGAACAACAGCTGCGAAAAATGGGTTGGTGATGTCAGGAACTATGACCGCCACCATGCCGGTTTTGCCTGACTTTAGGTTTCGGGCCATGATGTTGGGCCGATAATTTAAATCCTTGATTGCTTTTCTAATTGATTCGGAGTTGCGGACTTTAAATCCGCTTAAGTATCGGGAGACAGTTGATTCAGAGACGCCAACTTTCTTGGCTACATCTGAAATTGTCGCATTGGACATTTCTGCTCCCCAAAAGCTAGTAACTCATCTTTAACAAATTGCTAAAAACGATTGCAGATAACTTATCGCTTGGAGTATCGTCCCGTCTAGAACCCTCCCTCCCAAGAAGTCAGGTGTCTATGTCGGTTTTTAGCGAGAATTCCCCGCCTGAGATTGTGGTTGTAGGCAGCACCATGATTGACATGATCGCCTACTCTCAAAAGATTCCCAGCGCCGGCGAAACTGTGATTGGAGACTCATTTTCTCTTGGTTTTGGTGGCAAAGGTGCTAATCAAGCGGTAATGGCTAGTCGCTTGGGCGCCAAGGTTTCCATGGTGAACACCTTGGGAGATGATGTATTTGGCGACACCACTTTGAAGAATTTTCATGATCAGGGCATCGATACCACCTTTATAGCCCGAGTTTCCGGAGCGAGCGGGGTTGCCCCGATTTGGGTAGAACCCAGCGGAACTAATCGGATTATCTGTGTTCCAGGTGCCAACAATGCGATGACTCCGCAGCAAGCCGAAGATGCAATCTCCGCTCTACCCAAGGCCAAAGTTGTTATTGGACAGCTCGAGATTCCTCAAGCGGTTACCAGCGCTGCATTTAGACGGGCCCGCAGCATGGGGATCACAACAATTTTAAATCCAGCACCTTTTGCACCGCTTTCGCCAGAATTAATTTCTTTATGCGACTGGATAATTCCAAATGAAACCGAGTTTGCCGGTCTAAATCCAAATGGAAAGCAACCCGATGATGAGGTTGAAATCTCCAAAGTTGCCAAACATCTGGGCTGCAATTTTGTCGTAACTCTTGGCGAGAAAGGTGCTGCCTACACCGACAGCAACGGGAAGGTAATTTATGTTTCAGCCCCCAAAGTTAAAGCTATAGATTCAACTGGGGCGGGAGATTCTTTTGTCGGGGCCTTTGCTTATGGTTTGGCCTCAGGCTTTGAGGTAGAAAAGTCAGTACAACTTGGATGCGCCTGCGCCTCTGACAGCGTCACACGGAAAGGGACCCAATCCTCTTATCCCAGCAAGGCAGAGGCCGCCCGCCTGCTTAAGAACCTATCTTGATTTTGGATTAGCTAAATACTTCTTAATCTCAAGATTTATCCGATCTCGCTGCGTGCTGTTACTCGGAGCGACCATTGTGAAGGAAACTCCCCGATTTCTTAAGCTGTACTCCCGCCCATAGATTCCCTCTGTTTCATCAAGTACATCAATTATGGCCCGCTCCTTTAATGCCGCTGCTACTAATTGATCTATTGGACGGGAAAGTTCTTTATTTATAGAGGCCAATATAACTCTTTGCGAAGAGTTAAGTTCTGAAAAGTATTGATCGGGACGTTCCACAATCAACTTAACTTTACTGGCATAGCTATCTAGAACTGTGGTGAGAACCGAGGCATCTCCATCCCAAGTCGAATAACCAACATCAATCTTTCCTAACCCAGACTTAAGCTCAGAATTCGAATCAGGGTAAGGAATATTAATCACGCGAATACTCTTGGAGATTACGCGTGCTCCAGCGCTAAAGCTAGCCAATAACTCTGGTTCGCTGCCAATAAAGCCAATGCTTTTTCTCTTAGTGAATACTGCTGCAATCACTCCGGCTAGATATGCACCATGATCTTCCCGGTAGAAGATATTTGAAACATTCATCTGTCCAATGGCTTTGTCATTTATCACTGCAAACTGGATTTCTGGATACTCTTTTGAAACACGACGCACAGTTTCGCGATATCCCGGGCCCACCGCGATTATCAAGTTGTAGCCACTATCCCCTAGAAATCTAAGTCGTGACAAGCGATCAACGGCAGAACCATTTGTTGGTACGCCACGTACAAATGGCTCTACCAGGTTGTATTTTTTCTTTACTGTCACTAAAGCATTGTTAACCGCATCATTAAAGGAGTTGTCACCTAAAAACCCGATGTCATATGCCACCGCAACCTTTGCCGAGAGATTCTCGGCGCTGGCTGGAGTAACCGCAGACAAGGTCAATGTAGAGATTAAGAGCAGCGCCCGCAGTTTCATGTTGAGCTGTTAATTTGCCGGCGGTACAAGACCAAGAGCAGAGTAAGTCTGCGCCAAAGTTTTTGCTGCTACATCTCTAGCTTTTTGGCTACCGACCGCAAGTAGTTGAAGTAAGGCGGTTTCATCTGCCAATAGCTCTTGCGTTCTCAGTCGGACTGGGGCAAAGAAATCTGTTACTACCTCTGCGACCGCGGATTTGAAATCTCCATAACCCTTGCCAGCAAACTCATTTTCTAAGTCAGAGATGGATTTACCGCTGAGGGATGAGTGGATGGTCAACAGATTTGAGATTCCCGGCTTGTTTTTCTCATCAAAAACTACCTCTTTGCCGGTGTCGGTTACCGCGCTTTTAATCTTCTTAACATTTACATCAGCTGAATCCAAGATATCTATTACCCCAGAATTTGTTGCGGCCGATTTACTCATCTTGGCGGTTGGATCCTGTAAATCATTTATTTTTGCCGCGCTCTTCAAGATATAGGCCTCTGGAATTACAAAGGTCTGACCATAACGAGAGTTGAATCGCTGCCCTAAATCGCGGGTTAACTCGATATGTTGTCTTTGGTCCTCGCCGACCGGAACTAAATTAGCTTGGTAGAGCATGATGTCAGCGGCCTGCAGGATTGGATAGGTAAATAATCCGACAACTGTGCGATCTGCACCGCTCTTTTGAGATTTATCTTTGAACTGCGTCATGCGACTAGCTTCACCAAAACCAGCTAAGCACTCTAAAACCCAACCTAATTGATTGTGCTCTGGTACATGGGATTGAATAAACAATGTGCACTTCTGTGGATCTAGGCCAAGTGCAATTAATTGTGCCGCTGCGACCAAAGTGCGTCGGCGCAAAACTGATGGTTCGGTTTCTATAGTGAGTGCGTGTAAGTCAACTACACAGTAAAAAGCATCATGAGTTTTCTGCAACTCCACCCATTGCCGCACCGCACCTAAGTAATTTCCTAAATGGAAAGACTCCGCGGTGGGCTGAATCCCAGATAAAACACGCTTCATTGGGTTATCTTCTCAATTCTTTTTGAAATCTGTATGATTTATCTCTGGTTGGTCCTGCTCCCGAGATAGCAACAAAGTTCCCACACGCTTACCTTCCATGGTCAAAACCGTCATTCGAGCACCCTCAACATGGAGAACATCATTAATCTCTGGGATGCGACCTAAAGAGTGCATTACATAACCACTGAGGGTTTCATATGGACCTTCTGGGATCTCAACGCCGGTTTGCTCCGCCATATCCTCCAAGGAGATTAAGCCATCAATCTCGTAATCACCAGAACGGGTTTGATTGGAGACCTCTGCGGTTTGATCATCATATTCATCATGAATATCACCAATTAGAGTCTCTACCAGATCCTCCATGGTAACGATTCCATCAGTTCCACCATATTCATCCAGCACAATAGCTATTTGCTGGCGCTGGGTACGCATTTCAGAGAGGGCGGGCAAAACCCCTTTTGTTCCGGGCAAGAAAACAATTTCGCGCACAAAGTTGACGATTGGTTTGTCGCTTTGCGCAACCTCTGGATCCATTAAATCTCTAACGTGTATGAAACCAATTACCTCATCACTTGTTCCACGAACTACCGGATAACGAGAATGCGCTTTCTCTACCGCAACACGAATCGCTTCTACGACGCTCAAATTGCCATCGAGAAAATCAACTTCGGTACGCGGCACCATAACCTCATGAACCTGTCGCTCGCTGGCGTTGAATACCTCTTCAACGATATCCCGCTCTTCTTCAGTTAACGCTTTGTGGCCCGTTACTAAATCAACTAGCTCCTCTTCCGACATATCCTCACGCGAGGCCTTTGGATCAACACCGAAAATGCGCAGTACAAGATCTGAAGAGTGAGAGAGAATCCAAATCAAGGGACGAAAAAGTCGCGCGGTTATTGAAACTGGGGTAGCAACTAGAAGCGCAATCTTCTCTGTTGAATGCAAAGCCAAACGCTTTGGAACCAGCTCACCAAATACCAATGAGAAGTAGGCAATCACCAGAGTTAATCCGATTAAGGAAAGGGTTTCGCTGACCCCTTGACTTAGGCCCAGCTCTACTAAACGTGGGATCACATAATTTCCCAACCGTTCAGCACCAAAGGCTGCCGACAAAAAACCGCTTAGTGTGACACCTACTTGAACGGCAGCAAGAAAACGGTTTGGACTGGAGGCTAAAGCCGCTACTCGCGCACCCCGCTTACCGCGCTCGGCCAAAGATTTAACCTGGCCCTCGCGTAGGGAAATCAACGCGATTTCGGCAGCAACAAAGATTGAGGCAAGAAATATGAAAAAGAGAACAACGCCAAGATCTAGAGCAAAGCCGCCCAGGTTGAAGGCCGGGATACTAGCTTGGGCACCATCAGGGTCCATAAGGTGGCCTAGGTTATAAGAACCGGGGCCAAGCTGGCTAAAAAACCTTTGCTTACCCCTTCCCTCACGCTCAACTCACGCGTAGCCTTCGCCGCATCCACAGCGATGTGGACTTACTTCATCCAACGGAGCGTCGGGCACGTACCTGCCCGGAGAAGGAAGAGAAAAAAATGGCATCAGTTGTATTTAAGGATGCATCGCGCATCTATCCAGGAACCACAACCCCTGCAGTCGATAAATTGAATCTCACCGTTAATGACGGTGAGTTTTTGGTTTTAGTCGGACCATCTGGTTGCGGTAAATCAACATCACTTCGCATGCTTGCCGGACTCGAGGAGATCGACACCGGTGCAATATTTATTGGCGATCGTGATGTAACAAATGTTGCACCCAAGGATCGCGATATTGCGATGGTGTTCCAGTCATACGCGCTTTATCCACACATGACAGTTGCAGAAAACATGGGCTTTGCTCTAAAGATTGCGGGCGTATCAAAGGAAGAACGTGATCGCCGAGTTCTAGAGGCGGCAAAGTTGCTTGATCTCGAACCATATCTAGAGCGCAAGCCGAAGGCTCTATCTGGTGGTCAACGTCAGCGTGTAGCTATGGGTCGCGCAATTGTTCGTGAGCCACAGGTCTTCTTGATGGATGAACCGCTTTCCAACCTTGATGCTAAATTGCGTGTGGCAACCCGTACCCAAATTGCTGCTCTACAACGCAGACTAGGAATTACTACCGTTTATGTAACACATGACCAGGTAGAAGCTATGACAATGGGTGATCGAGTAGCCGTGCTTAAAGATGGATTGCTACAACAGGTTGATACCCCAAGAAATCTTTATGACAATCCTGCTAACGCTTTCGTTGCTGGATTTATTGGATCTCCTGCTATGAATCTTTTGATTGCTCCAGTATCTGGTGGCAAAGCAAAGCTTGGCGGTCTAGATCTAGATGTTCCAGCTTCCGCGGGATCATCGGTAATCGTTGGTATCCGCCCAGAAGGATTTACCCCAGCCTCTAAAGGCTTTGATATTCAGGTTGAGGTTGTTGAAGAGCTTGGTGCTGATGCATTTGTTTACGGCAAGCCTGCTGATTCATCACTCAAGTTTGCTAACGCATCTGATGAGGGCGCACAGGTCATTGTGCGTTGGGATCCAAAGAACCCACCCAAGTCAGGTCAGACCGTAACCGTATCTGCAAAGGGCGATGCGGTTCATTTATTCAACGTTGCGGATGGCAAGCGTTTGAAATAAAAGTAGATTAAAAAAGCCCCCGAGTTTTCGGGGGCTTTTTTACTGCTATTTTCACTTAGAAATTTACTTCATGGCCTTTTGTAGATTCTCATCAATAGCAGACAGGAACTCTTGGGTATTTAGCCAAGGAGCATCTTCACTGATTAGTAGCGCAAGATCCTTTGTCATCTTTCCGCTCTCTACGGTTTGAATACAAACCCGCTCTAGAGTTGCAGCAAACTTTGCCAGCTCTGGGGTGTTATCTAATTTAGCTCGGTGCTGTAGACCTTGGGTCCAAGCAAAGATTGATGCGATTGGATTTGTTGAGGTCGCCTTACCGGCTTGGTGATCACGGTAATGACGGGTAACGGTTCCATGCGCCGCCTCCGCCTCCACTGTTCTTCCATCTGGAGACATAAGAACTGAGGTCATCAAACCCAGTGATCCATAACCCTGAGCAACGGTGTCAGATTGAACATCGCCATCGTAGTTCTTGCAGGCCCAGAT
>Ga0129333_10004510_pt1 | contig 13039 bp, 9 predicted proteins | sample CPB6_08_DNA_FD_94474 | JGI IMG/M metagenome (GOLD analysis project Ga0129333, IMG submission 94474) | Freshwater to marine salinity gradient microbial communities from Chesapeake Bay, USA - CPBay_Sum_0.6_0.8_DNA | ecosystem: Environmental > Aquatic > Marine > Coastal | place: USA: Chesapeake Bay... | reverse complement strand
TCGAAAGGAAGGGGCGCACCCGCGCCGAGTTGGATCAGGTGATCCGGTGGATGACCGGTTACAGTCAGGAGGGGCTCGAGGGACAGTTGGCGGCCCAGACCGATTTCACCGCGTTCTTCGAGAATGCTCCCGCCTTGAACCCGTTGCGAACCCTGGTCCAGGGCGTGGTCTGCGGGGTGAGGGTCGAGACGGTCGAGGAGCCGCTCATGCGCGAGATCCGACGCCTCGACAAGCTGGTCGATGAACTGGCCAAGGCGCGGCCTCTGGAGAAGATCCTGCGTCGGGGTCCGTGAGGGACGGACGGCGAGCGGGTGCCGATCCGCCCCCGCATCCTACCGCTGCAGCCAACGGCGGGCGACCCACTCGCCGAGGTCGGCCATGAACGGGTCGGCGACGGTCCCGTATTCGTAGCGGTCGTCGTTCAGCACGCCGTCGTCGTTGGTGTGGATCGCGACCGTCACGAAGACGGTCCGACCATTGGTGGGGTTCCGCAGGCAGCTGTTATCGATGGTGAATCCGTAGGCACGGCCGATCTTGCCGGTGATCTCCACCCGGCGGCCGGGCTCGGTGTCGGGCAGCACGCGGCGCACTCCGGGCAGGAGGAACTTGCAGTATTCGTCGGGGTATTCCGCCGGCGAGTACCTCGGGTCGGAGGACTCGCGTGGATACCGGGTCAGAGCGTCGATCAGCAGCCTTCGGTGGTCTTCCGAGAGATCCAGGCGTGCGCCGGGCAGGGGGATGTCCGGGCGGACGAGCTTCACCAGCAGGTGCTGCAGGTCCAACAGCGAGATGCCGTTGCGGGTCGTGAAGTCCATCGGTTGCGGCACCCGTTCGAAGGTCGGCTCGGGATCCGCGGGATCAGGGCGTGGACCCGGGATGGCCGTGCCGCCGGCCGGGACCCGCCGCGTGCGCAGGTAGGCTGTGCCGACCCGGAGTCCGGTTCCGGAATTCGTGGGAGACCACCGACTGGTCCTCGGCGGGATCGTCACCGAACGGATCCCGGGGCGATGGCCCGCCGGACCTTCCGGCAGGTGGAAGACCATCGCCGCGCTGGCCTTGGGGTCCGGGATGTCGCGCGGGTCCGACAGACGGTGTTGGATGACCACCGACGGCAGTCCCAGAGCGTGCATGGAGCGGTTGAGGCGCTCATGCCCGACCAGGTCGAAGAGCCGGTTGAAGGCCTGGTTGTCCGAGACCAGCGCCAGTTTTCGGATCTCGTGGGCGACCGTGATCCGTCCGTGGGCGAGGTGCCCTGGATCCTCGGACTGCAGCGCATCGCCCGGGAACAGCGGGGCGATCTCCAGCGGCGCGTCCACCAATCCGGTGATCCCGTGTTCCTGCTCCAAGCGCTCGATCTCCTGAAGGGCCGAGACGGCGGCGCACAGCTTGATGCTGCTGGCGGGGTAGAAGTATTCGGCGCCGGTCCTGAATCCCCACCGCCGCAGCCGAGGCCGGCCAGCGGGAGGTTCCACGACCTCGGAGACGAGGATCTGGAGGCGGTAAGCTTCGGCTCGGGCGAGGGCCCGGTGCACCGTCGTTCCGGCGTCCGCCAGTTCCGGCGCGAGTTCCCGGACGGGGTTCTGCGGAGCGGGATCCATTTCGAGGCAGCCGGACATCAGCAGGAACGACACGACGATCAGAACCCCCTTCTCTCGGGTCCGGCGCGGAGCGACCGCGGGGGCGAAGCCACTCATCGCCGTCAGGAGAAAGGTGCCGCCCTCCGCGGGCAAGCGGCAATCGTTCCGGCGGACTTCGTGGGAACCCCGGGTATGCCTTCGGAACGAGGCTGCATTCGCGGAAAGGCCGCCATTCCGACCTGCCATCACTGGCCCGGTTGGTAGTACCAGTCGACCTTTCCGTTGGCCCCCTTGGACAGGAGCTTCCAGGGCATCGGCGCGGTGTGCCCGTCGGCCCAGGCGTAGTTGCCGCCGTCGCCATGCCGCACGTACCGGAACAGCGCCACTCCCAGGCTCGGAGGATAGAGGTATCCGTAGTTCCACCATTCGAGGCCCTTGGTGGGATCGAGCCCGTCGCCATTGAGGACGGTGTCGGAGGGCTTGGTGATGATCGAGGCCTTCACCCGGTCGGCGGGCGTGTAGCCCAGGTAGGCGTAGTTGTGCCCGTACCCGCCATAACCCTGATATCCGGGAACGCTCGCCGGAATGACGTTGGTGCCGATCTTGGCCACGGGGCAGGCCACCACCTTGTCCTTGGCGACGAGGTTGGTGAAGTTGCGGTTGTCGGTGGCGATGTAGGTGGAGATCTCGGCGAACCACCGGCTGGGGGCCACCCAGCCGGAACCGACCGGGGCCTCGGTCCCGGCCACCGGCAGGGAATCGTTCTGGTCGCCCGCGTAGAGCAGGTAACCCAGCACGATCTGTTTCTCGTTGCTCGTGCATTTGACCCGCTGGGCCTTGGCCTTGGCCCGTGACAGCGCCGGCAGGAGCATGCCCGCCAGAATCGCGATGATGGCGATGACCACCAGCAGTTCGATCAGCGTGAAGGCGCCGGCGCCTGACGATGCATGGATGGGCCGGGGAGGTTTCATGGCGGTCGTGCATGGCACTCCCCCCGGGCCGCTCTGTCAAAGGGGTGTTTTGGCGAAGGCGTGGTGGAATCCTGATGCGAGCCGTCGGGCCCTCCCGCCTCGGGAACGTGCGTCCGACCCGACCGTGCGGGTGGTGCCCGCGATCGGCGATCCTTCGCGGACGGATCAGTTGAAGATCCTCAGCTTGGGGTCGTGATGGAAGATGTTCCCCTGCGCATCCACGATGGTGACGCTGTATTTGTACTCATCCTGGTCGGCCGCGTCCTTTGGGATCTGACAGACGAGGGACGTCTCGGATTCCACCGTCGCTACGGCCAGGAGGAGTTTGATTCCGAGGACCCGGACCGGCTCGATCGTGACCGTCAGCTTGCCCAATTTGGTGAAGAAATTGACGGCTCCCCCGGCGAGGACCCGGATCTCCCCGTCCGGCGAAGGCTTGCCGTTGATCGTGTACGTGATCGCCTTCGCGGCATCGAGCCCGACCTCGACGTCGACCTTGGCAGCAGGGGCGGGGCCGGATCCTGAGACCTGCCGGGCTCGCCAGAGTCGCGCGGGTTCGCCCTCCGCGATCCGGAGATCCACCGGCACCGGCACCGCCTCTCCCAGTCCCACTACCTGCTGGCCCGTGGATCTCCAGCCGGCATGAGGCAGCAGCGACTCGATGTCCACCAGAGCCCCTTCATGTGCCCGGATCCCCACGGTGAGTTTCGTGTCCGATCGCCGGGTCACCTGAAGCACCGGGCGCGTGACGACCGACACGGTGATGGCGGCCGGCGCGGAGTCGGAGATGCCGTTGTTGACGCGGAAGGTGAAGACGTCATTCCCCAGGAATCCGGGCTTCGGGAAGTATCGGACCCGGTCGCCCGTGATCGGCCCGAGCTTGCCGTTGGCCGGGGGTTTCTCGATCGAATAGCCGAGGGGTTTGCCCGAGGGGTCGGTCGCCGCGAGCAACACCTCGAGGGGGGAGTCCTCGGCCGTGACGACTTCGTCGCCGAAGGCCACCGGAGTCGTGTTGTCGAGGGTGCGGAAGGTGGCCACGGGGCCGTATCGGGTGCCGGCGGCGTTGATCGCGTAGGCGCGGAACCGGTACTGCGTGTCCGGCTTCAGGCCGGAGGCGGTGACCGAAAACGCACCGATCCCGCCGGCGATCTGCAACCGGCTCACGCCAGCCAGGCCCAGGATGGGTGGGTCCGCGGCGTCAGGCGGTGCGAGCATGATGCCGCGCTCGCTGATCGGCAGCTTGCCGTCGGAGATCACCTCGCCACCGAGAACCGCCGACGTCGGCGTGATGGATCCGGCGGTGGTCGCATCTCCGATCCCCGGGGGGTCTCCGCTGGTCCCATCGTCATTGGTGATGACGCCGGTGGCCGCCGCTGCCGTGCCGACGGTGTAGAAGGGACTGCCGGCGACGGTGACGAGGACCGTCTCATCGGGTTCGACGACGGTGTCGAGGATGGGATCGATCGTGACGGTGGCGGTGGCCGAACCGGCGGCGAAGCTGACGCCTGCGCTGGTGCCGGCGAAGCCGACGATGTCGCCGCTGGCGGTGAAGTCGCCCGGGAAGAGGGCGTTGGGTGGGGTGCCCGAGGCGGTGCCGCCGAAGAGCACGGAGATGCCCAGAGGATTGGCCGTGCTGCCGGTGCGGGAGAAGGTGAAGGTCAGTGACTGGTTGGAATCCTCGGGCACCTGGTGCGGGCTCACTTGCAGCGTGATCACGGGCAGCGCGGCTCCTCCGGACTTGGCCTGGAAGGTGGCCGGAGCCGACGGCTTGCCCAGGTCGCCGCCGGGGCTGCCACCCGTGCCGATCAGCCCCCCCTGCAGTGGTCGCGCGATCCCGAGGGCCGCCAGACAGAGCCCCGCCAGAACCCCGGCGATGATCCGGGTCTGCGCGTTGCGGATCAGGAACCTGGATCGAACCGGAGCAGTGTCGATGGATGACGGGGCGTTTGGTGTCATTGGAGGATGCTGGTTCGGAGTCGAAATGTCGGCTGCTGTATCCAACCGTTGCCAGGAGGAGCTTTGTCCTGTTTCAAAAGATGAATCCATTCCCTATATACGACATTCATTGAGAATCAAAACGGTGTTTTGATGGACCATTCATAATCAAAGTCATCGGAATCCGTGGGGCCGTCCCGACTGAGCATCCGCCGATCGCAGGCACGGATCCGGGGAGGGTGCGTTCGTCCGGCGATCGGTCGCCCCCAATCCCATGGGTTCATCCTGCGGAATCACGCGTGCATCCCCGCCGAACGTCCGACCCCGGTGCGGCATGTCGCGGGTCCCGGTGGAGGTTCAAGTGAACGGACGGTTCCATTGGGTCGATGTTCTCCTTTGCCCGCCCTGCGCGCGCCGTTCGCCGATGTGCCGATGCGGGGGCCCGGACTGTCGGATTGACCCGGCCGCACCTGGATTCCTAGGCTGGGAGCCAATCACCGGCCATGAAGTCTCCTGAGCGAAATCGCCGGGGTCCCGAGGCGGATGTGTCGCGCCGAGAGGCGGACCCGCTGCCCCAGGCGGCCCTCGCCGCCCGGCACTGGCGATGGGGTTGGTGGTCGCTGCTGGGGTTCCTCTGCCTCGGACTCGTCCTCGAGATGCTCCACGGATTCAAGGACCCCGGCTATGTGAGCCCGTCCCAGTCCACCCGTCGGCTCATGTGGACCCTGGCCCATGCCCACGGGACCCTGCTGGCACTGGTCCAACTCGGTTTCGCCGCCTTCCTGGGATCGGCGGCGGGCCGTGAGGCCGATGCCGGCCCGCGGGCGAACCGCCGCCACGGATGGGCCTCGGCTCTGCTGCTGGCCTCGCAGGGGCTCCTGCCGACCGGTTTCCTGCTCGGAGGCTGGTTCTTCCGCGGTGGCGATCCGGGGATCGGCGTGTTCCTGGTTCCCGTGGGTGCGGTCTGCCTGGCGGTCGCCGTCGGCCTGATCGCCGCGTCCACGGCGGGTCCCGCGAAGCGACCGCAGACCCCGCGGGAATCATGAGCCTCGAGTGGATCCTGTTCGTTGCGGTCTGCCTGTCGACGGTCGGGACGGTGGCCTGGGCCCACCGGGACGGTGGCCGGGGCCGCGGCGTGCGGATCCTCGGTCCGACGGGTCTGGTGCTCGGTGCCGCGTTGGTCTCCGGCGGCGTGGCCTGGTGGTGGCAGGGCGGGCGGACCGCATCGAAGGCCGCCGAGGCCGCCTTCGTGCCGAAGCTTCCGCGCCAGGTTCCGCACTCCGGATATGTCTCGAGCGACCAGTGCGCCGCATGCCATCCGGGACCCCACCAGTCGTGGCATGATTCCTTTCACCGCCGCATGACCCAGCGGGTCGAACCCGACACGGTGCTGGGCGATTTCGAGAACCGGGAGTTCACCGTCGACGGTCATCGCATCCGACTCGAACGGCGCGGGTCGGAGTACTGGGTGGAGATGGTGGATCCCGACTGGACCCACGACCAGGCCCGGGCCCGCGCGGGCTGGGCGGGTTTCCAGCTCCAGGATCCGGGACAGGCACCGCGGGTGTGGAAACGCATCGGTCTGGCCACCGGTTCCCACAATTTCCAGACCTACTGGGTGCCGGGTCGGCACGGCAACCTCCAGTTCGCCCTGCCGCTGGCCTGGCTGGTGGAGGAGCGGCGCTGGATCCCGCGCAAGGACACCTTCATCCGCGATCCCCATGCGTCCTCCCCGAACCAGATCTGGAACCTGAACTGCATCCAGTGCCACGTGACGGGCGGTGTGCCCGGGCGGGATCCCCGCAGCGGTCTGCTCGACTCACGCGTCTCCGACCTGGGCATTTCCTGCGAGGCCTGCCACGGCCCGGGCGAGGCCCATGTCCGGGCCAACCGGAGCCCGCTCCGGCGCTACCTCCGCCAGATCGGCGGGCCATCCCCGGACCCGACCATCGTCAACCCCTCGAGGCTCCCGCCCAAGGCCTCCACCCAGGTCTGCGGCCAATGCCACGGCATGAAGTTCGTCCACGGCTTCGACGACTACCTCCGGGCGGGATTCTCCTACCGGCCGGGCGGCGAGTTGGAGCCGTCCACGCCGCTGTTGAGGCACCCCCGCTTCGGGGATCCCCAGGGCATCCCGACCGAGATCCTCGGCAACCAGGAGTTCCTTGCGAACATCTTCTGGCCGGATGGGATGATCCGGGTGACCGGTCGCGAATACAGCGGTCTGCGGGAGTCGGCCTGCCATCTCAAGGGCGGGATGACGTGCCTGTCGTGCCATTCGATGCACGACGCCCCTCCGGACGACCAGCTGCGCCGCGACCTGCCGGGCGACCGGTCCTGCCTGCAGTGCCATCCGGCGATCGGGTCCGACCTCGCGGCCCACACGCACCATGCCCCCGATTCCTCGGGCAGCCGTTGCGTCAACTGCCACATGCCCCATGCCACCTACGGCCTGCTCAAGGCGGTCCGCAACCACTACATCGACAGCCCCTCGGCCCGTTCGACGCTGGAGACCGGGCGGCCGAACGCATGCAACCTGTGCCATCTCGACCAGACCCTGGAGTGGACCGCCCGGCACCTGGCATCCTGGACCGGCCGGCCCGCACCCGCACTGCCTCCCGAGCACCGGTCGGTCTCCCTTTCGGCGCTGCTCATGACGCGGGGCGATGTCGCGCAGCGGGCCCTGGTCGCCGCCAACCTGGGCCAGCCGGAGGCCCGCGCGGTCTCGGGCGAGGCGACGCTGGTGCCCCACCTCCTCGAATTGCTCGACGACCCCTATCCGGCCGTCCGCGAGATCGCCGCGCGTTCGCTGCGCTCCTTCCCGGCCTTCCGCGAGGTCCCCTCCGAACCCATGGGCGAGGAGTCCTCGCGCCTGCGTTTCCGATCCCGGATCGAGGCGCTCTGGAAGCCCGGGCCACCGGGTCCGCGGGCGGCGGCGCAACTCCTCGCGCCCGATGGTCGGTTGGACCGCGAACGCCATGGCGAACTCCTGCGGCGTCGCGACCACCGGGTCATGGACCTCATCGAGTAGGTCCCGCCCGGCCCGCGCGGCGGTTCGTCGATGCCGCCCGGATCGTTTTTCGGTGCGTTTTCCCGCAGGTGCCAGAGAATGCGCCGCGCAATCCCCCACCGTCATGAACGCCTCCCTTCATCTCCTCCGTGCCCCGGGGTCTCCCCTCGGGTCGAATCCCCGTTCCCGTCGCGCCGCCGCATTGGCCGGCGTCGGTCTGGCGATGATCCTGGGGGCGTTGGTGGTCCGGGCGCACGACTGGCCGGAGTTCCGCGGGCCGACCGGGCAGGGCATCTCTCCCGCCAAGAACGTGCCGATCCGGTGGAGCGGCACCGAGAACGTCGCCTGGAAGATGGCGCTTCCGGTGGCGGGCTGGTCGTCGCCGGTGCTCGTGAAACAGCGCCTCTACCTGTCGGGGGCCCGCCCCGCTGCGGGCGGCTCGAAGGGACTGGAGCTGGCGGTGCTCTGTCTCGATGCCCGGTCCGGATCGATCCTCTGGAGCACGAACGTCCTGAATCCGGAGGACGGCTCGAGCCTTCACAAGAAGAACAGCTACGCCAGTCCGACGCCCATCGTGGTCGACGGCCGGATCTATGCGCATTTCGGTCACATGGGAACGGCTTGCCTCGACCTCCGGGGCCGGGTGATCTGGCGACAGACCTCCCTGACCTACCCGCCCATGCACGGCAACGGGGGATCGCCCGTCCTGGCGGGCGACCTGCTCGTGTTCAGCTGCGACGGTTTCTCCGAGCCCTTCGTGGTGGCTCTCGACCGCAAGACCGGCCAGGTGCGATGGAAGACCCGGCGTCCCAACGACGCGGTGCCCCGCAAGTTCTCCTTCAGCACCCCGCTGCTCATCACCCATGCCGGCCGCAAGGAACTCATCAGCCCCGGTGCCGGCGGCATCTACGCCTACGATCCGGCCACCGGCCGACTCCTCTGGCAGGTCGGCACGGGCAACGGGTTCTCGGTGGTGCCCCGCCCGGTCTTCGCGCACGGGTTGATCTTCGTGAACACCGACTACGACTTCCCCAAGCTCTACGCCATCCGCCCGGGCGGCGATGGCGATGTGACCGCGTCCCACCTCGCGTGGCAGACTGGTCGAGGGGCCCCGAGCACCCCCTCGACCCTGGTCGTTGGCGACGAACTCTACTTCGTGTCCGATGCCGGCATCGCCACCTGCGCCGATGCGCGGACCGGCAAGGTGCATTGGAACGAGCGTCTCGGGGGCGGGTTCTCGGCCTCGCCCTTCGCGGCCGAAGGCCGGGTGTATTTCCAGAACGAGGAGGGGATCGGCTACGTGGTGAAGGCGGGTCGGCAGTTCGAACTGTTGGCCAGGAACGAGCTGGGCGAGCGAACCCTCGCGAGTGCGGCCCCCGACGACGGGGCCCTCTACCTCCGCGGAGCCGAGCACCTGTACCGCATCGGCGGGAAGTGAGGCGGAAAATGGGGCGGTGGGTGGCTGCCGTTCATCCCGCGGAAACGACCGTCTGTCGCAATCGGTTGGAGCACTGCCTGGTTTCGGGTTGATCCTGTGCGCGTCGATCCCATGAAACGCATCCTGTCCGTTCTCGTCGTCCTCGTCGCCATCCAGGTTTCCGCGAGGGCCGAATCCACCGCCACTCCGACCGCCAACACCGCCGCCCCGGCTCCTGCGGTCTCCGAGACCCGCCCGGTCAAACCGGTCCGGCTCTCCGTTCTTTGGGGACTGATCCAGTTCAACAGCGGTCCGTTGCCCGAGGACTGCAAGGATCGATGCAAGGCGGGCCGGAAGGAGCGATCCGACAAGGGGTCACGCGGGTCGTTCCTCGGTGGAGCCGTGCAGTGGGAGGGCTCCGGCCCTGATTCCCGGAGCCGTTAGGCCTCGGATGCGGCATCGGGCCGGGCACGCCCGGACCCTCCGGCTCCCCGCCCGGCGTGGGAATGGTCCCCGAGGATGTGGCGCCTCAGGAGCCCCCGGCGCGTCCTCATCCGGAGGGTGAGCCAGAGGGCGACGAGGCCCCAGACCAACCATCCGAACCGAGCCGCACCCCGGGTGGGGAGGACGGCCAGGGCATCGGAGTCGGCGAGCGACAGCAGCGCGACGGGTGCCGATGCCGGCAGCGATAACGGCGAGACGCCCGCGACCCATATCCCCAGGTGCAGGTGGTCGTTGTCGACACCCGCGATGATCGCCCCCGCCAAGAGCGGCAGCACGCCGACGAAGAGCAGGCCCATCCCGACGATCCGCCCTCCCTCCGCGTCCAACAGGGCCTGCAGTGATCCGGTCACCGCGAAGAGGATCAGGCAGTGGACGACGAGGATCTCCGGGCCCGCATGGTGGCCCGGAAACCAGCGTGACTCGAGCAGGGCCCGGGTGAAGAGGTACCACCCGCCGCCGCCGGCCAGCGACACGACCAGGGTGCCGAGGGTGGCCGAGTCGGTGTCGCCGAACGGCGGCAGACGATCCTCCCCGTTCTTGAGGGCGCGCCGCCAACCCCGGACCTGCCGCTCCCGGTCCGGCGTGATGATCCCTGCGAGAACGCAGGCCAGACCCGTGCTGAAGAGGCCGTAGACCGCGATCATGGCCAGCGCCTCCCTGGGGTCGGGCTTCCAGTCGAAGCCCAGGCTGGTGAACCACCGGAAGTTCCGCGACGGGAACAGGTCGCCGGGATCGATCAACGGCAGTGCATGACCGAGCAGCACCACCTGAACGGCGATGTAGGCTCCCACGGCCCAGAACTGGCTGAGCAGATGCGACTCCTCCTGCCGCCACCTGCGGCAGAGCATCACCACGAACAGCCCGATCAGCCCGGCCTGGGACAGCGTGGTGAAGACGACCTCTGGCAGGCCCAGGTCGAAGAACCGGGGGGTCGGAAAGAACTGTTGGCCGATGCGCAGCGCGGCCCCGCTTCTCTCGGAGAGGAGGTCCGGCAGGCTCTCGTAGAAGACGGGCGTGATGGTCAGGTACTTGAAGAAGACGAGGCCGAACTTCGCCAGTTGGGGGATGACCGTGTAGAGCGAGAAGACCATCCCGATCGAGATGAGGAACGCCCATCGGCGGTTCCGGACGACGGTGCCCGTCAGGAGTCCGGTGGCGTGGTAGGTGACCGCCGTGGTGAAGACGACCCAGTAGAGAGGAGCCCATGCCGAAGCCGGGACGTGACCCCGGGCCATGGCCCAGGCGGTGAACGGGAGGCTGGAGGCGGCCAGCAGGTATTCGCGCAGGGGCAGGCCGAAGAGGTATCCCACCACCTTGGTCAGGGGTGCCATGGGGACGAGCCGTTGGTAGTCGACGCCGCCTTCGTCCCGTTCGGTGATCATGCCGCCGGAGACCTGGGCGGTGCCCATGACGAACAGGATGAACCCCTGCAGGAGCAGCAGCGGGATGATGGCAGAACGGGCGGCGTTGGCCGGATCGGCATCGTTGCGGATGCCGAGCGAGTAGGAGATGCCGACGATGAACGCCGAAAGCACCAGCGTGATGCATTGGCCCAGGGCCAGGTCGCGGGGCCGAAGCCTGGAGCGGGCGTGGCGGCGGAGCAATGGGTTCTCCCAGAGTCTCCAGGCGGGGACATCGGTCGGGACGGATTCCGTCGTGTCGGCGGTCATGGCAGGGAAGGAGGGGTGGCGATGTCGACGAGCAACTCCTCCAACGACGGGCGTCTCTCCTCGAAGGCCTTCAGGCGCACCTTCCGCCGAACCAACTCCTCCAACAGCGCCGCCTGGGCGTCGTCGTCCCCGGTGAACTCGAAGGAGATCCGGGTGGCCTCGATGCGCAGCTCACCGATCGTCGGTTGTCGGGCGAGCCAATCGGCGGCTTCGGACGGGGGCGAGAGCAGACCGAGGGTGAGCCGACGCTGCGTGTTGCCGAGCTGGGCCCTCACCTCGTTCACGCTGCCGTGGGCCAACAGTCGACCCCGGTCGAGGATGCACAGGGAGGTGCACATCTCGCTCAATTCGCCGAGGATGTGGGAGCTGATCAGGATGGTGGCACCGGTGGCGGCGAGGGTCTGCAGCGCGGTGCGGAGGTCCCGGCGGGCCAAGGGATCGAGGCCGCTGGCAGGCTCGTCGAGGATGAGCACCCGTGGCCCGTGGAGGAGGGTCTTGGCCAGGACCACCCGCTGGGTCTGCCCCCGCGACAATTCGCGGCAACCGTTGTTCCGCAGGTTCGACAGGCCCACGGTCTCCAGGCATCGGTCGGCGCGCCGCCGCCGCACTCGTGCATCGCGCAGCCCGTAGGCGGCCGCGTAGAAGTCGAGGAACTCCCACACCTTGAGATCGCTGGGGACGGGGGCCAGGTCGGGCATGTAGCCCATCAGCCGACGGGCCCGGCGGGTGTCCTCGGCGATGTCGACACCGTCGAGGAAGACATCGCCATGGGTGGGTTCCATGAGCGTGGCCAGCACCCGGAAGGTGCTCGTCTTGCCCGCGCCATTGGGGCCCACGATGCCCAGGATCTCGCCGCGGGGCACCGCCAGCGTGAGGTCGTCGACGGCGACGAAATCGCCGTAATCGACACGCAGCGACCGGATGTCGACCGCGAAGCGACCCCCGTGCCCGCGGGCCGCCGTGTCGCCCGGGTTATCATCGCAAGCCGGTGGATTATGGCCCGAACTCGAATTCATCCCAGTCCGGGGGCAGTTGCACGCCCAACTCGTTCATTTCCCTCGAGGCCTCCTGGAATCGCCGATCGCGATCCTCCTCGTACCGTGTGATCTGATCCGGCCGCAGCAACGACCGGAGTGCTTCGCGTGGATGGAGGTTGGCGGGCGCGATCTCGCCGGTCACCCCCTCGAGGCGGATGGACGCGTCGTAGTCGGGAGACGACTGGGCCATGATGCCGAAGAGTCGATCCGTTTGCGCCGGGTCGAGTTGGACGATGCCGTTGATCCGTTGAACGTGCATGTCCGCGAACTGCTGGACCCGTTGGGCCCTCTCCTCCAGTCGTTCTGCCTTGAACGTCTCCAGTTGCGGGCCGCGCAGCAGCCCCTCCATCACCGGATCCAATCCCTCGTCGATGCGATCGTTGCGCATCGTCTTCACCAACTGCATGTAGGTGGCGTCGTCGTCGGAGAGCAGATCGGTCCATTTCTTCCGGTTGGCCCTGGTCTTTTGCCGGAACCAATCCTGCAGGGTCTGCTGTTGGCCGGCATTCAGATCGTATTTGCGGGCCAGTTCGCCGATGACGCTGTCGGCCTGTTGTCGGCTCTTCTGATCCGACAGCCTTTCGAACAGCGGTGACATGTCGCGGAGCAGGGGTTGAGCGGCACGGAAGAGGTCGTCGGAGCTCACCGGACGGCCCTCGCGCAGCCGCTCGGCGATCTCACGGCCGCGGTCGTAGGCGACCTGCGCCGGGGTGCGCGATGAACGGGGCCGATTCTCCCCGAGTGCCGCGATGCGGGTCCGGGCCTGCTGGAGCTCCGACTCCAGGTGCTGGATCCGGGCCTCGGGTGAACCCTCCTTTCCCGGCTTGCTGTGCTGGAAGAGCCCGACGCCGAGGCCTCCCACGAGCAATCCGACGACCAGGGGCAGCACCGATCGAAACGCGGTCGAAGAAATCATGG
>Ga0129333_10004509_pt1 | contig 13040 bp, 32 predicted proteins | sample CPB6_08_DNA_FD_94474 | JGI IMG/M metagenome (GOLD analysis project Ga0129333, IMG submission 94474) | Freshwater to marine salinity gradient microbial communities from Chesapeake Bay, USA - CPBay_Sum_0.6_0.8_DNA | ecosystem: Environmental > Aquatic > Marine > Coastal | place: USA: Chesapeake... | reverse complement strand
TGGTCTTGTCGGTCGTCACTGCGTCCTCCGTTGTTGGTCGCTCACTTGCGACGTTGGGCACTCTAGCCATGTCCGCTTGTCGAGTCAAAATAAATCGACACGGTTGACGCAAGTGCCTGATTTCGCGGGCATCCGGCGAGCGGGAACTAAACCCGGACACGCCGCCCTTGACGGCCCCGGTCGCCCTGGTGTACCTCGCCGGCAGGAGGTGACGCATGACGTTGCGAGAGTGGCTTTCACGGGAGCGCATGAGCCAGGCAGAGATGGGGCGACGCCTGGGCGTGCAGCGGCAAGCAGTGCAGCAGTGGTGCTCGGGGACGACGCTGCCGACGCTGTACTACGCGCTGGCTGTGTGCGCGCTGACGCATGGCGAGGTGCCGCCCGACTCATGGCTTACGGCCAAGGAGCGCGCGGCGCTCAAGGGTCTGACGGCGTGACCGTCCTCGAGGTCGTGCTGGGCCTGATCGTCGTGGTGCTGTGGCTTGCCATGATCCGGCTGCACGCGGAGGTGATGGTGCTGCGTCGCGAGCGAGATGAGACGGCTAAGCAGATCAAGGCCTTGGCGACCGCGTACCGCAGAGGAGTTGACAGGCGACCGGAACGTCGGTAGTCTGCCCTAGCTTGACCCGCTGTGTCAGCAGCGGCCTCACAGAACCTTTAGGGCGATCCCCCCACGCCCCGGAGAGCGTGTTCGGTTGCTGACACAACCGGATGCGCTCTCTGTCTTTGGTGTCCCATGACTACCCCGCTGCCGTGGATCAAGGTCTACGGCGACCTTCCGACGCATCGCAAGAGCGTCACGCTGGCGGCGTTGCTCAACGAGCCTCGCGCTTGGACGCACGTCGTTGAACTGTGGCTTTGGGTGTCTCGACACGCCCCCGAGGGCGATCTTGGCAAGATGCCAGACGCTGCCGTCGCGCACGTCGCCGGCTGGCGTGGCGATGCCGGTGCGTTTGTGAACGCACTTCGCACCGCTGGCTTTCTGGATGAGACTCGCATCCACGGTTGGTACGAGCACAACGGTGCTCACTTCCGAAAGCAAGCCGCCGACAAGGCGAGGAACTCTCGACCCGCTGCCGAGCCGGTGGTGAAAGAAAATCATCTCACTGGTGAGTCACTAGTGAGTCACAAAAACAACGGGAGCGTAGAGAGTATAGAGTATAGAGAAGAGAATAAAGATCCAGAGAAGAACCTTGCGCTTTTTGAAAATCAAAAAGACGCGGCGCCGGTCGAGGAGGCCAAGCCCCGTCGAGGACGCCCGCCGAAGGACAAGTCCCCGGAGGCCGAGGCCGAGCGCGTGGCTGAGAAGGCAGACGGCGACCGCTGGATGGACGCCGCCCGCAAACTCACCGGCTTGACCGCCGACGAGTTGCGCTGGAACACCGGGGCGTGGATGGCGTTCCGCAAGCAGCGCAAGGCGCGGGGCATGGATCAGTTGATGCGGGCGCTCAAGGGCTTGGAGTCGGATGCGTTCAGCAAGACCGCCGGCCTTGGGTGGCTTGTGAGCGACAACGGGATCACCAAGGGGCTCGCCAAGTGGAACAAGGGCGCGACGACGCTGCATGTCGGTCGCATTCAGCATGGAGTTGGACCCATCAACCTGGACGACATGTATGCGGAGGACGCACGATGAAAAAGCTTCAGATGTTCGACGAGAAGACGCTCAAGCACTTCCAAGACCGCGCCTTGGTGGCGATGGAAAACATCAAGCGCACGCGCCGTGAGGACTGCCCTCGCTGCCCGAGCGCCAAGAGCGAAATCGCGCTCAAGTGCTCCTCGCGCTTGGACGCCGACACCGAGACGCACGGTTTTGAGGACGGCCCGATGTGCAAGCACGTTGAGGAAAAGGCTCGTCGAGAAGCCGAGGAGGAGGTCATCCGCGCGCGCACACTGCGGATGCAGCACGCTGGCGTCCCCGACCCTGACATGGTCAAGCACTTTGCCAAGGTCAAGGTGATGACGCAGCCGTCGAGGTCATGGTTTGGCCCCGATCAGTCGCAGCGCGAAGGCTCCGAGCGCGTCGCTGAAGCGGTCAACTACTACCTCTCCGATCCGCATATGAGGCATCTGCTCCTCATCGGTGGCACCGGAACCGGTAAGAGCACCGCTGCTGCTTGGGTCGTCGCCAGCACGCTGGACAACGCCCACTGGCTCCCGGCTCGCACGGTGGACGACATGGAGCGTTGGCGTCCGGTGTCGTCGCTGGTCTACAGCGCGCCGTTGCTTGTGATCGACGACTTGGGCACGGAGCGCCAGTCTGAGAGCGGATGGGGCGTCGAGACGCTGTCGTCGCTCTGGGTGGACCGGATTGATCGCGGGATGCGCACGGTCGTGACGACGAACCTGAGCATCGCGGCCCTCTCAAGTCGCTACGGCGAGCGACTGCGCTCGCGACTGAACCGCACCGACGTGGCTCCGGTTGCCGCCGGCAACGTGGACTTGCGAAAACTGAAGCGCGACTATCAGCAGCGCATGGGAGAGGTGAAATGAGCGCATCCATTGAGTGCCCGTGCTGTGGCGTCCATCGGCTGAAGCCCAAGCCGCCGAGCATCCATGAAGTCCCTTGGGGCGACTGTGCGTGCCGGGACATGCAGTCTTGCGTAGCGCACCACGCTAACCCCGGCTCCGACACCGTGCCGCCGAGGCCCACCGACGCCGACCTCGCTGAGAAAGGCCAGCACATCTACGTTGAGCGACTGAAGCGCCACATGGAGCTCATGTCCAAGTTTGCCTGGGTGAAGCAACTGATGACTAAGGCAGGGATTGAGTGATGGCATATGTTGAGAACGCAACAATCATCGCGGACCATGAGCGCGAGGTCCGCATCACCGTTGAGCCGGGGTACATGGACGACCGGGACCGTGACGCGCTGCGGTTCATGGTTGAGGTCAAGGGCACGCGAGGCGAGATGCGCTTGCCATATGCCGACGTTCGCCCGCTGTGCGAGGCGCTGTTGTCGGCGGTCGCCGGCAGGCCGGTCAAGGTGACGACGAAGAAGGTGCCGCGATGACCGAGGCTGAGATTGCGGAACTGGAGGCCGAGTTGCGTTTGCACAAGGAGGAGCGGTTGCGCCTCCGGGCGCTGGAGATGCGCCTGTCGCGGGAGTTGAATGAAGCAAAGTCACTGCTAAGTGCTCTCTGCTCACAATTTGAGGGTGCCGTGGCTCACGCGGATTGGCGAGCCGCTGGTTCACCGGGAATGTCGGTGCCGTTCACGGGTGACTTCGCCAGCGCAGCGCAGCTTCCGAGCGTTGTGGGGCGGATGCGCTGGTGGGCGCGTGAAATGCGAAAAGTTATTGGTGAGGTAAAGCCATGACCGACACCGGATGGGAGCGATGGAACGACGTGCGCGAGATGCCGCCCGCTGAGCAGTCGGAGATGGCCGACGCCTGCATTGAGCACCTCAAGCGCAAGCCGAGCGTGAACTTCAAACTCCGCACCTACGGCGGCAAGTTGTTCTTGGCCGTGCGTGGTGACGACGGGACCATTTGGGCGTGGCAGACGGACATCCGCGCAGAGAGGCTTGTGTATGCCGACTGAGTTTTCATTCTACGTGCCGACAAAGCTGGTGTCCGAGGCCAATATGCGCGAGCACTGGGCGATCAAGAACAAGCGCAAGAAGGGGCAGCAGCGGGCCGTCGAGTTGGTCTGGCTCGCCCAGCGCATCCGCGTCGCGCCGCCCGTCGTCGTCCACCTGACCCGCGTCGGCGTCCGCAAGCTCGACTCCGACAACCTCGCCGGCTCCGCGAAGGGCGTCCGCGACCAGATTGCCAAACTGATCGGCGTGGATGACGGCGACGAGCGCAAGGTCCGGTGGGAGTACAGCCAGCGCAAAGGGCTCCCGCGTCAGTACGGGCTCGAGGTTCGTATCGTGGAGGTGGACCGATGATCTGGGAGCTCAAGTACGACGGCAAGGTGCTGGAGGCGATCCGTTCCGGTACCGCCACGATCCCGGCGATCCGGCGCGACTTGGACGTGCCGCCCGGGACGCTCAAAAAAGTCCTCTCGCGACTCATCACCGCCGGCAAGGTTCGCAAGATCACCAAAGACTGGTACACAACGTGCGAGTAGTGTCGGAAACTGGACAATGCATGGTCTGCAAGGCACCTCTGGCGCACTACAGCCTGACGGGCTACTGCCGCAAACACGCAGGAGCGGCCCGCCCGTGCGTTATGGCGCACGAAGGGTGCCGAGGTAGGGTTGCGGCGTGGTCGAGGTCTGGCGTGTGCCGTAGGCACGCTAGCGGGCTCAAAAACGGCATGAGGGGGACGCAAGGTGACTAAGCCACATGGATCAATCCGACTGACTGTCGTGCCTTGCACCCTGGACGAGGCGCAAGTGTTTATCGCAAGACACCACAGGCATCATGTCCCGCCTGTCGGGCATAAGTTCTCGCTGGCAGTAGCCGACGAAGCCGGCGTTGTGCGTGGAGTAGCAACGGTCGGGCGTCCGGTCGCTCGCTTGCTGGATGACGGCTGGACGCTTGAAGTCAATCGGGTTGCAACCGATGGCGCACCCAACGCTTGCAGCGCCCTTTACGGCGCAGCTCGTCGGGCGACCTTCGCCCTAGGGTACCGAAAACTCATCACCTACACCCTGCCAGAGGAAGGCGGCGCATCGCTCCGCGCGAGCGGATGGAAGTGCATCGGCCTTGCAGGGGGGGGGACTTGGAACAGCAAGTCGCGCCCTCGCGTAGACAAAGCGCCGACGCAACAGAAGATCCGCTGGGAGATTGATCCGTGACGCGACCGGCGACTGACGACCCAGGACACGGGAGTCCAGGCAAGGCCCGCAAGCGGGTCGAGGCGCTCTTGCGCGAGGCATGGGGCGTGCGCGAGGTGGATGGCGGCTGGCTGATCCGGGCGCCGATGGACAGTCACTGGCAGCTCTGGCTCCGCGTTGACAAGGAATGGGCCGTGATGGAGAAGTGGAAAGCTGAGTGATGTCAGGCGCATGGGAGTGGATGACTCTAGGATGTTGACAGGGCATCCTAGACCGTGGCAGTCTTCCGGGACCGTGCCGATGAGGCCGGATGGAGGCAGCGAGCCATGATTTTTGAGACAACCACTATCGCGCGAGACGTTGACGGGGCCGAGCAGGAGTTCGTGGTCCGTATCGGCCTCGGCATGGACACCTACGGCATGGTGGTGATTGAGGAGTCCACCGTGGACGGCAAGGACTTTGACCTGACGCTCGCGGAGCATCGGGAGTTGACCGACTACTACCGCGCTATGCAGCGTCGCGGGGGGTTCAATGACTAAGACCGACAAGGAGCGCATCCACCGCTGGATCACGCAGGCCGACCTCGAGCGGATGCTGGACGACGCCTACGCCAAGGGCGCGGAGGAGATGCGCTCGGTGGCCGCGCAGGAGGCTGCAAACTACGGTTTTTTTGATCATGCGGTGAATCCGCTCCGCGATTTGCCGCTTCCAAAGAGGCCCGCATGAGTGATGAGCAGGAACAGCCGATCATCCCCAAGGGCGCCAAGGTGATTGATACCCAGGCCTCCTTGGAGTTGACCGACAAGATCCACCGGCTGGTGCGCCGCTTCAGTCGTGAGCTTGCGGAGCTTGTGTCGCAGGAAATCGGCGCTCGAGCGGTCAAGGTACACAAGAAGCGCGGCCCTCCTAAGGGTCAACCGATGCCCAAGTCGCCGTGCCCGTTATGCAAGAAAAATCCAAATAGCGGGCGCTGCTATGGGTTCGTCTGCAAGGACTGCCGAGCCGGAAAACCCATCGGGCACAGACAAAAAGTCAAAGAGGTCTTTGCGGATCATAAATATAAGAAAAAGGACCGCCTCGGGAAGGATTTTGAGGTCAAGGTGCCAGTACCTAAGCACATTCCGCTTGCCCCCAAGCCTGTCGAGGTCGAGGACGTGGAACCGAGCTTCCTTGACACGCTGGTCGAGGTCGTGACAGTTTCCAAGCAGGTGGAACCACCACCGCCGGCCAGTAAGCCCCCGCCGAGTGACGACGGGATGGACTTTTTCACATGAGCGAGCAGAACTACATCATCGCGGAGGGCCTGGGGGACGCAAGATCCCTCATCTTCGCGACCTGGCTCAAGTCCTACCAGAACTCCAGCCTCTTCGCGAAAGGCATCCCGCGGGAAACCTTCTTCGCCGCCCATCACAAGGTTATTGAGCGCATCCTTGAGCGTGCCGAGGTCCGTCTCGCCGTGCTGCCGGATGACCCGTCCGTCGTTTTCGGCTGGTCTGTCACCGAGCCGGGATGCGTTCACTACGTCTACGTGAAGCCCGACTTTCGCAAATACGGCATCGCCAAAGCCCTCCTCGCGCACGTTGCCGGTGAGCCTTGGTCCTACTCGCACTCCACCTACATCCTCCGGGAACTGCGCGAAAATCGCGTCATCCCTGAGTCGGTCATTTACAACCCTTACGAGGCTTTCCGATGAGTGATATCGAAGACATCAAGCAGAAGTATGCCCAAAAGTGCGCCCAGCTTGGCGACCTGGTCGTCCAGCAGCGCCGTCTCCACCATGCCGCCGAGCACGTCATCCGCGAGATCGAACAGCTTGAACAGGATGCGCGGCAACTCGCTACCAACACCTCAGAACCTACCAGTAACCCCGACGTTGCTGGTACCCAGGAGCCCTAAATGTCCAAGGATACCAAGTCTGACGTTACCCCCGGCAAGGAAGCCATCCACAGCGTCCGCGTCCGCACCGGCGGCGTTCACTTCACCGGCGCCAGGATCGTCACCACCCTCACCACCGATCAGGCCGCTCAGAATCTCACCGGTTCTAACGTCGTCGTCTGCAAGGAGATCAAGTTCCACCCTGCCGGCATCTTTTTTGAGTCCGTGCCGAGCGAGGGTGCCGGCTCCCACGTCATCCCCTACGCCAACATCGAGGTCGTCAACCTCGCCTAACGCACTGCGTTACGGCCCCCAAGGTGCGCCATGAAGCGAGCCACGGACGCACTCACTTTGAAGCAGGAAAAATTCCTAGAGGAATTTCTGCGATGCCGTAACGGCAAACAGGCCGCTCTCGCTGCCGGTTACGCCGAAAACTGCGCCGCTTCCATCGCTCTTGCTAACCTCAAGAATCCTCGCATCGCATCTAAGATCCGCGAAGTTACCGAGCGAAACATTGCCAAAAGTGAGGTCGATGCAAGCTTTGTTATTAGGGAACTAAAGCGCGTCGCGGAGCAGGAAGATGTCGCGCAATCAACGAAAGTGCGCGCTCTGGAGCTCATCGCCAAGCATCTCGGGATGCTGGAGGACCGCGTTTCGCTAAAAGTTGACGGCCTCACGGGCGAGCAACGCGCGGAGCGGGTTGCGATATTGCTTGAGCGGGTCAAATCGCGCGAATAAGTGCGACGCGGGATCAAAAAGTGCGGCAGGGTTGTGCAGCGCGTTCTGAAAAGATGAAGGGAACGTAGAACGGGCACGCGCGCGAGCCCAGAATTAGCAGTAGTGCGTGGACACAGTCAAGCACGAAAAGTACGGTGGCGTAAATCTGCGAAAACAGGGCACAAAAAAGTGCGCTTGGTCTGGAGATAGAGCAAAAAGTGCGCCTCTTGTGGTAGCAAATCTGCGCCAAGCCTGGCGCGGCCCGGATGAATTCTGCGAACGGAAACGCTGTAAAACAAGGGCATTGCGGAGTGTTGCCAGAAAGGCGTGGTCAGAGCGGCATGATCTGGACGAAAGAGGACGGCGAAGACCAGCGAAACGCGGCCAAGAAGTGCCGCGAGGCGGCCGAGCTGCTCGAGGCAGACGCCGGCTCACGCAAGGCCCGCTGGCAGACTCGCCGCGCCCTGGACGCCGCGATGTCGGCCTTGCTTGCGCTGGATGATGTCTACTTCGAGGATGAGGCCGGCGGCCCCGTGCCCGCAGCCTGGCGCCGTGCTCGCGAGCTCTTGCGCAAGGCGTAAAAAAGGCCCCGGCCGTAAGACCGGAGCCCGTAAGGTGCGTGCGGGTGCTACCCCTCAATAACAGCGCGTGCCTGTTCCACCTCTTGCGCAAGACGCGCCGTGATGAATCGCTCCTCGGCAAGCCAAGCCGTGTCGTGACGGGACCAGGCGCCGTCGAATTCCTCAAGTCGGGCATGCGCGGCAAAAACGGCAGAGATTAGCTCTTGCCGGCGCGCGGACAGCGTCTCGCCCAGTGTCTGCATAGTGTCATGCGCTTCCGTTTTCGTCATCGGGCCTCCGTGCGCGGATAATATCCGCAAGGTAAGCCCCGACCGTGAGGCCGGGGAAGTAAGGTGCGTGCGGTGCTAGTCAGCGTGCGCTTGCCAGTAGCGCTGCAACTCTTCAAGTGCGCTTTCGTCGCCCGCTTGCGCACGCCACGCCACGCCGCGCCAGTAGATGTCGCCGGCGCAATCGGCATCCCAAGCGAACAAGCGCACCTTCTCTGCCATTTCCGGCGTCATCGTGCCTCCCATGCGTCAAAAGGGATAAGGGTTTCGTTTTCGCCCAGCTTTTGGCCTGTATAGATGACAATTTGTCCGTCGTCATCCTCCAAAACGGAAACAAAAATCTCCTTTTCTGCTAGCAGACTCACGACCTCGTTTAGGGTCATCGTGCCTCCCAGTCGCGGAACGTGTCCGCAAAGGTGCGCCGTTCGTGGCGCGTCGTCAGTGTCCATGCCGCTTGCACCAGGGCGCGGGCCTCAAGCCGCGCGTAGCAGCTCTCGCACACGGCGTACCCCTCGCGGTAGAAACGCGCTGGCTCCTCGGCGCAACGGTCGCAGACGTGGTCAACCACGGCGCACCGCGTCGATAGCCTCTGCGACGATCCAGCCGGTGATGATCGCGGTCAACGCAAGCAAAGAACACTCGACAAAAATCATTGCATACCTCTCGCCCGTCACGCGGGCTCATTGTGCGCGGTAGGCGCACGCTGCAAGGGCCCTCGCGAGCCCCTGCGACGCGCGTCTACTCGGCGCACGCAACCTTTTCTGCGGCCTTGCGCTTGCTCGAGCCGTGCGCTTCGAAGGCGATTCCGGCCCCGATTGCTCGGAGCTTGTCATCGTCCAAGCACAGCTTGCACGTCGAGCACGTCACGTTGTTCCGCGTTTGTGCGGGGCACGGAATCCACCGAATCCCGCCCTCGAGCCACGCCTTGTCGGACGAAAACTGCGGCACCACGCGCGCCACTGCCCACCACCGGCGAGTAGCACGGGCGGCGTCTGCCAACGTCTCCACGCTGGCAAGCACGGACACGGACCGCCAGGCCTTGCGCGGCACGCGGCGCCATGCGTGAGTGTAGGACCAGGGCGTCCCGCCGCCGCGCTTGACGAAACGCTCGGCTGCATCGGCCACAATCCTAGCCGCTTCCCGGGTAGGACAGTCCCCGGACGTGTGGATTCTCAGCGCCTGCCCGCGCGCTTTCAGGCCGTCAATCCCGCGCGCCTCTTGCTTCGCCGTGCGCACGGGGCTTGCGTGCGAGTCTCGCGCGGCCGCGTTCAAGCGCTTGACGTGGATTCCGACCATGCCCGTTTCTGCGTAGCAGCCGTTGTTTTTCAGCGGACAATCCACGCAATGCGTCGTCGGCGCATAGGTAGTAGAGACGGGACCGATCTTTTCGTTCGACGATTTTTGCACCACAATTGCCAATTTCATGCGTTTCACCTTGCGCGTCGCGCGCGCCATCCGGGTTGAGCCCCGGAGTCAACGTCCCTCGCGAGACGCTCACTCCGAGACGCGGCAAGAGCCGCGCCAGGGACTGCTAGTGCCCGTCGTGTCGATACAGCGCGCACGCCACGGCGTTTCGCAGCGTGCGGAATTTTTCGTACGTGTCGTTTTCGCCGGTAGGCTCGCCTGATAGCCACGCAACCCGATAGGGGTGCGCGTTGTCGTGCCCGCGCTCGTTTTCGTCCGTGCGCTGGATGTATGCGCGGCACCCCTCCCGTGTCCACGTCGTGCCGTCAGTTGTGCGGAACCCGTGTTTCTCCACGTAACCCATTACCGCCTCCGTGCGGCATATGCCGCGTCGATTGACCGATCCTGAGCCGTCCACACGTACCCGATGCCGGCGGCAAGCTCCGCGAACAACATCAACAGCGCCAGTGCCGTGCCGCGTGTCACGACTGCACCGCCGCCCGCCATGCCGCCGCCGCCGCCAAATACTCTTGCTCCGCCGTTGCCACCGCCGCGTCGTACCGCGCCCACAATGCGTCACGTTCCGCGATGAGCGCGTCGATCTTGGCGGTCGCGTAGTAGGAGTCCAAGGCTGCCTCTTGCTCGTCCGTCAGATTGCCGGCGTCGTCATATTCGGTTTCCATCGCGAGAACCCTCCGTCGCAGCGTCCGTGCTGCGATGGTGAGACTGTAGCCTGTGATGCCACGCCTGTCAATCGCACGTTGTCGATTTTTTGTTTTTGCCTTTATTCGCAGCGGATCCGCGATGCGCTTTCTCTCGATAGAGTAAGCATGGATGCCGCGATCAGGGCGCGCGGCCCTGGAACGGGCTCCGATGGTGCGCGTCAAGGTGCGCTGCCGGCGACACGGGAGGCGGCGACCAGGTCGTCATGCCGCGATGCGTCAGGCCGGCTCTCGAACCCTACCCCCACCCCCCCCACCATGCGCGCGGGGGAAAGACATACATATATATACCCCCACCAGAGTATACCCCCCCCATGCGCGTGGCGTAGCACTACCATTTTTATGCCCCACAGAGTACCCACCATTTTTCGGGTCGTAGCACTACCCTATATGCCACCCCCCAAAGAGTGCCCGCCTGTTGCGGTGTCGTGACGCTACAAATCCCTTGTGGTAAGCGGGAGGGGTGCGGTAGGGTTTGGGGAGCCGGAGGATTAATGTGCTTAGCAACCATTGACGTAGAGATGAAGGACTCGGTGCTTTGCGAGCAAGGGCATGAGTTAAAGGGTAGCGGGGGTATTGTGTACAGCGGCGTGGAGCATGAGTGGGCCGGCGCTTCGGGCAACGACAGGGTAAGGCATGAGGTGGAGGCATCGAGGTGGGTGAAGGTTGGCGGGAAAGATGAGCCGCTGACGGGCGATGTCGAGATCGGGATTAGATGCAACGAGTGCCCGTGGGAAAAAGTCGCCAATTTTGAGTTGCCATATTTCCAGAGATTGTTGTTGAGGCTTGAGGCTGGCAGGGTTGTGTTGATGGAGCGAGTGACAGTGCCGCAGTGACGGCAGAGGTGACGCATGGGCAGGAAGCAGAAGCATTCGGCGCGGTGCGGGTGGCATAAAGACTGGCACGCTTGTGACTGTGGGGCGCATAAACCGGCGAGAAGATATCAGCCGAAGCAAACGCCACGTGTAGGGTTGGTCGCACGCATTATGGAGTTGGAGCGTTTGCTGGCTGACCCTGAGGGAACGATTCAAAAGGGGATTAACGCCCGCTATACGCGAGATTTGCGGGAGCGGGAGATGCAGCACCACGCGGATTGGGATGCGGAGGTGTTGGTGAACAAGATGGCGGCTGCGCGGTGGATGCGTAGCTGCGTACTTGAGCTTGTGACGGACGAGACGTTGAAGGCGCAGATTGAGGCGCTGCCGTTGGTGCCGGAATGAAGGCGTGCGACACGCCGTTGTGCGAGAACCAGACGGTGCGCGCTGCGCTATGTAAGTGGTGCTATGAGCGTAAGCGGTCGCAAGATCCGGTGCGTCGGGCGACGTTGAAGAAGCGGATGCGGTCGTATGCGAAGAGGCCCGAGGTGCGGGAGGCGCATCGACTGGCGTGCCAAGCGTATCGAGATGCGGGCAAGGTGGAGCCGGGGACTTGCGTGTACTGCGGAGGGGCAACGAACGACAAGCGAGCGAAGAGGTGCTGGCGCTGTTATCGGGCGCGGGTGTTGCCGGTGGCGAGTAAGCGGGGGTTGGCGGCGATTCACGGGAGGCCGGTATGAGGGAGGAGTTGCTGGCGTTGAAGGCGCGGCTGGAGCAGTTGCGCTGGGAGGGGAAGACGGACGAGGACATCGACGCTGCGTATTGGACTGTGGATCGGGCGCTGGAGGGGCGAGGGTGGGTGACGCCTACGGTGGCGCTGTCGTATGGGCGCGAGGTGGTGGCGCGGTACGACCAGGCGACGCGGAAGAAGGTGGAGTTGCAGACGCGGGCGCTGACGAAGGAGGAGCACGACGCGCTGCTGGCGTCGGATGCGCCGAAGTCGGTGTCGCGGGAAGATTACGAGCGGATGATGCGGGAGGCGCAGGAATGACTTGGCTTAAGAGCGCATGGTGGCGGCTGTGGACTTGGGTTGCGTCGTGGTTTGAAGAGCCGCCGCGTGAGCCGCCCAAGCCGCGTTGGGATGAGTCGGCGCAGGATTTGATCAACCTTGCGCGCAGGGTGAAAGAGGAGCGATGGAAGGACATCCCAGACCCCAAAAACGTCAATCACATTTCGCCGGAAGAGTACCGGGAGATGATGCGGGCGCAGATGGACGAGGCGACCGGTGAGTCGTTGCCGCCGCGTGTTCATCGCAGCGCCTCGTTCAGGCATTGCATGGATGCGGTAGAGCGCGACAGAAAGGCTGCAATGGAGGCGCAAAAACAGCCGCTGACGCTCAAGGTTCAGAAATGACCAAGGAAGAACTCGACCGCTTGATCGCCAAGATGACGCCGACCGAGAAGTCGGAGTTCTTTGCCTTGATCGCGGCTGAGAAGAAGGAGCCGGTGTTCAAGGACGTGGCGTTCAAGGCGCAGACGGCGTTTTTGGAAGACCCGGCGCGCATGAAGGTCGTGCTCTGTACTCGCCGCTCGGGCAAGTCGTACGGCGCGGGCCTGATGTTGATGCGCGATGCGTATGAGACACCCAACGTGTCGTGCTTGTACGTGGCGCTGACGCGGGCGTCTGCCAAGCGGATTATGTGGAAGGACGTGTTGAAGACGATTGACCGCGAGCAGGCGCTTGGGTGCCGGTTCAACGAGACTGAGTTGTCGGTGACGCTGCCCAACGGAAGCATGATCTACCTGCTGGGCATGGACGCAGACGAGCAGGAAAAGGACAAGGCGCTCGGTCAGAAGTTTAAGAGCGTGGTGATTGACGAGGCGGCGTCTTACGGCGTGGACTTGCATGAGATGGTGTACGGCATTTTGAAGCCGGCGAC
>Ga0129333_10004508_pt1 | contig 13041 bp, 12 predicted proteins | sample CPB6_08_DNA_FD_94474 | JGI IMG/M metagenome (GOLD analysis project Ga0129333, IMG submission 94474) | Freshwater to marine salinity gradient microbial communities from Chesapeake Bay, USA - CPBay_Sum_0.6_0.8_DNA | ecosystem: Environmental > Aquatic > Marine > Coastal | place: USA: Chesapeake... | reverse complement strand
AAAACACGAAAGATACATTCTATCCTAACATATAAAATGGAAAACAATAGGTTAGGATGTATCAATCGTGATAAAAATGGTTGTAAAAATATTAAAAAGGTATTTGAATACTATATAAAAATAATGAAATACCTGAAAACTATAAAAGAGGTCAAACAATACAAAAACTACAAACCGCTCTTGAGCTGTCAAATTGTAGTTAGCAACTTTAATGTTGTCATTTACACTAATAGAGAAGAAAAAAACATAATTATTTATATAGTTTTGTCTCATTTTTCTTTTCGGTTGGTGTAATAACATAATTTGTGTTGTCTTCTAAAATTAAGTTTAACAATGCTATTCCTATATATTGTTTCAAAATTACACCATTATGTTCTATTGTTTTGATTGATCCTTTCCATGTTTTACTTTCAGTACTATCGTTAATGTTTCCATAGACACAAAGAAAATCAGGATGCTGTTTTTTGAAGTTTGCCAATTTGTCTAAATTTGACTTTTTAGCAGAAGCATTATCTGTATTTGTTCTATTTTTTAATTCAATAGCTATTTTTCTATTGTATGAAATTATATCAAGTCCTGTTTCGTGACCAATTCCTAAATCTTGAAAACCGTAAAAGTTTCCCAATGCAATTTGCCAAATTTCTCCAATTTTCATTTGTTTTTGTCTCTCTTTTAGTGAAATCATCTTATATTCTGTTGTAAGTGGTGTATCTAATATATCATATGTAACATCATTTTTGGTTTTTCTATATAGTTTTTCTTTGATCAAACCTTCTATTCTTTGAAAATAATGATCGATTGCAAATTGTTTTCTTGAAATATGTCTTCTCATGTATGCTTGACATTTTTTAATACTAAAGTCGCATTCAGTCATTAAACGCAGTATTTCTAATATATAAATGCATTTTAATTTTCGATAGCAATAGAATGCAATAGTTTTTCAATCATAAACGCAGTATAGTTTTCAAAAGACAACTTCTATATTGATTTAATCATTTCTTCGAAAGCATCGTGGGATAAGATTGTGATACCAAGTTCTTTGGCTTTATCTATTTTTGTACTTTTATCATTTATATTTTTTACAACAAGTATATCAGTCGTCTTTGATATAGTGTTTACAACGTTTCCTCCATTTTTAGTGATAATTTCTTCCCATTCTTTGTTTCTAAATCCACTGAACACTATTTTCTTATTTAATTTCTTTTCGGTATTGTTTTCTACTACCTCATTTGTATTACATTTAATATCTATTTCTTCATAAAACTCTATAAACAATGGTAATTTATCTATAAACTGTTCTGCTGATATTTTTGCCATCCCCTTTACTTTTATAATATCGTCTACTGATAACTTAAGTGTCTTATTCTTATCTTTGATTAAATATGGGTATTCGTCAATAATTAATTTGATTTTCTTTTCTCCAAATCCTCTTCCAAATATGTTTGATGCTGCTAACAACTTTTCACATTTAACATCTTTAATTCCTTTCAATGCTTCTGATATATTTATTGCACTTTTTTCTTTGAATCCTTCTATTGACATTATATCTTCTTTTTTCATATTTATGATTTTTTTAAGGCTATCATATCCAGCATCGTAAAATTTACATATTACACCCTCCTTTACCCCTTCTACTGATAGCGTATTCATAAAATGCACGAAAGCCTTTACATCTTGCTCTCTATTTTTATCATCACCTTTTAACAGTATATCTATTCTTGTATCACCCCATACATAATCAAACGAAGGCATCTTTCCTTCGCCTGTAGAAGAAGGAGTTATTACAGATAGAATATGTGGTATGACATCTCCACTTCTCACAATTATAATACGGGAACCTGGTCCTATTTTGTTCTTTTCTATATATGCTGCATTAAAACCAGTTGCTTGTTTTATTTTAACACCAGCTAATACTACTTCATTAAACTTAACAAGAGGTTTTATATATCTGTGTTTTGATACGTTCCATTCTACATCTGTTACTATTACTTCAGCCTGTTCCTGTGTAAGAATTGTTTTAAAAGCAAATGCATATTTTGGATTTTTTCCAACAGCAAGTTTATGTACATTATTATCATGTATTACTATACCATCTATTTCATATTCACTTGATTTTCTCCAATCTTGTAATATAGATGATAATATTTCATTATCTATCTTTTCTATTATTTTATGTCTTACAACTGGAATATTAAGACCATTTACCTTATCTAAATCATCTCCTATTTTTTGCCGAGGATAAAGCACGTCATATGCAACAAAATCTATTATAGACACTATTTCTTTATTAATTGTTTTACAATGTATAGCACCAGCAACTACATTTCTGGCATTTGCTCCAAGATGAGTATTATTATTCCAATTTTTTCTTGATATTATTAATTCTCCTCTGATTGCAATTTTTTCTTTTATCTTCGAAGTATCTATCTTCAAATATGGTAATATATGTGTTACATTTTGTCCTTCATAACCATTACCACGTGTGAGTAATTTTATTTCACCATTTTCAAAATATAATAAACACGATATACCATCTAATTTTTCGGATATCACATAATCACCATTATATTTTTTCACCCATTTGGTAATTTCATTTTCATCATCTTTTATTTTATCTAAAGAACCTAAATAATAAGGAAGAGTCTCTTTATTGAATTTAATACAAGCACCTACTTTTTTGAAATAGGGGTTTTTAGGATCTTTTTCTCGTAAAAATGTTTTTACAACATCATATAAATCATCTGAAAAAATTGTTTCATTTGTATTAAAGAAAGTGTCATCGGCTTTTTCTAATATATTTACAATTTTTTTGATAGGTAAAATATTTAAAGTTTCTATTGGGTTTTTTTTAATATTTTCTATATCGTTCATATATTTAATATTATTAATTTTATTAAATCATTTTTTTAACAGTTTTTAATTATTACAAAATTGCACGTGAAGTAAAATTATTACAGATTTTAGCGTAGATTTTCGTGTGCTCACGAGAGATGAACGTCGACATATTGCCCCAATCTCCTGCAGATGTTAAGATAATAGTACCACAAGGAGGTCATAAGCGGAATGATGTTGACTCTAAGAAAAAGGCTATTCTTGCAGATGTTGAGAACGAAGAAATTTCATGCGATGAAAAAATACAACATATAACAGAGATTCTTCTACAATATCCAGAGCTCCAGAAGATATTCGAAGACAATCATTGGGAAGGTGAGAAGTTTGTAAAATGTCCTGATTGGGAAATGGCAAAAGTTCTTCTGCGAAGTTATCATGTAAGGTTTAGAAAACCACAGGCTTGTTCGCAATGTGAAGATTTTTGGTTCCGTGGACACAAATGCAATGAAGAAGCAGCGAAACGTTGTGAACTAAATCGATTGAAGATCAAGACAAAAAAAATAAGAGATCGATTAGAGGGTGTCAACATTCCAGATGACGAAGAGATTGTCAATTACAACATTCGAGATAATGATGTTACGTTGAAAGACAAGGCGATATTAGAGGTTGATGAGAAGGAAATCATATTACAGTTCAAACCTCTTTCGATATTTGATGTTCCGAGCAAAATATCATTCGTCGCTTGGAATGCTCACAAGTTATCAGCGCTCGGGACGGAATCTTCGGTTCCTATCGAACAATGGCAGGAAATCTGTTTGGAATTTTCGAAACATGACGTTATCACTTTGACGGAAATATTACCAATCGATAAAGGAAAGGGAAAAAAGAAGTTCGAGATGTTTTTCACAATGTTGAAAACAAGTTCGTCTGCAAATTGGGAATATCGAGTATCTGACCCAGCGGGGCCGGGGAAAACAAGTGAAGTACATGTTATACTCGTGAAGGAACCTATCGTCATAAAGAAATCTATTACAATGTCGGCAGATATCGATTACAAACCTCTCGTCACGCATTTGTGTGATGAAAGGATGAAGTCTGATAAGTTTATGGGAGATTTTATCGTGACATCTATTCACATGCCTCCTCCGAATTCAAAAGAGAGAACTCGGCAGAGAGATGCGCAAATACGAGAATTTATGAAGGATTATCTTTTTAAGGAAACAAATCGTATACATAGATATCTTACAGATATAGAAGCGAGGCAACAAAAGGAGGAACCGACGATTCATATCATACAAGGCGATTGGAATAAGTGGATAGGAAGCGAAAATGGACTCGTCGACGCATACTTCAATTATGTTTTACAAGGAAATGTGACTACTACATCTGGTTCGAAATGTTATGATAATTTTTTGATATCTAATCATTACTCCAAGTATTTCAATATTCCCAATCGTAGAGTTTTGCGCTTCAATAGATTTTTTAATGCTCGCGGAGGTCATCAGGGGTTGTCAGATCACGCCCCAATTATGTTCGAATTGGAGGTTTTGAAGTAGTTTAAGGATATTTTATTATACTCTACTTGTAATAGTAAAATATGCAAAATATTGCAACTGGCTTATTTCGCAATACAATTGATAAGTTTTACACACACCCTCTTGTTGTAAAAAACTGTATGCAACTTGTAAAAAAACATATTAACATTTCAAAAGCAGATTTGTGTATTGAACCAAGTGCTGGTGATGGCAAATTCATAGAACCTATTAAAAAAATATTTAAAAATCATTTGTTTTATGATATAAAACCAGAGCACAAAGATATTATAAAAGCCAATTACTTAGCTATTGATACCAACAATTTTCTATCAAAATACAATAAAATACATGTGATTGGTAATCCACCATTTGGTAAAAAATCATCACTGGCAATTCAATTCATAAAGAAGTCTTGTTCTTTCGCAGATAGTGTATCATTTATATTACCTAAAAGTTTTAAGAAAAAGAGTATGCAGCGTTCATTTCCACCAAATTTTCATTTAGTCAAAGAATATACATTACCTCCTAATTCTTTTATTGTAAATAATGAACCTTATAATGTTCCTGCTATTTTTCAGATTTGGGTTAATAAAGGATATAAACGTGTCATTCCTCCAAAACTTTTCCCTATTGGATATTCATTTATAAAGTATAATGAAAACCCTGATATATCAGTAAGAAGAGTTGGATATAATGCTGGTTATGTTGATACTGATATAAATAAATCTCCTGCTTCACATTATTTTATTAAATTGAATAAAAATGAAAAGGAGCTGATTGATAAATTAAATAAAGTAAAATTCACATATGTAAATGATACGGTTGGGCCAAAATCTATTTCTCTACAAGAGATAACAAAGGCTTATAATAAAATATTAATGGTATATTAGAGATATAGGTATAGAATGAGTTTACAATTTGATAATATTAATAATATCATCAATGGTAATATCGATAGAACATTAGATAATATGACAGAATATTCTATTATGAGTACAATGCTACAATATGAAACAATTAATTATAAAGATAAGTTTGTAGCAAAAAATCAAAATTACGAGCTAAGATATTTTGACAAAAATTATAAAATGGTTAGCAGAACAGATAAATATATAGATATTGATATATTTCCAACAGTATATTCCGAAATGGCTATCAAATATTTGTTTTTAATAGACGTTTTATCTCAAATATATACTTCAATGAAAAACGATAATAAAATTATTACTATTAAATCACGATATATAAAAGATAATAACACTTGGAAACATTATACAACCGATGAAGTTGATAAGTACTTTACATTTGATATTCAATATAACAGACAGGATCCAGAATCCTATTTAATTGTAAATGTGAATGATAAAACAAAGACTATAGTTGAATCTACTGTCAAAGAGATGTGTCATGTTTTTAATAAAGATATTATCACACATCTACAATATATTAATAACATAGATGTGATAAGAGGTGGAGATATTTACATTGATAACATTATGATGTTATATAAATTATGTAGATTAAAGATGATTAAAAATATGGTAAAGGAAACTGATTTGGAATATGTACAACAATGTTTGAGAAATATATCAGACGGGGTTAAAATAATATCAAACGATGGTTCATTGGAAATGAGAAAAGAAATAATAACAATGAATGATGATATAGAATCTAATGCAATTAAAATTAAAAGAAATACAGACAAGATAAAAAAAACAGAAGAACAAATTGTTGTTAATTACCGTTCAAAATCTATATTATTAATCTTTTGTATTTCTATTATTGTTATAATGTTAAATTATAGCAACGACTCTACATTTTTAGTAATAGCCTGTATTCTTTTAAGTATTATTTATTTATTTTTAAGATACCAGCTTTTACCAAATGAATCATTTGAAAATCAAATGTCTTTATTTGACAGCGAATTTATAAAAACAAGAGATTTAATATATGCGAACATAAAGGAAATATGTAAGGATGTTGTTAATGATATTGCATATGATTCTATTTCTGAAAAACTCCGTCTATCGAAAGAGACGTTAGAAATAACAGGAATTAAAATGTATGAATCTCGTAGCTTTTTGACGGAGAGAAAGATATATAACAAGGTTTTACTTTCGACATTAGATTTTATTTATAAATTAATTATTGTAACAATATTTTCAATGATTTTAAATAAATACATAAATTATAATTTATTAACAGCATTTTACATAGTATTATATTTTATGTATATATTGGATATTATTAAAATTGTAAGAACAAATTCGGAAAATGTATATTGGCAAAGTCCAAAATCTTTTGATACTTTAAATTAGATGGCACACTTAAAACTATTAAGTAGTTTCAATGTAAACGGAGAAACATATAATGATAAGTTTTTACAAGAAAACAAAAACGAAGAAACTCTACATCATCTTCTGTTTTCAAAATTTTCGATAGATGAAATTAAAAATACCAATAATCAAACATATATAAATTATATAATAAAAAATAAGCAAGAAGAATACTATAAAACTGAAAATATTTCGCAAAGGATTCAGGTAACCGAAACAAATCCATACGGACCGCTTATATATGCTTCAGATGAAGTAAAAGAATATGGTAAATACATATTATGGATTTCAAATTTTTACAATAGTGTATATTCTAATAATAATATACTATCGAAGACTATTACAATAAATGGAGATACAATAAAAATAATAAGAAACAATGCGAATACTGTAATAGATATAGAGGGAAATATTTCAAATAGTTTCAAAAAAGATATACTCGAACATATTACCGATATGGAGAAGTTAAATATCAAAGACCTGCCTATTTTTGTAGATTTCTATAATATGTGCGGGAAGTATTTATATTATTTAATATTAAACTCTATTAAATTACATTGCAATGACCAAAGTGTGAAACAAAAAATAGATGATATTTATAATTCTACAAAAAGTACATATATTGATTTTCTAAACAATATAAACAGTAATACGTATGTGGAGAATGTTGAAGATATATCTAATAATATAAAAACTGGTGAAAATATACAAAAAGTAAGCGAAGAAATGAAGAGAGATTATATTGATACAAATACAAATATCAGAATATATCAAAAATATACAATGGATTATGAATATAAAAGAAACACAACTTATTTTGCATATATATTACTTTCGATATTTATTGTATGTGTCATATCTATATTTATTTTGAGAACAGATTCAAGAATTAAATTGATATTTTCAATATCATCTTTTATACTTGTTTTAATATTATATGTATTTGCTTATTCTGGAAAAAGGGAATCGTTTCAAAATGATGATAGAAAAGTAATAGAAATATTAAAAGAAATAAGAAAAAGAGTTCATAAAGGATTATTAAAATATGTTGACAAACTAAATGATAAGAAAGTAAAACAGCATATAGATGACACAAAAAGAGAAATCAATAATAATAAACAACGATTGAATCACTATAATGAAAAAATAAACACTGATAAGAACTTGCGAAAACTTGATAATTCCGAGATGGAATATTCCGCTCACATTGCATTTCAATTGATACTTGTTATTTGTATGATAATATTATTTCATAATTATACAAATGATTATATAATATCAATTATCTTATTTCTAATATGTATTATAGCAATTGTTACTATATATAATGCAAATATTATGAAAATGGTTAGGACATCTGCTGATAAGATTTATTGGGGAAATTATTCTGCCAACATATAAAATTAAGAATGTAGGGCTTTAATATTTTCTTTATAATTTTCTTTATATGATACTAATGGTTTATTAATTATATTATTATCAATTAACCATTTTTCAGGGAATAAATGGTAAGGATTATTTTCATTCAAAAGAACTGTATATAACAGTATTGATGTTATTGCGACGAATAGTGCAATTGATATATTTTTAGTAGAATAATATACTATTGAGAAATATAGTATAAATTGTGTTATTGGATGTTTTATGATTTCATCTTGAGCTTTCGTAGTATTTATTTTTAAATATCTATTTCCTAATTGAAATAGAATTACAGATATTGAAAATATAGGATCAAACGATTGACTCATACTATAATATAGTTACACAAAAATGGGGATATTATCATTAATTGAAATAGGTTCTTTATTAATAAATAATGGGTTTCTACTGGTAAAAACAACATAATCAAAGATAAGAGCAATTGTACTCAGCAATAATAAAATAGCAATAGTATAGTCCCATAAAAATGTGTAATATATTATGATAACTAATATAAGGAAAATCCATTTATTTTCAAAAAAATTGAGAATATATTCTGGATATGGTATAGATGGTCGGAGTCCATATATTATTAAATATCCAACAAGGATACCTGTAATAAGTCCCTTAAAAATAGTTTCTAATAACTCTGTATTTTTATCGAGATTCATATTTTACTTCTTAATAATAACTCATAAAAATAGTTTGAAGATTTTCTTTTCCAACATACATAATAGAGGAAGTGAAATATAATGAATTTTAGTACTTTAAGGGAAGCATACAATGTTGATACTTTTGACAGAAAACAAAAGAAGAAGAAGTCAAAATATGTCGAAAATATACCAGATGATTATCCAAGAACTGAAAGAATAGAAAAGGCTAATAAACCAATAAATATTGAGCAATATGAAGATAAACGCAGAGATATAAGTGAATCAGATGATACATCGGATACAAAAACTATTGAACCTTATTATGACGAAGATTTAGAAAAATATCTTAATGTAAAGGATTTTAAAAATACTGGACCATATGCACCCGAAGATATTATTTCTAAAGAAAAATTGAATACACAATACCCTATACATGTAGAATCTCCAAAACAAGAAAATATCCCACAACCTCACGTATCAAGTTATAAAGAAAAAGATTTATTCTATAAAAATGTTGTAAACATAGGTTTATTTGCATTAATAGGAATATTAATTATATTTTTATGTGACCAAATAGCTGAAATTGCGATTAATCAAGGTATGCAAAAAACTATTCAAATATTAGAGCCTTATTTACAAAATAAAATTGTAAGATGAAACCATATATAACACATTTAATTCTAAGCGGTGGAGGAATAAAAGGTTTTTGTTATATTGGAATAATGAGATATTTCTATATGGAAAAATTAATGGATAATTTGAAATATATAGCTGGGACATCAATCGGGTCGTATTTTACTATTTTGTTTGCTTTGAAGATTTCTATTGAAGAAATAGAAAAGATTATTTATGATGTTGTGATGAATATCAATCAACATAATTTTAAATTATCTATCGAAAATATAGAAAAAAGTTTTATTAATAAAGGAATATTTGATATTAATATATTAACAGATTCTTTGAGAATCATTTTAAAAGAAAGGTGTGGAAATGAAAATATTACTTTTTTAGATTTTATAAAACATTGTGGTGTAAATGTTTACATCGATAGTTTATGTATTGATGATGGTAAGTGTGTGATTTTTTCAGCAGAAACAACTCCTAATATAAAAATATTAGATGCTGTAAGTGCATCAATGTCTGTATCCTTTTTGTTCAAACCGGTTGTGATAAATAATAAGTATCATGTTGACAATGTAATAAATGATAAATTATCTATAGATAATATATTTTGCGATGTTCCATCTGAACATAAATTATTCATACATATTACACAAACTGATTATGAAAAGATACAGATAATTGAACCAAATACAAGGTTTTCTTTTTTTCAATTTGTAAAAAGAATAATATTGATTATATTCAAATCTATTGTTGTATCAAAACACATATATGATAGACAAGATGTATTAGATATAACTGATATTCCTTATAAAAGTGCATTTAATCTTATTATTAAAAATAATGAGATACAAACAATATTAAATAAGGATGATGTTGAAAATTTAATATTAAAAGGATTTTTGGATATAACATATTACATGAATAACAGGTATAAGAATAAATTAGAAGATAATTATTAAATGAATGATATCATAAATAACAGTATTGTTGTTGGTGAAAATTCTAAAAAAGAATTATTCTATGAACCTTTGCCAAAGCTTTCAATAATAAATGAAAATATCATTAATGGTAAATGGTGGAAACCTTCTGAAAATGGTAAAAAAAGAATTCTATTATGCGGAACATATCCAATTGCCGCAAGTAATGGATATTCCAAGGTTGTATATTATATTTCTAAGCACTTGGGTGAGTTTGAGGACATAGAATTAACAGTTTATGGTTTTCAAAACTTTGTCAAGACAAATGGTGCAAATATAAGAAACAATATTCCGCCTTCTGTGAAAATCCACGATGCTTATGCATCCGAAGATCCTAAAAGAAATGGATTTGGAGAATTGGAAATAGTACAATTTTTAAAGAGTAATCCTCAAGATGTTATTATTATATTCAATGATAATGTTATTACATCTGCTATTACAAGTAATTTAGTAAAAGATTGTTGGTCAGAGAAGAAAAACTTTAGATTAGTTTCGTATATGGATCAGGTGTATCCATATCAGAAAAAAGAGTATATTCAATTACTTAATCAATATTTTGATTCTATCATTGCATTCACGCCATATTGGAGAGATATAGCTTATAAACTCGGTATTAAAAAAGAAATGCCAGTATATGTATTCCCTCATGGTTTTGACGAAAAGCTTTATTATCCTGTTGATATGAAAATTAGCAGGATGTATTATGGCTTTGACGAGGATGCATTTATGGTTTTAAATTTAAATAGAAATCAGCCAAGGAAAAGATGGGATACTACAATTATAGCATGGGCTGATTTTGTAGAAAGGCATTATATAAAGAATTTAAATAACAATGATAAAAGTAAACATACCGCTCGTCCTATTAAATTGGTAGTTGGTACACAATTAAATGGTTATTGGGACTTAATGGATGTATTAGAAAACGAGATAAAGTTCAGAGACGTTCCTTTTGAATATGCAAAGGAAACCATACAAGCTGTTAATTTACCACAGCAATTATCTGATAGAGAAATTAACATATTATATAACTCTTGTGACGTAGGATTGAATACAGCAGATGGTGAAGGATATGGTTTATGTGGTTTTGAAAGTGCGGCATTAGGAAGAGCACAAGTATCTGCAAAGGTAGGTGGGATACAAGAGTTTTTGAATGATAATAATTCAATATTGATTGAACCGTGTATGAGTATTTATTTGGACAATAAATCAAAGGGTATTGGTGGTAAGGCTGAATTAACAAATCCAAAAGAATATGCTGATGCTTTTTGGAAATACTTTTGTAATCCCGATTTAGTAAAAAGACATGGAAAAAATTCAAGAGAAAATATACTGACACATTATCGTTGGGAGTCTCTTGTAAAATATTTTTACGAAAAGATTATACCAAAATTATAATCAGACTAAACTATATTCACTTACATTGTCTATATCAGTGAAGCTGTAGCTATCTGTATCTGTAATTGTTTTTTTATTTTCTTCTAAAATAGAATTATCAATATTATGAATATAGGTACATTGTGATTTAGGATATTTATCTATGATTTCTTCCATATGGAATTTAGATTTTTGGGGCTTATTTATTTTTTCTAAAATAAGGTCTTTTGCTTCTTGGTAATAATTTTTGTTGTTATTATTTGTGTAATACAAATACATACTATTCAATTTATGAAACATAAGTGACATAATGTTTGTATGAAAATTAAAAATCATTTTTTCTTATTTTTGGAAAAGAGTACATACGAAAGATAGAAAAAGATTTTTATAAAAGTTTTATAAAAATTATGAAAAAATAAAGTTATGTACTCTCTATGATATTTTCATCCAATTCTTCCTTTGTATTCTTTATTAGGTCTTTAATAGAATTTAGAACATAGTTATACTTTCTATTATCTGTCTTATCATAGATTACTACCAACTTGTTTTTTATACTTTTGAATATATCTTCATCCTTTATTTCTTCTGATAGTTTTATTTCATTATTATCACAATAAAGTAAGAGAACGTTTGCATTTTCTTTTATCAATTTAGAAGATAATGTGCTAATATCTTTTTCTTTCCAATTATTATCTTCTAATATCTTGCATTTGTTTTCCTTTGTATAAAGAATATTATTATTTTCTGGAAAGTCTTTATCAAAATGTTTACGTTCAATATATTTTGGAATAGTATGAATACCTGCTCTTAACATTTTAATAATTTCATCTTTTGTAATATGATCCAATCTTTCATTCCCAAAATTGTTTATAATTATATTATTATTTTGTTGGATATTGTTTTGTGTTTGAATATTTATAATATTTTGAGGATTAGGTTCTCTCGCATGTATAATACTTCTCGCTTTACAATTATTTGCTTTTATATGTCTTGTTTTATTATGTCTATTTGCAAAAGAAATCATACATCTTGGACAAGTCAATTCATCAACTCCTTTACATTTTAATTCATGAGATATCAAATATCTTTTTGAATTATACTTTTTATTACACTTTTTGCAAAAAAATACAGAGATAACATTTTCACCACCAGGGATAACATTTTCACCGCCAGGGATAACATTTTCACCGCCAGGGATAACATTTTCACCGCCAGGGATAACATTTTCACCGTTTTTGCTACTTTTGCATTTTTCGATAATAGCACAATGTTTATTACGAATATGCTTTTT
>Ga0129333_10004506_pt1 | contig 13043 bp, 10 predicted proteins | sample CPB6_08_DNA_FD_94474 | JGI IMG/M metagenome (GOLD analysis project Ga0129333, IMG submission 94474) | Freshwater to marine salinity gradient microbial communities from Chesapeake Bay, USA - CPBay_Sum_0.6_0.8_DNA | ecosystem: Environmental > Aquatic > Marine > Coastal | place: USA: Chesapeake... | reverse complement strand
GCCCTGCTGCTGACCTGTCGCCGGGTTGAAGACCGGCCCCGAGTTGCCGGATGCCCCGGCCACCCGCTGCCCGTTGATCCAGTGGTCGATCGTGTACACGTGCTACTCCGCTCGTTTGCTGTGGCGTGGAATCGGTCAGATGAGGTACTGCGAGAGGCCCCGCTTGAGGTAGCGGCCGCGCCCCTTGGTGCCGTGGAAGCCCTGCTCGTCGACGAGCACCTCGCCGCGCGACATGACGACATCGACGTGTCCGGCGATCTCGTAGCCCTCCCATGCACTGTGATCCATGTTCATGTGATGGGTCTTGTCGTAGCCGATGCTCGTGTGCCCGTTGGGGTCGTAGATCACGATGTCCGCGTCCGATCCCGGGGCGATGGCACCCTTCTTGGGGTAGAGGCCGAACATGCGTGCAGGAGTGGTCGACGTGATCTCGACCCAGCGCTCGACGCTGAGCTGGCCTTCGACGACACCCTGGTAGATCAGATCCATGCGATGCTCGACTGAGCCGATGCCGTTGGGGATCTTGGAGAAGTCCCCGACGCCGAGTTCTTTTTGTTCCTTGAAGCAGAAGGGGCAGTGGTCGGTGCTCACGATCGACAGATCGTTGGTGCGCAGGTAGCGCCAGAGCTCGTCCTGATGGCCTTCGGCCCGCGACCGCAGGGGAGTGGAGCAGACCCACTTGGCTCCCTCGAAGCCCGGGGCGCCGAGCTGCTCCTCCAGCGACAGGTAGAGGTACTGAGGACAGGTCTCGCCGAAGACGTTGAGGCCGAGGTCGCGAGCCTCCTGGAGCGTCTGCACGGCCTGCTTGGCCGACATGTGCACGATGTACAGCGGGGCTCCGGTGATACGCGCCAGCATGATCGCGCGGTGCGTCGCCTCCTCCTCGGTCTCCCAGGGTCGGGTGAGGCCGTGGTTGATCGGTGCGGTCTCGCCCCGAGCGAGCGCTTGAGCCACGAGCACATCGATCGCGATGCCGTTCTCGGCGTGCATCATGATCATGGAGCCGTTGTTCTTGGCCTGCTGCATGGCCCGCAGGATCTGGCCGTCGTCGCTGTAGAAGACGCCCGGATAGGCCATGAAGAGCTTGAAACTGGTCACGCCCTCGTCGACGAGTTCGTCCATGGCCTTGAGGGAGTCATCGTCGACGCCTCCGATGATCTGGTGGAAGCCGTAGTCGATGAGGCAATTGCCATCGGCCTTGGCGTGCCAGGCGGCCAAGCCGTCCTGGACACGCTCGCCGTAGCGCTGCACCGCGAAGTCGATGATCGTCGTGGTGCCTCCCCACGCGGCTGCGCGAGTACCCGTCTCGAAAGTGTCCGAGGCGAAGGTGCCGCCGAACGGCAGCTCCATGTGCGTGTGCGCATCGATGCCGCCGGGGATGACGTACTTGCCCGCGGCGTCGATGACGCGGTCGACCTTGCCGGCGAGCTCATCGGAGGCAGCGCCTGAGGTGAGCAGCGCGGAGATGGTCTCGCCGTCGACGAGGACGTCCATGGTCGAGACGCCCTGGGGGGTGACCACGGAGCCATTGCGGATGAGGGTCCTCATGTCAGCCTCCTGTCAGATGGGTTCAGGCCCGGGTGAGGTCGCCGTAGGCATCGGGCCGCCGATCGCGGTAGAACGCCCAGCGGTTGCGGACCTCGGCGAGGAGGTCCATGTCGAGGTCGCGAACGACGAGTTCTGGCTTATAGGGATCTGCCGGCTCGCCGACGAACTTGCCCTCGGGATCGACGAAGTAGCTCGTGCCGTAGAAGTCGTTGTCGCCGATCTCGGCCTCGATGCCGACGCGATTGATCGCGCCGACGAAGTACTCGTTGGCCACGGCCGAAGCGGGCTGTTCCAACTGCCAGAGATAGGCGGACAGGCCGCGATGCGTCGCGGACGGATTGAAGACGATCTGGGCGCCGTTGAGGCCCAGTGCACGCCAGCCCTCGGGGAAGTGGCGGTCGTAGCAGATGTAGACGCCGACGGGGCCGACAGCTGTCTGGAAGACGGGGTAGCCCAGGTTGCCGGGGCGGAAGTAGAACTTCTCCCAGAAGCCCTTGACCTGGGGAATGTGGTTCTTGCGGTACTTGCCGAGGTAGGTGCCGTCGGCATCGACGACCGCGGCGGTGTTGTAGAGGATGCCGGGCTGCTCCTCCTCGTACATGGGCAGGACGAGCACCATGCCCAACTCCGCCGCGAGCGCCTGGAAGCGCTCGGTGGTCGGCCCGGGGATGGACTCGGCGTACTCGTAGTACTTCGCATCCTGGACCTGGCAGAAGTAAGGCCCGTAGAACAACTCCTGGAAGCACATGACCTTCGCTCCCTGGGCCGCTGCCTGCCGCGCGTACTCCTCGTGCGCGACGATCATCGACTCCTTGTCGCCCGTCCAGTTCGTCTGGACCAGGGCCGCCCGCACCACGGACATGACACCTCCATGCGACTCTCGGCAGCGCCGAGGACCCGGAACGCCCGGGCGATTCACTCACCCTAGCCCCGCGCGAGGGGGCCGGGAGGGAGACCGAGCGAATCGGACAGTGGTCACGATTCGGCGACCATGGCGCTGCTCGATTCGCCGATACGAGCAGGTTGACTAATGTCTGGCTTTAGTGTGGTCGGAAATCCCCCCCGCCCGGGGGTGGTCGTTGCGGAGGTGGCTGTGGTCGCGGGGTTCCTCGACGGTGCTGTGCTGGAGCACGGGTCCGCGGGCACCTTCGAGGTCATCGATCCCGCTGATGGCACGGTCGTCCGCACTGTGGGGCTGGTCGGAGCCCCGGAGGTCGATGCCGCCGTGTCAGCGGCCAAGCGTGCCCTGCCGGGGTGGGCGGCGACCACGCCGGCTGAGCGCGGGTCGGCCCTGCTCGCCCTGGCCGACCGCATCAGTGCGCGAGCGCAGGAGTACGCCGAGGTCGAATCGCGGCAGACCGGCAAGACGATCAGGTTGGCAACCGAGTTCGACGTTCCCGGCAGCATCGACAATGTCGTGTTCTTTGCCGGAGCCGCCCGTCAGCTCGAGGGCCTTGCCTCGGGGGAGTACGACGCCACCCACACATCGGTCATCCGCCGTGAGCCTGTGGGGGTCATCGGATCGATCGCCCCGTGGAATTACCCCCTCCAGATGGCGATGTGGAAGGTCCTGCCGGCCGTCGCCGCCGGCAACACGATCGTCCTGAAGCCTGCGGAGATCACGCCCCTCACGACGCTCATGCTTGCCGAGGACGCGGCCGCGGCGGGCATTCCCCCGGGGGTGATCAACGTCATCGTGGGTCGGGGTCCGGACGCGGGAGAGGCACTCGTGGGCCATCCTGACGTCGCCATGGTCTCCTTTACCGGGTCCACGCCCGTGGGGCGCCGCGTCATGGAGATCGCCTCCCAGCGGGCTGCACGCGTGCACCTCGAACTCGGCGGCAAGGCGCCCTTCGTGGTCTTCGACGACGCGGATGTGGAGGCGGCTATCCAAGGCGCGGTGGCCGGTGCGCTCATCAACGCCGGTCAGGACTGCACCGCTGCGACCCGCATCTACGCCCAGCGCGATGTCTACGACGACATCGTCGCCGGTGTGGCCGAGGTGCTGCGCGGGATCCGCGTGGGGGACCCGCGAGATCCGGACACCGATCTCGGGCCGCTTGTGTCCTTCGCGCAGCGTGATCGCGTCGCGGGATTCGTCGATCGGGCGCGGGGTGCGGGTGCACAGGTGGTCGTCGGCGGCGAGATCCCGGGAGGGGACTTGGCCAAGGGTGCCTACTACGCGCCCACGCTGGTGACCGGCGCCGCGCAGGACTCCGAGATCGTCCAGCAGGAGATCTTCGGACCCGTACTGGTCGCCCTGCCCTTCGACACCGACGACGAGGCGATCGCGCTCGCCAACGACACGCCGTACGGACTCGCGGCCTCAGCCTGGACCCGAGATGTCTTCCGGGCCATGGCCGCGCAGCGCGGCATTCGGGCCGGCACGGTCTGGGTCAATGACCACATTCCGATCGTGAGCGAAATGCCCCACGGGGGAATGAAGCAGTCGGGCTTCGGCAAGGATATGTCGAAGTACTCCCTCGAGGAGTACACCGTCGTCAAGCACGTCTCCTGGGACATCTCGGGAGAGCCACGCAAGGAGTGGCACCGCACCATCTTCACCGACCGCGGGGCCCACTCGCGTTAGCATCACCTGAAGGCCAGATCAGCACACCACCGACCACAGCAGTCGAACCCAGGGAAACGAGGAGTACGAGATGACGAAGCGCCCCCTGTCCCCGCAGGCATCAGCCATCGTGGCCATGTCCCGGTCCAGCCTGTCTCGCCGCCGGCTCCTCCAGGTCGCCGGTATCACCGGTGTCGCGGCCACTGCCGCGGCCTGCGGTGCCGGAGGCGGGTCGAGCGACGAGACCAGCGCGGCTCCCTCACCGACCCAGGCCACCGACCTGTCGGACACGGAGAAGTTCGTCAACTGGGCCAACTGGCCGCTCTACATCGACGTCAACGACGAGACCGGTGAGTACCCCACGCTCGCAGCATTCACGGCGGCCACCGGCATCGATGTCAACTACACCGAGGACGTCAACGACAACAACGAGTTCTACGCGAAGGTGCGCTCGCAGCTCGAGGCCGGCCAGTCGATCGATCGTGACATCGTCGTCCTCACCGACTGGATGGCCGCGCTGTGGATCAACAACGGCTTCGCTGCGCAACTCGACAAGGCGCTGATCCCCAACGCCGCCAACCTCGAGCCGGCGTACAACGGCGTGGCCTTCGATCCCAACCGTGACTACACGCTCCCGTGGTTCTCGGGCTTCGGTGCGTTCGGCTGGAACAAGGCCCTCCTGCAGGACACGCTCGGCACCGACACGCTCACGTCGATCGACCAGCTGTGGGATCCGGCGCTTCGCGGACGCATCACCGTGCTGTCCGAGATGCGCGACACCATGGGCATCATCCTTGCGTCGCTCGGCTTCGACCCGTCCAACTTCACCGACGACCAGTACCAGGAGGCCATCGGTGTCCTCCAGGGGCAGATCGACAACGGGCAGATCCGCCAGGTGTCGGGCAACGACTACGTCGCGGCTCTCGAGACCGGAGACGTCATCGCCGTGATCGGCTGGTCGGGTGACATGTTCCAGCTCGGCGATGACTACGGCGTGGGCCTGCCGGAGACCGGAGGCACGCTCTGGACCGACAACATGCTCATCCCGTCGGTGGCGCAGCACAAGAAGAACGCCGAGGCCGTGATGAACTACTACTACGACCCTGTGGTCGCAGCCGAAGTCGCCGCCTACGTCCAGTACATCTCACCGGTCGCCGGCGCGAAGGACGCCATGGCCGACATCGATCCGTCGCTCGTGGACAACCAGTGGATCTTCCCGGACGCGGCCACCCTGGGTAATTCCTACGTCTTCATGACCTTGACCCCTGAGCAGGACGAGGCCTACCAGCGAGAGTTCCAGAAGGCCATCGGCTTCTAGACGCGAAGGCGTAGGCTGCCCAGTCGCAGGAAAGGAGAGCCGTGGCGGCCACCGATGGAGTGCAGGACCTCAAGCTGGTCAACCTCGTCAAGACCTTCGGCGACTTCGTCGCGGTCGATGACCTCACGCTGACCTTCCCGGCGGGGTCGTTCTTCGCCCTTCTCGGCCCGTCGGGGTGCGGCAAGACCACCACGCTCCGCATGGTGGCCGGTCTCGAGGATCCGACCAGCGGCCAGATCATGCTGGGGGAGACCGACATCACGCGGGAGAAGCCCTACAAGCGCCACGTCAACACGGTCTTCCAGTCCTATGCACTCTTCCCGCACCTGGACATTTTCGAGAACGTCGCCTTCGGTCTGCGTCGCCGCGGAATCAAGGACGTCAAGGGCCCGGTCAACGACATGCTCGAGCTGGTCGAGCTTGGCCCTCTGGCGCGTCGCAAGCCGGCGCAACTGTCGGGCGGTCAGCAGCAGCGCGTCGCAGTGGCTCGGGCGCTCATCAATCAGCCGGGCGTGCTCCTGCTCGATGAGCCGCTGGGCGCCCTTGACCTGAAGCTGCGCCGACAGATGCAGATCGAACTCAAGCGCATCCAGACCGAGGTCGGTACGACGTTCGTCCACGTCACGCATGACCAGGAGGAGGCCATGACGATGGCCGACACGGTCGCGGTGATGAACAACGGCCGCATCGAGCAGATGGGTGCGCCCGTCGACATCTACGAGCTTCCGCGCACGGCTTTCGTGGCCAACTTCCTCGGCCAGTCCAACATGGTGGCCGGAACCGTCTCCGGCAAGAGTGGCGACGACCTGATCGTCTCGGCCTTCGGCGCTTCCTTCACGGTCCCCTCGGCCCGCTCCGCCCGGCAGGATGGCGCCATCCTCGTCGGGGTGCGGCCCGAGAAGTTGGCCATCGCCTCGGCTGGCTCCAGCGTCCCCGACCGGAGCAATCGCGTGACCGGCAAGGTGACCGATGCGTCCTTCACCGGCGTATCGACGCAGTACCTCGTGATGACCAGCTGGGGCGACGAGTGGATGGTCTTCGAGCAGAACCGCTCCGCGGACATCCTGCGCCCGGGCGATGAGGTCGTTATCCATTGGGCGCCTGAGCACACCTTCGGTCTCGACGTCCCGCCGGAGGCCTGACATGCCGGCTCTGGCGCCCACGTCCGGCGGATCCTCGCCCGTGGTCCTCTCCGGTGCCGCGGCCCAGAGGCGCCCGCGCACCGCCTACCTGCTCCTGCTTCCCGGCCTCGCGTGGCTGGCGATCTTCTTCGTCGTCCCGCTCGTGTCGCTGTTCTTCACGAGTCTCCAGGCACCGACGGGCAAGTCGGGTGTCTACGAGCCGGCCTTCCAGGTCTCCAACTACCTCGAGGCGATCCAGGAGTACTGGCCGACTTTCGTCAAGTCCTTCGTCTACTCCGGCGTCGCCACGGTGCTGGCGCTGATCATCGCCTATCCGCTGGCCTACTTCATCGCCTTCCGGGCCGGCAAGTGGCGCGCCCTGCTCCTGGTGCTCGTCGTCGCACCGTTCTTCGCGTCGTTCCTGCTTCGCACCTACGCCTGGCGCACGATCCTCGCGGATGAGGGCTTCATCACGAGCTTCTTCAACGCTCTCCACCTGCTGCCTGAGGGTCGAATACTCAATACTCCGATAGCCGTGGTCCTGGGTCTGACGTACAACTTCCTGCCCTTCATGATCCTGCCGCTCTACGCCGCGCTTGAGCGGATCGATCCACGGCTCATCGAGGCGGCGGGCGACCTCTATGCGTCCCCGTTCACCGGATTCCGCAAGGTGATCTGGCCGCTGAGCCTGCCGGGCGTTGTGGCCGGCACGCTTCTCACGTTCATTCCCGCCTCAGGCGACTACATCAACGCGACGCTTCTCGGCTCCCCGAGCGATCGCATGGTCGGCAATGCGATCCAGACCAACTTCCTGCAGTTCCGCGACTATCCGATCGCGAGCGCACTGTCCTTCATCCTCATGGCGATCATTCTGACGGTGGTATTCGTCTATGTCCGTCGTGCCGGCACGGAGGATCTCGTCTGATGCGGTGGCTGCGCAAGAACCTCATCCCGATCATCGGCATCCTGGTGCTGATCTATCTCTTCGTGCCTATTGCGGTCGTCGCTGTGCTCAGCTTCAACAAGCCGGACGGCAAATTCAACATCGCCTGGAATCAGTTCTCCCTCGAGGCCTGGCAGAACATCTGCGGCGTGCCGGGAGTCTGCGGGTCATTCGTCACGAGCATCCAAATCGGCCTCATCGCCACCCTGATGGGCACGATCTTCGGCACGCTCATTGCGTTCGCGCTGGTGCGCTACCGCTTCCGCGGTCGTTCGACGACGAACCTGCTCATCTTTCTGCCCATGGCGACACCCGAGGTCGTGCTCGGCTCGAGCCTGCTCGCGCTCTTCCTCAACCTCGCGTTCCCGCTTGGCTTTTGGACCGTGACGATCGCCCACATCATGTTCATCATCAGCTTCGTCGTGGTCACCGTGAAGGCTCGTCTGCAGGGCATGGACCCGCGACTCGAGGAGGCGGCCAGAGACCTGTACGCCGATCCCAAGGCGACGTTCAGATACGTCACCTTCCCACTCGTCCTGCCCGGCATCCTCGGAGCTGCGCTGCTTGGCTTCGCGTTGTCCTTCGACGACTACATCATCAGCGCCTTCAACGCGGGCACCCTGGTGACCTTCCCCATCTACATCTGGGGTGCGGCACAGCGCGGCATCCCGGTGCAGGTCAATGCTCTCGCGACCCTGGTCTTTGTCATCGCGCTCGTGACGGTCGTCTCCGTCCAGGTGGTCGGCTCGCGCCGTCGCCGCAAACTGGAGAGTGCCGTCGGCACTTGATCGGCCATGCCCTTTCCTGACGTTGTCACCCCCGCAGCCCGTGCCGCCTTGGCGGACGTGCGATTCACGCCGTACTGGCTCGACCAGCCGAGCCGACCGGCCGCTCGCCCGGCTCTCGTCGGCGATGTCGAGGCCGACCTCGTGGTCATCGGCGGTGGACTGAGCGGTCTCTGGACCGCCTATGAGGCCCGCCGGCGCTTCCCTGACTGGAGCGTCATCCTGCTGGAGGGGCAGCGCATCGCTGAGGCGGCGTCTGGCCGCAACGGCGGATTCGTGGCGGCATCGCTCACCCACGGACTCCCCAACGGGATGTCCCGCTGGCCGGGTGAGATGCCCGAACTCCTCCGCCTGGGGCAGGCCAACCTCGACGGGATCGTCTCGGTCGTGGAGGCGGAGGGCATCGACTGCGATCTCGTGCGATCAGGCGAACTCGATGTCGCGGTCGATGGTTATCAGGTCGCGGACCTGCGCGAGATGGTGGAGGCGGCCGGCGCCCTCGGTCTCGACTACGAGTTCCTCGATCGCGATGCGGTGCGGTCCATGGTCGATTCGCCGACGTATCACGCGGGTGTCCTCGATCGTCGTGGCGTCGTCATGGTGGATCCGGCCCGGCTGTCGTGGGGGCTCGCGAGCGCGGCAGAGCGCGCGGGCGTGGTGATTCACGAGCAGACGCGGGTGACGGACCTCGGCCGCGCCGGGACAGGGATGGTCGTCACGACTGACTTCGGCTCCGTGCGCGCAGGGAGGGTGGCGCTCGCCACGAGTGCCTTCCCACCTCTCCTGCGTCGCCTCGGGCACTACGTCGTGCCCGTCTACGACTCCGTGCTCATGACCGAGCCATTGACCCCGGAGCAGCGAGCATCGATCGGCTGGCAGGACCGGATCGGGATCGGGGATGCCGGCAATCAGTTCCACTACTACCGGATCACCCATGACGGCCGCATCCTGTGGGGCGGCTACGACGCGTCCTACTACGGCGGGTTCAATCCGATGCACGAGCGGCAGGGTGCGCCTTTCGCGCGTCTGTCGGAGCATTTCCGCTACACGTTCCCGCAGCTTGAGGGCCTGCGCTTCACGCACGCGTGGGCAGGCGCCATCGACACCTGCTCGCGGTTCAGTGCCTTCTGGGGCACGGCGTACGACGGCCGCCTGTCCTACAGCCTCGGATTCACCGGACTCGGTGTCGGCGCGAGCCGCTTCGGCGCACAGGTCATGCTCGATCTGCTGTCCGGCGAGAGCACCGAGCGCACCCGCCTGGAGATGGTGCGCACCAAGCCGATTCCGTTCCCCCCTGAGCCCATTCGCGGCATCGGCATCGGCATCACCCGCCGAGCGATCGACAAGGCGGACCGCAATGAGGGGCGGCGCAATATCTGGCTCCGCACGCTGGACCGCATCGGGCTCGGCTTCGACAGCTGACCCCCTAGGGTGAAGTCATGACACGCTACGGCGGGCAGTACGGCCCCGACCTCACCTTCCTCGGTGTTCCCCGATGCGATCTGGACGATCCGTCGACGTACGCGGACGCAGATGTCGTCATCCTTGGCGCACCCTTCGACGGCGGCACGTCCTTCCGCAGTGGCGCGCGCTTCGGTCCGCAGGCCCTGCGCATGGCGTGCTACCTCGGCCACGATGGATCCCGGCCCTCGCTCGCGCTTCGGACCGATGGATTGCAGGACCTGCGCGTTGTCGACGGCGGCGACGTGGAGATGTTCAGCGGTGACGCCGCGCGGTCGTGCGCGGACCTCGAGGTCGTCGTGCAGCGGGTGGCCGACACAGGCGCGGTGCCCCTCGTGCTCGGCGGAGACCACACCATCACCTGGCCAGACGTCACCGGTGTCGCGCGCGCGCGTGGCTGGGGGCGCGTGTCGGTGCTGCACTTCGACGCCCATGCCGATACCGGGGACATCGAGTTCGGCTCCCTCATCGGCCACGGCCAGCCTATGCGCCGGCTCATCGAGTCGGGGGCTGCGCGTGGAGACCGATTCCTGCAGATCGGCCTGCGTGGCTACTGGCCACCCCCGGACATTCTCGACTGGATGGCCGAGCAGCGAATGCGCTCCTACGAGATGACGGAGATCGTCACGCGCGGCCTTGACGAGTGCCTCACCGAGTCCTTCGCGATCGCCATGGACGACTGTGACGGCGTCTTCCTCTCCGTCGACATTGACGTGGCCGATCCCGGCCACGCTCCTGGCACAGGCACTCCCGAGCCTGGAGGCCTGAGCTCGCGCCAGCTTCTCGATGCGGTCCGTCGGATCTGCCTCGAACTCCCGGTGGTCGGCATGGACGTCGTCGAGGTCTCGCCGCCCTATGACCACGCCGACATTACGGCGATGCTCGGCAATCGTGTCGTTCTCGAGGCGCTGTCGGCGATGGCGCGCCGCCGCCGCGATGAGGCGACGGGTGAGACGTGGGACCCGAGTCAGCCCCTGCTGGCCGGACGCGGGGAGGAATGATGCGCGTTCTCGCTATCGGCTCCGGGGGAGTCGGCACCTCGGCGGCGCTCATCGCCGCCCGTCGCGACTATGTCGAGGCGTGGGTGTGCGCTGACTACGACGAGTCGCGCTCACGCGGCCTCGCCGACCGAGTCGCCGACCCACGCTTCACGGCCATCGCCCTCGATGCCTCCGATGAGACGGCTGTCGCCGAGGCCTGCAGGTCCCACGGCATCACACACGTGCTCAACGTCGTCGATCCGCGCTTCAACATGCCCATTTTCGACGGCGCCTTCGCCGCGGGTGCCCACTACCTCGATACGGCGATGAGCCTGTCGCGCCCGCATCCCCAACGCCCTCATAGCGACACCTTCGTCAAGTTGGGAGACCAGCAGTTCGACAAGTCCGATGCGTGGGCAGAGCGCGGGCTCCTCGCACTCTGCGGCATCGGCGTCGAGCCCGGTCTCGCCGATGTCTTCGCTCGTTACGCCGCCGACCACCTCTTCACCTCGATCGAGGAGATCGGCATTCGGGATGGCGCAAACCTGCTCGTTGCCGGCTATGACTTCGCACCGAGCTTCTCGATCTGGACGACGATCGAGGAATGTCTCAACCCGCCGGTGATCTGGGAGAAGGACCGCGGGTGGTTTACCACCGCGCCCTTCTCCGAGCCCGAGGTCTTCGATTTCCCCGAGGGCATCGGCCCCGTCGAGTGCGTCAACGTCGAGCACGAGGAAGTCCTCCTCGTGCCGCGCTGGATCGAATGCGAGCGGGTCACCTTTAAGTATGGCCTCGGCGACGAATTCATCGAGGTCCTCAAGACATTGCACAAGCTCGGTCTCGACCGCACCGACCCTGTCGATGTTCGTGGCGGGCGCGTGAGTCCCCGCGATGTCGTCGCCGCGTGCCTTCCCGATCCGGCACAGCTCGGCGACAAGATGAGCGGCAAGACCTGCGCGGGGACGTGGGTGACAGGGACGGGCAAGCCTGGGAGTTCGGCCCCGGGGTCGCCCGCGTGGACCGGAATCAACGGCAACCGCCGCGAGGTTTACCTCTACCACGTCGCCGACAACGACTGGACGATGCGCGAGTACGGCACGCAGGCCGTCACCTGGCAGACCGCGATGAATCCCGTCATCGCCTTGGAACTCCTGGCGTCAGGCACGTGGAGCGGCGCCGGTGTCCTCGGTCCGGAAGCCTTCGACGCGGTGCCCTACCTCGATCTCATGCGCGACGGCTACGGCCAGGAGTGGGGCCTGCGCGAGCAGGCCTAGGCGTCGAAGCCCGCGGCGACGACGTCGAGGCCCTCGCGGAGCAGGTCATCGGGGATGCTCAGCGGGGGCAGGAACCTCAGAACGTTGCCGTAGGTGCCACAGGTGAGAGTGACGACACCCTGGGCGTGTGCGGCCTTGGCGACGCGTCCGGCGAGATCGGGGTCGGGATCCATCGTGCCGGGCTTGATGAGTTCGATCGCCATCATCGCGCCGCGGCCGCGAATGTCGCCGACGGACGGGTGCGCTGCGGCGAGGGCTTCGAGGCGCTCGCGCATGATCGCGCCGACCGCGAGTGCCCGGGCATTGAGGTCCTCGGTCTCCATCGCCTCGATAGAGCCGAGGGCGGCCGCGCAGGCGACGGGGTTGCCGCCGTAGGTGCCGCCGAGGCCACCGGCGTGGACCGCATCCATGATCTCGGCTCGGCCGGTCACAGCGGCCAGGGGCATGCCGCCGGCGATGCCCTTGGCGGTCGTGATCATGTCGGGGATGACGCCCTCGTGCTCGCACGCGAACCACTCACCGGTGCGGCAGAAGCCGGTCTGGATCTCATCGGCGACGAAGACGATGCCGTGCTGCGCGGCGTAGGCCTTGAGGGAGGGCAGGAAGCCCGGCGCTGGCACGATGAAGCCGCCCTCGCCCTGGATCGGCTCGATGATGATGGCCGCGATGTTGGCCCCGCCGATCTCCTTCTCCATCTTGGTGGTCGCCCATGCGGCCACCTCGGCACCGCCGTGGGGCCCGTCCCGGAAGGGGTAGGACATGGGCATCCGGTAGACCTCCGGCGCGAAGGGGCCGAAGGACTGCTTGTAGGGCATGTTCTTGGCCGTCAGCGCCATCGTGAGATTGGTGCGGCCGTGGTAGCCGTGATCGAACACCACAACCGCCTGGCGCTTGGTGTAGGCGCGAGCGATCTTGACAGCATTCTCCACTGCCTCTGCCCCGGAATTGAACAGGGCCGACTTCTTGGCGTGATCGCCGGGTGTGAGTCGATTGAGCGCCTCGCACACCTCGACGTAGCCGGCGTACGGCGTCACCATGAAGCAG
>Ga0129333_10004505_pt1 | contig 13044 bp, 33 predicted proteins | sample CPB6_08_DNA_FD_94474 | JGI IMG/M metagenome (GOLD analysis project Ga0129333, IMG submission 94474) | Freshwater to marine salinity gradient microbial communities from Chesapeake Bay, USA - CPBay_Sum_0.6_0.8_DNA | ecosystem: Environmental > Aquatic > Marine > Coastal | place: USA: Chesapeake... | reverse complement strand
TCCTTGTCCCATTCGATCTTGTGCCGGACAACGGTGAAGCACCCGTCAAAACGTCCCTGCGTCTTCAATTGACTGATGCGCCCGGTAGTCACACCAAGGGCTTCGGCCAGTTCTTTGGTATCGCATGTGGGCATAGCGAGAATTTAGCGCCAATAGCGGCGGATTAGACAAAACAAGCCTGCGCAGCACTTTTCGGGCATATAATGGTCAGCTTTTGCATTTTGAGTCTCATTTTGCGTCTCACTGGAGCTTGGGGAGACGCCCCTGCCGCTGACGCTAGCGATAGAAAGGGGTTCGAAATTACCTGCGGCGCACGGCGGCGGAAGGACCCGCAAATGGTTCTGGTTATCATTCTCAGATCCCCTGCAGGCCGGCGGTTCCCGGCGTCAGAGCACAAAAAAAGCCCGACACGATGGCCGGGCGGGTGAGGTATGGAGTGAGCGTCAGCCGTAGTGATCAAGCCAGAGCGAGAAATCCAAAGCCGCCCAAGGAGTGCGGTTCCCTGTTGCTCGCTTGTATGGTTGAACGTGGCCGGGAACTGCCGCGATGATGGCTAGTAGTTCCCTGTGCGCTGCTTTTCTGTCGCCTCCGTTTTGAGAGGCTAGGAGTCCGGCTTTGGCGATGGCTTGCCCAGCGGCCTCATAGGTCTTTGGATACCATCGCGCAACTTCGCGAAGCATCAGCGGTTGAGTGTATGCGTGCCAGTAGTCCATAGGGTCAGGAGCGCGATTGAGTAGATTTCAAGCCGCAAAGATTAACCACAAGTTGCTTGTAGATTTCGCGGCTATTTGGTTCAAGATCTTTGGGCTGAGAAAGCAAGGGTGAAGGTCGAAAGCGAAGCCGTTCAAGTTGCGCGAACTTGGCATAAGTTCTTGAACCTTGGCCATCGTGCCAAAGCATCGCAAACATGTAGTGAGCTTCGCAAATGTCGAAGCGGTCAAAATACATAGAAAGTCACTCGAAATCTTGAGCATCTGCGATGGCTTCGGCTTCGGTAAAGAAGGGACCAAAAGGTTCGCCATCAGGAAGGCAACCAGGGAAACAAGCCCACCAGTAAAAGCCGGCGGCTAGTTCTTCCTCAACTGACTCATACGGCAAGACTTGAAAGACTTGGAAAGACCCGTAGGACTCGCCAGTTTCGCTTTGGAATTGGTAGTAGCTCACTGGTCAGAACCATTAAGAAATGTTTCCAGGGCTTGCTCGCAGTCTCGCGGCCTGTCTGCCCAAGCGGTTAGGGCTTTGCCCAGTAGGTCGGCTTCGAGATAGCCGATACAGGGAGCAGATTCAGCGCACAAGCGGGCGCCAAAGTGCTCCTCTGAATGACCGATGATGTCTAGGAAAAGGCTTGCGGGTGATGGGAAGTCGTAGTTGTCAGACCAGTCGAAAAGCCTTGTGATGGCTTCGGTGGCCTGCTCAGCGGTGAAGTCTGGCATTGATAGGGAGTGCGATTGGAAGTGATGGCAGGCTGACGCCTGTGGTAACTGGACGGCCTAAGGCTTGGACACTGGCCAAGGTTTCGCCAGGGAGCAAGACAGGCCGCCAAGGTTGCGGCGTGGTCATTGGTTGCAATAGGCAGCGTGAATGCGGGAGCCGCAATGGTCACAGAAAAGACCAGGGTCCTCCCAGTTGATGTCAGAAGCAACCAAACACCAGCCGTCGAAGCCGGTTGTGGTTGCTATAAGGTTTCTTTCCTTGCCGCAGCAGCGCGGACAGAGTGCGGCTCCGTCTGATGTGATGCCAAAGCGGGGATAGCCGCCCGGCCAGGCGTAAGGAGCCGTTGAGAGACTGTCCGCCAACCGCAGGCTTTGCGATTGCGTGGTCATTGGTTGAGTGCGATTGGAAGCGGTTTCCCGCTTGCGGCTATCCTAGACCTATCCCTAGGAGTTGACCCAACAGGCTTGTGCAGCTTAGTCAACTGTCACATGGCGCCCTTGGCGATTGAGTCGAAGCCTTGCGGCGCTCTTGACTTTCTCTATGGCGCCATAGAAACCGTGATTCCTGCACAATTCTTTCCAGTCCATCCCTTCGACCTTTACGGTTAGGCCGTAGCCGTCGCCAAGGTAGGAAAAGTCAGACGCCCAACCAGCAGCTCGGGAGTTGACATCATCAGCCCCTAGCCATTGATGGATGACATCAGGCTGCGTGGGATCTTTGGCGGTTAGGTATGGCATGGATCAAAGCCCCGCAGCACGAAGAAACCACGGAGAGCCACAGACGCAACCAGTGCCGGGGTACTTTGCGGCAAGGGTCAGACTTGAACCATCGCGTTTTTCTCCTACAACCTCCCATTGGGCGTCAGGGTCTTTGATCAGTTGGGCGAAATCTTGCGCGGCCTGCTTTGCACTTGAACGCGTGCAGACAATTTCGCCAGCAAGATAAAAAGCAAAGGTGACCCACCGAGACTCTTCGGCTTGGCGCCTAGCTAGCCATTCTGCGTGGGACTCTTGGTCGCTTGGTCTTTGATGTGTGATGGTCATTGTTTTTCGGCGCTATGCGATTGGAAGGGTGCGCCATCGCCAGCATAGACCTATGGGTAGGAGTTTGCTCCGTGGTTTTGTGCCAATTTTTCAAACGTCCTAAATCGGTTGAGTCTGGCTAGGCCGCTTTTTCGGTTTGGCCTATTGCGGTTCAGTCCATGGCAGGGACAGGCTTAGGACGTACCTAGGAAACCCGCCTAGCCGCCCCATACATAAGGAGAAACCGCCCAACAAAAGCGGGGCGATCCACCAAGGCGAGCCGTCTGCGCAGGATTCTGAGAATGATTCCCATTCCCACCCGCTGATTCGGTGTTGAGAATGATTCTCATTATCAAGTAGTACAGGTGTACTCCCGACAGCTCAAATCGGGGAAAATACAACCTGCATCCGTGTGTGAATTATACCCTAAACCGACCTCGTTTCGGTACAAAAAACGCCCTAAACCGACCCCTCGCAAGAACTTGGCCATTTTGGCCTAAACCGACCTGCCGCAAGAACTGAGGCCGTTAAACCGACACCCCGCAAGAACTTCAACGCAAAACCAACGCGGAGAATGTGCGATTGAATTCTGTGTTGATAGTTGTCGTTGCGATGTCCTTGAAGGCAAACTTGCCGGTGTAATTAGGCAATCCAATTTCACTCATCACTTTGCTCAACTTGCCATTCATTGAGAAGAAGATACCTGGACGACGTGAGTTCAGATTTCTGTACTGATCATCAAGCATTTCTTGACTGACGTAGAAATAACGCCCTGCTGTTTTGTTGCGCCCCTTGCCGCGATTGACAATGCGGTTGCCTGCACTGGATTCGTTGCGAAGGCTGGAAAGGATTTGGGTGTACTGCCCAGGCGACATGTTGCCGTAAGTATTTCTACGCACCATTGCAGAGCCTGTTGGGATCATGATCCGGTTAGGCGCAAGAATTGGACCGCCGTCATCGGGGTTGACCGTGTACCCCAACGCACGCTGAAAACGTGTGCGGTAATGCGTGCCGCCGTAAATCTGCGGCAATAGGTAGCGACTAGGCGAGTTGCCTTTCGGAACATCGTCGCGAATAAATAGTTTTGCCTCCAAGTTGTCTTGCGTTGCTTTCTTGTACAAGAAGGCGTTCAAAGTCAACGGAACAGGTCGCTTATCACCGTGAGTGAATGTTTTTTCAGCTTGACGTTTCAACTCTTGCGACGCTTCAAATACAGCTTTGTTGAGCGCAAGCATGCCAGCCCGTGGAATCTGAACACGCTGCAGTTCAGTGATTTTGCCAATGATCTTTTCAGCATCAAAGACGATGTCAGCTTCGATCATGTGACCTCCTGCGTAACACCAGCATAAAAAAATCACCCCGGTGAAGCCACTGCCTCAGCGCGGGGCGATCCAATCGCGAACTCAGTGTAGCACCTCATGGTCTGAACGGAAGATCCGTGGTGTCCATGACGGTGATCAACACGCCAGGCTCCTCCTGCCCTACGCAGTATCGCTTGTGGGCATTGATGCTGTAGACCAGCGAGTCATCAGCGATCATGCCCGCGTAAACGAGGCTGTCGAGCACCCCACGGGTGAGCTTGTCAAGGTCTGGGCGCGTGGTCTTATGCGTAGGCGCTGTGGCGAGCACTGTGCCGTTTTTGCCGTAGTGCCGTTTGGGGCGCGGGAAACAGAACACGAGCGAAACACCAACAGGCGTGTCGATGACACCGGTGATGTTCTGCTGCTTGGCATCAGCAATAATCGCCTCTCGCCAAGGTTTGAGCGCCTTGCAGGATTCAATCATGCGACCACCACCGACATGCCGTTTGCTCCCTTGTGGAGCAGGAATGCCGATGGTCTTCCAGGAATACGACTGATTCATTGGGAATCTGGCAGTGCCTCCAACTCGGCGGCGATGTCGCGGAGTTCACAAGGATTGATCACAGCACCAGCAAGCGAGTCTTCAAACGTGAGCTGATCCACAGCAGCACGCAGGGCGGCGGCAATAGCAATCTCAATTCGACCTGTTGTTGCGTACTGCTCAGTTGTGATCGAGTTTCCAAAGGCATCCAGCACCGCCTGCGCGGCAGGGCTCAGTGGGGTGGGGTTAGTCATCAAGCTGCTCCAGTGCGCGGCGGACAACGTTGCTTACGTCAGGAGACAGTTGGCCATCAGCGACAGCGGTGTCGATGGCGAGCAACGCCTGCTCCTTCAAGCTCTGCGGCTTGGGGCGGCGGCAATCACGGAGTCTTTCCGCTAAGTTTCTACTGCTCCAATAGCTAACCTCTTTTGCACACGCTTCCAGCTCAGTGTCAGCGCCCCAGCGGGCGGCTCGGGTGGCGACGTTTTGGAGCCTGCTGCTTGTGATCGTCATGGATGAAAATGTGGACGCATCCGAGAGGTAGTCCTCGGAACACAGCCACTCTCCAACCAGCTCCGGCGGTGGGGTGATTGGGTGTTGTTCAGTCATAACTTCAAATTTGAATCAAATTAGGAGTTCGTCAGAATCAAACGCTTTGCCTGCCAAGCGTATTCCTCACGTTGCATGATGTATTCATGCGTGAAGACGTTGGTGCCGCATGAACGGCACTTCAGATGCCGCAGGGTGTGATCTTCGCAGGGATAGGTTTTGACCACACGCATTGACGTGGAGCCGCATTCGGAACAGGTGTGTTTCATGGTTTAAAAAAGTAAGAACATTCTTCGGCAAAAGAGCCGCCAGCTTCTGGAAGTGACAGCAAGCATTTGCCATTGGTGAATTGATGACAGTCATTGCAACTTTTTGTTGGCACATCAAGCGATAACATAAAAGTTTTTAGGTTATCAAGTTTTTTCTCCAAGTTTCTGTAGTGGTCAAGGATTTCAGCGGTGACTTCATAAATTGTCCAAGAATGATTGCAGTTAAGGCAACGTCGTCTAATTCGACGCGCTGTGTTATTGAAAGTTGGCGATGATTCAATAACACTGAGTTTGGTGTAATTACATTTGGGGCAACGGCGACCATTATTCATTAATCAATTAATTCAAAATGGAACCCATTGGCTGCATGGCCGCAACGAATCGCTCTTGATATGCCTTGACGAACGACGTGAACATCACGCGCAGCAGCACCCAAGCTTTTGTAAATTTTGCCGGTTTCAATGCATCGCACTCGTTTTGCTTTGATTAAAGGATCACGACGTTTTGGATATTGGCGAAGAATATCTTTTGCTTTTTTTGAATCTTCAAGCATGATTTGTAATCCAATTTCATTTACACCGCCTAAGCATTCAGGGTGATATTGCGCAAAACGAATAAAGTCAAGACGCGAAACGTAATTGAAGGCAAACCGCTTGCCATTGTGTTGATATGTTTGAAGTGGTTTTTTTGTTAATCGTTTCCAACCTGCAATGGTCCATTTGGAAATGCCAAGTATTTCGCTAAGACGTTGAAATGTGAAATATTCAATTTGCGGTTTTGTACGATAACCAAGCCTGCGTAATTTGTGACTAATTGAATTGTTTGAGCGAAAAGGATAGTTGTGTTGAGTAGCCCAAATTTTGTAAGCCCGAACAAGTCTGTGAAAAGGTGCGCTTTCGGCGTACTTCGTCAAGAATTCGATTTCAGAATCACTCCATAAAGCTGGCTTTGATCGATTAAATACGCTGCACTGCTTGCTGCATGTTTTACGTAAAGAAGGGCGTCCATTTCGCATGATCTTAATGTCAAAAATTCCACCGCAAACTGTACAAATGCGTTGATATTTTGAGCCTTGCATCAACATTAAACGGACAGGAACTCAGACGGGGTACGAGCGATCAGGCGCATGCAGTTGACCACAGTGGCGCCATCGGGAACGAAGGGATCGTTCGGGTTGTTCATCGCTGCTTCGAGGATGTCGCACAGCTTGTCGATGGCTGCACGGGCTTGACGTTGCGCCAGTTCCTTGGAGTTGTAAGCGAACTGACTGCTGATAGATGCAGCGACGATGTCGATAACATTCAAGTTATCAAGTGAGATGTCGGTGGGTTGAGGGTCGTTCATGATTGACAAAAGCGATTGAGGACAGCAATAACAAAACAAGACATGGTGCCTTCTTCAACTGCTGTTTGGATTGACTGATCAGTTTCTACTTGCCACCAGTGCATGGCAAATTCATCAACCGCATCCATGTTTGGAAGCTTCATTGGCACAAGGCAATTGGCAATGTGCTCAGCGCAGGCTGCTTGAATCTGCGCCATTTGCTCCTTAGTAAAGTCAGCCATTAACTTGCACCCAAATACAAGGCACCGATTAGTACAGCGGTGAGAATGCAGATGGTGAGTGTGGAAACGGTAGTCATTTGAAAGAGTTATTGTAAATATTTGATAAATATTTTATTTCAGCTTCTTTTCTCGCTTTAATTGCATCTTCAATGTTTTTAAAACAACCAAGATAATAACGTTTTTTGTTAACAGAAAGATTTGCTATCCAAATGTTTTTATTTTTATGAAAATTAACTCCAGTTACATTTGATTTTGTTTGATTGGTTAAAGTTTGATTTTTATTATGATGATTTTGCCAAGCTTCAACAAGCCTTAAATTTTCAATTTTATTGTTTAATGAATTTCGGTCAATATGATCAATTTGTTTTAAAAATGGATCTTCACCATAATGCATAAACCAAAAAACTCTATGAGCCATATATCTTTGCCCAAAAAAATGAAGACTCCTGTAATTATTTGGCGTAATAGAACCAACTTCTTTGCCTATTTGTAAATTTCTGCTTATTTGTTTTTTCCAAGTGCCAATACCAGTATTTGGATTGTAGTCAATATATTCATGCAGCAAATCAAATGGTGGCATAATTTTTTGGTTAGTCATGCACGCACCGTCCAGAAAGGTGTGCCGACTTTTTGCACAGCAGTGCCCAGAGCCTTGGCGGTGTCTTCCAGCTCCTTGGTGTTTTCGCGTGCAGCGATCACGTCCGTGCAGTCACTGAAATCGTAGGTGACACGACCAGGCGAGTAGACAAAGTTGATCTCTTCGTAGTTGTACGTGTTTTCAGCTTCGGTTTTGAGGTGATCAAGATCGCCAGCCAAGACATGCTGCGTGAGCTGTGTTTGAAGATCTTTGATTTCCACTTCAAGGGCACGCTGTTGATACTTGAGTGCGGCTAACGCGTTCAACCGTTGTTCGGCAATGCGCTGATAGTTGTCCATCTGTAGTCGATTGATGAAGTTGGGTGAAAGCTGTAATGCCAAGGCAGACGATCAGAAAAACAACCGAGCGCATCGTTCTTGCAGTTCAGAAGTGTCTTCAGTGGGTTCAGGATCAGTGGTGTCGTGCCACTGGATCTTGTTCCAGAGATGGCTGTACTCCTTGAAGGCGCGAGCCTTGGCGTCAAAAAAGCTGTAGGCATCGACGAAGTCAAAGACGTTGGCGTCCTTGATTTCGAAGTAATAGCGTTTGGTGTTCATGGCGGGTGGCGGGGACGATTGGGAACCCCGTGACCATGATGATTGCACCCCTATGGGCAGGTGTCAAGGGTTTTGCAGTGCAAACGCCTGAATTCGTTGAGTCCAATGCGTCTCATGCCGCTCAAGCTCCTTGCCTGCGGCGGCAACCGGGTAAGCCGGCTGGTCAGGGAAGACGTACAGCGCCAGGAATCGGTTCACTTGGATGCCGTAGTTCTCGGATAAACAAAGGCGATACGCCTGCATCTGACACATCGCCTCATCACTGATCTGCTTGGTGGGCTTGGCTTTGTTTGGGGCTTTGGTCTTTAGGTCGAACAGCACGAATTCGCCGTTGAGTTTCAGCAGGGCATCCAGGGTGCCGGCAAAGGGCACGATGCCTTCATCGCTGCAGACCTGATGTTCCGTGCAGACAACGTGATCCAATACCTTCCAGATCGGTGCGGCGATGATGCGCTCACACCAAGGAGCAATTGCCTCAGGAATCTCAGGTGATTCTCGAAGTAAGAACTTCTCAAACCAGTCGTGGATTTGTGAACCACGGCGAGCGGCTTGATCACGCGTCTCATCGGGATCACCACCTTCAGCGATGGTCTTTGCTTTCCAGCGGCGCAGCGCCATCTTTGTAGCTTCTGATTGCGTAGCTGAAAGAATTGACGTGATGCTGCTGTAGCGAAGATCTGGACGCTGCTCGTTCCAGTAGTAGCGCGGCTGACCTACCGGATTGCGCTGAATCAGTGGTAGGCGCTGCAACGGCATGCAATCGCTACTGCTTTTGTCAAGGGTAACGACTGTCACAGAACAAAGTCAGAGTCCTGATTGTCTTCAGCATCACGCAGCAAGTTGCGGTAGGTGGGTTGTTCGGTTTTTAGGTTCTTGTTCATCGGATGGCGCGACCATTCTCTAAGGAGCATCTTTGTGCCTGGTGGTGGGTTGTCGAGCTGCTCAACAGTCCAGTAACCCTTAGTCACGCCATCACGCAGGATCTTCATCGCTGCGGCGTGATCAAAAGTTTGTTTCATTGATTTGGTTAAATAAATTGTAGTACTTGGCTGCAAAAAATTGATCCCAATTTGGATTGCAATGTCGCCGCAATAAATTATTGTCCAAGAAATAAGAGCTGCGCTTGCAATCGTATTGATTGTGTACACCATTGATCGCAATTTCGTAACCCATTGCCCATCCGCAAACATTGCAGTATCCAGTAATTGGATCAACAACAACTTTGCTCCAGGCGTAGGAAAGTTTGTTGGGCTTGGTAACTTCATCCGACCAGAGAAACAGTCGATTACCAAACTTGGACATCGCCCGAACTTCCCAGATATCGCCTACATCAACGCCGCAAAATCCTTTATCGGTTGATAGGTATTCCCAGTCGATTTCAAGCTCAAAGTAAATCAGTAATGCAACTTCTCCAAGCACGCCCATAAACGACCAGATGCTTTTGTCATCGGTTCGATCACTGCTGTAATCAACAGAATTACGACGGTTGTGATCACGTTGCTGAGCGCACAGTTTGCATTGATCAACCAGGGCAGAGGAAAGTTCAACAATCGCCATCAGAACTCAGTCTCCTTGTAAGACCCAAATGAGTTGAGTGATCCCCAAACCTTGGCTTTGATCGCCGCCTGCATTTCCTGATCGGCGCCAGGGTGCTTGACAAACTTGCTGGACAAGAGGCTGTTGGGATCCTCGTCACCGGTCATGGGCACGAACGTCCAGTAACAGCCATCGGAATCAAAACGACCGATGGGGTGACCGTGAACGGCATTCGGCGGTGGTGTGGTGCTCTTGGACGGGGCGTAGCTCGCCTTGCTGGACTTCGGGTCAGCAGTCGCCCAGATGTACATCCCGGCGAATTCAGGTGCGTAGAGCTTCATTCGTACACCGTGTAGCCGTTGATCATGCGCGGACCAGCAGGGACGTGATCTTCCAGGTGAACAGCAAACCGTTCGTCACGAAGCCACCGAAAAGCGTCTGGAAGGGGCGCACACCACTCGTCTTGGAGCTTCGCCTGCTTGATCTGCTCAACCGCCCTTCTAGCGGCTTCCAGGAGCCTCTCCGGTCTTTCCAGCTTCGTAGCTTCCTTCCACTGCTCAAACGCTTTGTTCTTGCTCTGCGCGTTCGCCTTGATCGGTGCGCGTTGGTACTCGTTCCAAAAAGCTGTAAAGGCTTCGTCGTAATCAGGTCTTACGCGCTTTTTTTTCGACTTTTGCAGCTTATATTGATTACTTGTATTTAATTCTTCTTCTAGATTAATAGAAATAGAAGAAGAAGTAGAGGCTACGCTCGCTTCCGCTCGCTCCGCCAGCGTAACAGGCGTGTCAACTGCCTGCTCCAGCAAAAGGCTGCAGAAGCTTGTCAGGGACAGGGATTCGGGCTTTTTTTTGAGCAGTTTTTGCGCCACTCCGTCCGGTAAACGCAGGAAAATGGGCTTTGGCATTTGATTGCTTTTGATTGCGGTATGCAAGGGGAACCGGCAGAAATTAGCACGGGAGTTCAGGCGTGACAAGCCTGCAGTTGCTAGCGGTATGCAATCAAACACAGTCTCAACAAACTTTTTTGAGACGCAACCCAATTCCAAGAATTGGCGTATGGTACCCAGGTACTCCAGCCATTTCCCATGGCAATTCAACTGACCGCCAAAGCCTCCAGCACCAAGACCGTGATGCTTCAGCTCGACCCCGAGCTGTACGTGCGCATCAAAGCCGCTGCCAAGCACTACAACATGCCCGCCGCCGCCGCCATGCGTCAGATCCTTGAGCAGGGCATTGATGAGGTGGAGGCGAACATCGCCTGATGTCAGACCTCGCTCCCGTCTATCCCAACCTGGCGGGAGTCATCACTCTTTCTGACGTAAAGCAGAAAGGGACTGGCTCCTATGCCGCTGATTACGTTCCCTGGGCAAAGGTGATGCAGCTCATCAACGCCCACTGCAATGGGTGGTTGCCTGAGCTGATTGCAGCCAACGATTCCTGTTTCGTTCACAAGGCTCCCGACGGCACCGGATACCTCTGTATTCAGTTTGTCAACGGCAACTGCAGTACCCCGATCTGGCCATTTGCCATCACGGATGCTCGCAACAACCCGATCCCACATGACAAGATCAGCGCCCGCAATCTTGCTGATTCACACCGTCGTGGTCTGTGTTCGGCTGCCGCTGCGTTCTTTGGCCTTGCCTATGAACTCTGGGCGCGTGAAGAAGTAGCCACTACTTCCAGCCCTGAAACTGTTGAGACTCAACCTGAGATTCAACTGCAACAGGATGCGCCCAAGCCCAAGCGCACCAAGGTTGAAAAACCTGCGCCGGAACCCACAAAGCTGCCGCCAAGTGCTGACAGCGAAGAGAACATCAAAAAGGAACTGATTGACAATTGCGTCGATCTGATCCAGATGAAACTTGACCGCATGCAGCAGATCGCTTGGATCGCCGACAAGGCGACGAAGTGGGATTTGGATGAAAGCGGCAGTAAGCTCGCTCAGATGACCGTTGATCAGCTTCAAAGCTGCATTGACGAACTGAGCAGCAAACCCAACTTGAAACAGTGATGGCTACTCCCGCAGGTAACAAAATGCGGGTGCAGGTGCTTCTTGACCCGGAGGCGTTAGTGCTGATGGAGCGTGAGGTTCAACTCCGCTACAACACACCGCACCGGGTCACTGTTTCTTCTCTCGCAAACGAGATTATCAAATCTCACTACGCAATCCTCGACCCCGAACATGAGTGATTTTGAGTCGGCGTTTGACGCCAAGTTCACGTTGTTTGACGTGAAAGAAAAGAAGAGCGACCGCGCACCTGACAAGACCGGTTCGCTTGAAATTGAACTCAGCGAAGCCATGAAGCTGGCTGAGTATCTCACCGCTCATCCCGGTGAAGATGGTTACGGCGGCAAGACCGTGATCAAAATTCCCGTCTCTGCTTGGAATCAGCGTTCGCAATCCGGCACTGATTACATCAGCGGCAAACTGTGGGCAAAGAAGCCTGAGCGTTCTGGTCCGCCTCCGTTCTAATTAATGGCAATTGATTTCACTGCCCTTTTCCCCGAGGAGCCTCAGCCCAATCATGGACCGGGCATGTCCTATTGCGTTGCGCCTAATGCCCGCATGTTTGACTACGAACTGCTTACTCCCGGCGAGTGTCGGCTGCGGGGTTGTCTCCGTGCTGTTGATCAAGAGGATGCGAAACGCATTCTCCTCAACCGTCACCCTGGAGCAACGCAAATCATCATTGGGAAAGGGCGGCGAATTTCTTCTCCATCAACGAAGGCTTGATCCATGTTGAACAACCGCCGGTATGAACCCGACAAGCTCAAGCCATTAATTCCACCACCGCCACCGGTACATCCCAATCCCGAGATTGATCGGCAGATGATGGAGGACTACGCGATGAAACGTTATTTCGCCCAACTGTTTATTGACACCGGATCTGACAAATGAAGCGCATCACTATTAAACAGTTGACGCAACTCTGTGCGTTGATGCTTGAAACAGAGCCGCGCAAATACGGCGCTGAGGATTACGACGTGATGGATAACCGTCAGTACATCCTCGATGCGCTATACGTCATTGACGGGCGACATAAGCCTGCACATCCAATGCACAGCCTTTACACGGGTCTGTGGCGCAAGTACGTGAAGGCGTGATGAAGGCGCCGCTTTGGCTACCCCGCTACCGTTCAAACAGATGGGTGCCGGTGATGGCTGCTCCTAACGCAGACTTCCAATTCACGGAAGGTCACATCCGCATCCTGCTTTGGATGTGCGACTCGCATCAAGATTGGATTGATGCAGCGTCAACCAAAATCATGGAAAACGGCGAAATGCCGTCCGACAATTTGATGCGCTGCCGTGAAGGCATTGCTGATTTGAAGTGTTGGGCGTATCGCTTACTGGAGGTAATTGAAGCCACCCCAGATGACGAGGAATATGACGATGATGATGATGAGGAAGACTTGGGCTACGACGATGTCAATTCACAGGAACTGGCGGATTTCGTCAACAATCTCGAAGCGGGATGGAGCGTACATCGATGTGCTGGAGGACGGTCCACACATCCTTTACAGAAGCTGCGCCGGTGGCTTGTGTCGCTACTCGGATGACCTGTGGCAGGCTGAGATTTACATCGAACACCTGCTTGCACAGATGGTGCCTACTCCGACTGAATGAAGTACAT
>Ga0129333_10004503_pt1 | contig 13048 bp, 7 predicted proteins | sample CPB6_08_DNA_FD_94474 | JGI IMG/M metagenome (GOLD analysis project Ga0129333, IMG submission 94474) | Freshwater to marine salinity gradient microbial communities from Chesapeake Bay, USA - CPBay_Sum_0.6_0.8_DNA | ecosystem: Environmental > Aquatic > Marine > Coastal | place: USA: Chesapeake Bay... | reverse complement strand
TTTTTCCAATATTTGCTTTTCTTAATTTTTCTTTATGCTCGTTTGAGAGAGTTTTATTTTTGTTTATCACACTTAAATTCATTTTAAATTCGATAGATCTTATAGCACCACTTGATCCGTCTCCACCATTAGTTCTATTATGAAGAATACCAGTTCCCAAATCTTTTCTACCAAACACAGAAATCATATATATTTCGTGTCTAAATGCTTCCTCTTCGGTTAAATTTTGTTTGAGAAAGATTACTCTTGATTTATCCTTTGGTAGTTTTGCTCCCCTATATCTTTTAGTAAATATCCTTTTACCACTCCCCTTTCCTATGTAATAGGGAGTTCTATCCTCACGCAAATATGCATAGGTATAAAATCTGTTAGGATTTATCATAAATCTACTCTTTAGTTGACTGCATTAGTATTTATAATACAAAGGGAGGATTTCTCCTCCCCACCCGTAGAGATTGCAGTCAACTTCAGGCAATTTTATTTATATGGTAATAAATAAGAATAATAGAAGACTAATCAGATGGCAGAATTGGATCCCGATGTAGTTGGAAGATCTGGAGTTGATCCAGTAACGGGATCCGTATTATCTCAAGATGTTCGTAATGCTCTTATGAAAAGAGCAACTGTGAATTCTTCAATATTTCGAGAAGAGACTATTAGAGTACAAAGACAAAGAGATGAAATTGATACTCAAAACATTGCCGTTGCTAAAGGAAACCAGCAAGCTCTTTTAGGTGTCAATTCTAGCATTGAGAGTCTTAGAGTTGAGATTGGAAAATTAGGAACTGGTCTTGCAGGTATTTCACTTTTACTTCAGCAAGACAGCGCATCAGAAGAAAATAGAATTAGAACACAACAAGAAAAAGATAGAAGACTTGTAGAGCAAGAAGTTCGTATTGGTAAAGAAAATTTAATAGAACAAAAGATAGAAAATGCTCTACTATCTCCAGTACAAAAATTAATTCCAAAAGTAACTGATATATTTTCCAGAATTGGCCAAGCAATTGGAGCATTATTCCTTGGTTGGTTAACTAATCAGACTGTAGAATTGTTAGATGCCCAACAAAAAGGAAGTGTAGATAAAGTCAAAGATATTAAAAACAATATACTCAAACATATTGGTATCGCTATTGGTGGATTATTTGCAATCAAAACTGGTTTTGGTTTAATTATGAAAACCCTTGGAACTATTGGAAAGTTCCTTGGAAAATTAGTAATTGCACCAGTAGCACCACTACTTTCTAAACCAAAACCAAAGGCAACTCCAAAACCTGGTAGCGGTCTTAATGTAAGAAGCAATATTGCTATCGGATCATTGATGACAGGACTTGATATATTAGGTGGTGAAGATCCTGGAAGAGCAATTGCTGGTGCAACTACTGGAATGATTGGATCTGCAGCAGCATTCGGCATAGGTTCTTTACTACCTATTCCTGGAAGTGGACTCATTTCTGGTGCTTTTGCTTATTCACCATCCGTAAATTTTGGAAAAGATATTTATGATAAATTTTTTGGAAAGACAGAGACAGATAATAGATCTTTAAAAGAAGAAAAACCTAAAGAATTTCCAAAACCAACAATAATATCAGAATCTGCACCTGAGGCACCTCCTACAGATGTTCCTGCAACAGCACAACCACAAACTCCAATGACGCCATCTTCTCCAAGTGCCAAAATGGTTTCACAATTTGAGCAAGCATGGCAATATAGAAATAATCCTATTGCTAGAGGAAGAATTGAAGACGCTTGGGATAAGATGACTACGGAAGAAAAACAAATGGCAATGGATTGGGCAAAATCAAAAGGATATAATTGGAATGAAATGAAATTGCAAATGCCTACCACTACAATAAGCACCGCACAAATTAATGTTCCACCAAAACCACAACAAAATGTTGGTACACTTCCAGAACCAAAACCAAATGTTGTCATGTTGACATCTTCAAGTGGACAACCCCAGCAACCAAATGTTCCAGTTACCAGTGGAGCATTAACGGATGTTCCACTAATAAATTCTTCTAATCCTGATAATTTTTATGTATTATATTCTCAACTAAACTATAACGTGGTGATGTAATATGTCAATAGTTGCAGATAATTTAAGAAAATCATCAATTAATATTGGAAATATTTCCAAATCAATTTCCTCAACAAGAAGTAGTGTTTCTTCTGTTGGAGAATCTGTTAATAATATTTCAAAAACTATTGCAAAAAATACAAAGGTAAAAAATGAATTATTTCAAACATCATATATTCTCGATTCCAGAAGAAGAGAAGCATCAAAAAGAAAAGAACTTGAAGATCAATTAGAAGCATCAAAGGTATCAACTTCGGTCTCAAGAGGACTAAATTTTGCAAATACCAGTGAAAAGGGACCTTTAGGAAGATTAGTTTCTTTTCTTGGATTTTTAACTGCTGGATGGATTGTTGAGAACTTACCCACTTGGATGTTTATGGGTAAAGAATTCATTTCAAGAATTAATAAGGTTAATGGAATGATGGGAGATTTTATGAATTCATTGTCCAATATATTCACATCATTTGGTTATACATTATCAAATAGTTTTGATGCAATTATAAGATTAGATTTTAATGAATTTAGTGAGGGAAGTGTTACAAAATCATTTGAAGATCTCAGTACAAGCATTTCTATTCTAGGTGCAGATATCTATGAAGCATTTTCTATTTTTTCTAAACCACTGACAGAAAATATTGATACTGGAGAACAGGCTCCTGGACTTGGTGAAGAGAGAACTGATACTTTATATCCTCCAATTCAACAAGAAGGTTCTATATCATCAACTCGAATTGGAACAAAAGAGCAAAGAGCAATGTTAGACGCTATTGCTTTTGCCGAAGGAACACGAGATCAACCAAATAATGGATATAAAACTTTATTTGGATTCGGACAATTTGCCGATTATTCGCGTCATCCAGATAAAGTTGTTAGATCTGGTGGATATGCAAGTGCTGCAGCAGGTAGATATCAGTTTATGCCAGGAACTTTTAATAGACTTGCTAAAAAACTTGGATTAAAAGATTTTAGTCCAGCAAGTCAGGATAAAGCAGCTATAGAGTTGGCTAGAGAATATGGTGTTACTCAAGAATTATTATCTAAAGAAGGTATGAGTCCTAGAGTTTCTGCTCTTTTGGGGAGACAATGGGCATCTTTTCCAGGAAAAACTATTGGATTGGATCAACCAACTAAACAATTAAAATCTGTACAACAGGCATATCAAAAATCACTAGGAACATCACAACAAACACCTACACAAACAGCACCATCTACTCCAGGAACAGGTCAATCTTTTAGACCATTACCTCAAGGTTCATTTAAGGGTGGAGAGAGTCAAAGATTTAATGCTCCTCGTCCAGGAAGAAAACATTTAGGAATTGACATTACAGAATCTAATTGGAAACCTGGATCTGATCCAAGAATACCTGTGGTTGCGATTCGAGGTGGTGTTGTTTCTTCAAGAAATTATGTACCTGGATCACAGTATTTAAGTGGTTTAGTTATAGACCAGGATGATGGATATTCGGTGCGATATTTGCATATGACACCTTCAGTGAGTCCCGGACAAAAAGTATCTGCAGGTCAAAGAATTGGGAGATTAGTAAATCTTGGAGATCAGACTCACTTGCATATTGAACTTTATTCTGGATCAAAACTTTTAGATCCTACAGATTATATTAAAACTATTGAAAGAGGTGAGATTCCTAGGGCAATTGCAAGACAACCTAGCACTACACTCGCACAGATCTCTTCTCCACCAAAACCATCACAAACTGCACCGATAACACCAACAAGAACTGGTCCAATGGTTGCCGTTATTGATGATAGAAGACCGCAACAACCTCAACAAGTATATCCTTCAATTTCTTCACAAACACCACAAGTTTCTAATGTAAATGAGTTTACACTGTTAAATAACTTTATCAAGAACAAACTTTTACTAGATTTGGCGTACCTATAATGTCAATTAAGAAGTCCATATATGAGGAATTATTATTACAGTCAAATGATCAGTCAAGAACAATTGACATTATTGGTGGTGCCGTTGCATTTGAGTATTATGAAGACATATTTTCACCAACAATTACTGCAAAAATTAAAATAGTCAACAATGGTAATGTTATCGCACCAGCAGATCAATCTGATGGAGATAGACAATCAATTTATAATGGTCTCCCATTAAGAGGTGGGGAAAGAGTGTCATTAAAAATTGCTGGAAACTCTACAACAAATCCAGGATTAAACTTTTCAAATAATCCAAAAGATTATTTTTATGTTTCTAGTATAACTGATGTAATTTCAGAAACAAATCGGGAAACGTTTACCCTTCATTTAGTTTCTAGAGAAGCAATCACAAATGAAACAGTAAGAATTGGAAGAAAGTATCCAACTAGTATGACTATTAGTGATTCTGTAGAAAAAATACTTTCCAATTATTTAAAAACTGATAAAATAGGAACAATTGACAAAACTTCCAATAAGTATGGATTTATTGGAAACATGAAAAAACCATTTACTGTTTTAATATGGTTAGCATCAAAGGGAGTTCCAGTAAGTTCTGGTAACGCTACTGCGGGATTTCTTTTTTACCAAACTCAGGATGGGTTTCAATTTAGATCTATTGATGAAATGATTTTACAGAAACCAAAGGCAACATATATTTACAGTGAAGCATCAGAATCATATTCTGAAGATGACAAAAAAGTTAATAATGATCTTAGAATTTTAAATTATTATACTAATAAAAATCAGAACCTTATTGAAAAATTAAAACTTGGAACCTATGCAAGTCATAGAATGTTTTTTAATCCATTAGATTTTAGTTTTTCAAATTATGAAGAAGGTGTTTTCAAGTTAAAAGATTATTCAGGAAAAGCAAAAAATCTTGGATCTGACATTAAACTTCCAAAATTATCTGAAGGTTCAGATTTATCTCTGGGTGATGTTCCGACCAGAACCATTACTGCAATATATGATGTAGGAACAATGGAAAGGGATGCTTCTAGGGAAATTAATTCTGACCAGTTAAAGTATCAATCTCAGTCACTAATGAGATATAATACTCTATTCACCCAAACACTAAATTTAATGGTTCCTTCTAATACAAATCTTAGAGCAGGTGATGTTATTGAATGTAAATTTCCAAAAATTACACAATCTAATGCAAAAGAATTTGATCCCGAAACTAGTGGTCTATATATGATAAAGGAATTGTGTCATCATTTTGATACTGAAAATTCTTATACTTCCATGAAGTTAATTAGGGATACTTTTGGAGTTAATGTAGAGGAAAGAAAGAGTTAATGTTAGATCAATCATTACTTCAGAGTCATTTTATTGGAAGAGACGGATTTAGATGGTGGATTGGACAAATTCCCCCATTAGAATCTATGGGGAAGCAAGTGGAAGGTGGTGGATGGGGAAATAGATTCAAGGTTCGTATTATTGGATATCACCCCTATAGTGAAGCAGAACTTCCTAATGAAGAACTTCCTTGGGCACAAGCACTTATCCCAACAACTGCTGGAAGTGGTGCGGCAAACTGCGCAACAGGAGTTCAATTACAACCAGGTGATGTTGTTTTTGGATTCTTTTTGGATGGTGATAATGCCCAGATTCCTGTCATTCTTGCAACTTTCGGAAGAACTGCATCAGTTCCCTCTACAACTTATACCTCACCATTTGTTCCTTTTACCGGATTTAGTAGCAAAATAGAAAAAAAAGGTGATGTTGTTCAATCAAGTGAAAATAATGAATTAACTAAAGATTTTCAACCAACTCCTGCAGCAATTCCACCAGAACTTTCTGAGCAGGCAAAAAAAATATCCGAAAGTTATTCAATAGGTTCCGAGGTAGTTCTTGCCAATACAATTAATAATACTAAAGTTGATGGTATAAAGGCAGAAGTTAATAATCTTTTGAAGAAAATACAAAGATATTTAAAAACAGCGCAAAATTTTCTCAATAAAATTACTATTGAAATTAGAAAATCTGTAGATAAAATAGTTTCTCTCGCTAATGATTTTGTTGGTCAGTCATTTAACTTTTTGTATAAGGAATTAGAATTTCTTCTTAAGAAAGGATTGGATTTACTTTATAAAAAAGTATATGGAATTGTTTTGATAGCAACTGGAAATCCAGCAGCGGCACATTTGGCAGGGGTTGCAGCACAAACTGCAATGGTTGGTCCAGTCAAACTTTTGGAAGATGGTATTGCCTGTATTTCTGGATTAGTAATGAATAGTCTAAAAGATGTTGTTTCTGATTTATTATATTCAGTTGTTGAAAGTATTGATAGATTTGTAGGTTGTGCTGCAGATCAATTTGCAGGTTCTCTATTAAATGCAATTATTGACACAATTGAAAAAGGTCTTTCTACTCCTCTTGACGGAGTTGAAAAACTTTTACAATTTTTCTCAGATTTTGGTGTTGGAAATCTACTCAGATCTTCTGTTGATGCTCTTAAGTCTACTGGTATAGTTCTTGATTGCAATCAAAGTGGAGATAATTTCCAAGGAATGATTAATTCGTGGACTATTGGCGCTTCAGCAAAATCTCAAGGATCAGACCCATATAAAAATATTTTAGAAGTAATCAATTTACAAAACACAGGTCAAGATGTAAATGAAATATTAAATTGTTTCACTGGAGCGATTAGTAATGCATCTGTACCAATAGTCAATATTTTTGGTGGAGGAAGTTCTGGTTCTGGTGCAATTGCGGTTCCAATCTTTGGATCATATGTTAAAGATGAAAAAGATATATCAAGAGCAAGTATTATAGGTGTTCAAGTTACTAATCCAGGTTCTGGATATCGTTATCCACCATTTGTTGAGATTGTGGATGATGCAGATCAAGGTTATGGTGCAGTTGCAAGAGCACTAATTAATGATGAAGGTCAAGTAACTTCAATTTATATGGTATCTGAAGGTGAAAATTACACACCTTCGGATATTTTAGAATATTCTACATATCAGGTTCTTGTTGAGTCTGGAGGAACTGGATATGTTGATGGTGATATTGTATTCGATAATCTTGGAAATGAATATAATACTCAAATTGTTAATGGTTCAATTTATCAAGTAGAACCTCTAAATAATGTAGTTCAGTCACTTCCTATTCTTTCGGTTAAAACAGAAACTGGTTCTGGTGCAGTTCTTAGACCACTACTCGGAAATCCAGAATTTAAGGGTGAAGTAAAATCAGTTATTAATTGCGTATCCTAAAATGTCAGTAGCAGAAAGACCAAATCAAAATATATACGCAAGACAATTAATGAGTTTCAATCCTAACTTTAGGATTGATAGTGCCAATTCTCAAATGGGATTGAGTGGAACTGATGTTTATAAAATTTATGGTGCAACAACAGATTTACAATCATCAATTTCATTAACAACTGGTGGTCTTTTTTCAATCAAGAATGATAGAACCATTGAAATTATTGCAGGAGAAAAGAATGAAGGCAAGAGTGTAGATATTGTAATTGTTGGAAAAAATGGTGATGTTTGTATTACTGCTGATAGAACTGGAATGGTTCGAATCAAAGGTAATAATATTATGATTGATGCTGATGAAGATGTTCATATTAAAGCAGGTAGAAGCATTAATATGCTATCTGGTTCTGGAAGAATTTTAATGAAAGGAAATAAAATAGATGCTTCGGCAACAACAGGAACTCTTATGCAAAGTATGGGTCAGAGTTTTTTAACCAGAGTTTTTGATGGAAGTTTTGTTGGGTCTGATGTTATTCAGGGTGCTATTGGTGGAGTTTTAAACACAGTTATAAACACGGTATTGTAAAATGTCGGATATTACGGTTTTTGGAAATCAATCATATTTTAATGAAGAGACTAAGTTTTTCAAAGATGTTTATGTTTATGGAACATTATATTATGATTTTGAAACAAAACAAAAAGAAATATTTAATGATGTAGATATTTTAGGCAATTTAAATGTCCTAGGAAATTCTACATTTGATGGTGATGTTTACCTTAATAGCAATCTATCAGTAGGAATTTTAACTGTAAGAACCAGATTAGATGTTGGCGTTGGTGGAACAATTCTTACAACATCTACAGGAAAAGTTGGAATTGGAAGTACACAACCATTACAATCTTTAGATGTTATTGGATCGGCAATTGTTAGTGGAAAAGTTGGAATTGGAAGTACAAATCCAGAACAGAAACTTGACATTCTAGGAAGTGTAAAAATTGATGATTTTATCTATGATTCTGTAAATTCTCCAGGTTCAAATGGGTATTATTTGAGTATGGATGCCGCTGGCATTCGATGGACTGCATTTCAACCAAGTTTTACTCAAGGAATTTTTGTTCAGGATGAAGGAGTTTATATTCCCACAACAGGAATTGCAAAATCTTTTACTGTATTAAATTTTAAACAAATTAACAGTCTTGGTGTAGGAACTGATAATTTAATTCCAATAGTAAGTCCATCTAATCCAAACTTTATTGCAGATATACAAACAAAGGATTATTGGGGATTTACTTCTTCAGGCAACATTTATAGAATGACAAATGTTGGTATTCAAAATAGTAATCCAACATCAACTTTAGATATTACAGGAACTCTTCACGCTACCGGAGCAGTTGATTTTGATTCGACTTTAAATGTAGATGACGCTGCAGTACTTCAAACTACACTTAACGTAAAAGGTGCTACTGATTTAGATTCGACTTTAAATGTAGATGGTGCATCAGTACTTCAAAGTACCCTTAATGTAAAAGGTGCAACCGATTTAGATACAACATTGAATGTAGATGGTGCTACAACACTTCAAACTACACTTAATGTAAAGCAAGCAACTGATTTAGATTCGACTTTAAATGTAGATGGTGCTGCAGTTCTCCAAAGCACACTTAATGTAAATCAAGCAACTGATTTAGATTCAACACTAAATGTGGACGGTGCTACTACACTAAACAGCACTCTAGATGTTGATGCTGCTACTACACTAAACAGCACTCTAGATGTTGATGCTGCTACTACACTAAACAGCACTCTAGATGTTGATGGTGCTACTACACTCAACAGCACTCTAGATGTTGATGGTACATCGGTATTTAATAATACAATTGAACTTAATTCATCTTTAATTGATATAAACAATAGCACAGCAACTGGTAAAACCGATTATAGACTTGCTTCCGTAGGAACTGGGGTTTCTTGGAGACCTCCAGGAGTTCAAACTCAGAATGCTATTTGGGTTACGATGGATGGTAATGACTCAAATAGTGGATATTTGGAAGGTGATGCTAAAAGAACTGTTGGTGCTGCAGCATCAATTGCACAAGAAGGTGATACAATATTTGTTCGCTCTGGTGTTTATTATGAGAACAATCCAATTGGTCTAAGAACTGATGTATCAGTATCTGGTCAGGATTTGAGACTTGTAACAATTGTTCCAAATAATACAACTAAGGATGTTTTCCACGTAAGAAGAGGTTGTTTAATTGAAAACCTGAACTTTGCTGGAACAAGTGTATCCGTTGCTCATACTGGATGTGGTGCTGTAGCATTTCCACCCACAAATCCAACAAGATATGCTCTTTCTGGATATATTGCACCAGGACCTGCAACAGAAGGTTCTAGTGGAAGATGGAGATCTCCATATGTTCGCAACTGTACGAACTTTATGTCAAAAAGTATTGGCATGAGAATTGATGGTAGTGATGCTACTGCTTCTACCATAGGTGCAGACCTCAAATCTATGGTTTGTGATTCATTTACACAATACAATGAAGCGGGTATTGGTGTTTCAATTACAAATAATGGTTACGCACAGTTAGTTTCTATCTTTACAATTAACTGTGATAAGGCAATTTATTGTGATACTGGTGGTCAATGCGATCTTACAAACTCCAACTCATCCTTTGGTAATTATGGTCTTTATGCAGTTGGATTGGGTGCAACAGAATTTACTGGTAAAGTTAATACAACAACAACTTCAGAGGAAGATACAATTACCTTTAAAGGCGTTACTGATGGTTCTCAAGTTAGAAGACCTTATGATGGTCAGGCATTATGGTTTAAAATTAATCTTTCTAATTATAATAATGGTCAAACTGGAATTATTACTGCACCTTTACAGAGATTAAAAAGTATTATTGTTGTAAATGGTGGTTCTGGATATAGTCAACTTGCTCCACCAAATATTACTATCTATGATACTAATACGAATGATGACGATCCATTAGGACCAGAAGGAATTATTGCAGAGTTGTCTCCAACAATCAGCGATTTTGGATCAATTACTGCTGTTGATATTGTGAATAGTGGAAGAAATTATCTAGCATCACAAAATATAAAAGTTAAAATTGACGGTGTTGCAACAAATAATTTAACTGCGGTAATGGAACCAATTTATTATACAGTTGGTGCTGCAACATCAGTAACGGCAGTTACGGGAATTACAACCGTCACACTAAATGAATTTGTACCATATCTTGTTTATGAAAATGATGATATTGAAATGAGAAGAATTAGTCGTATTCTTACAAGTGGACATTCATTTGAATATATTGGTACTGGCACAGATATAAATACTTCAACACCTTTGAAGGGCGCAGTACCTATCAAAGAAAATGAAATTGTTGCATTGGATGGGGCTCAAATACCTTATACAAGCACTGACCAACAAGGAAACTTTAATATTGGTGAAGGTATTCAAATCAACCAAAATACATCAACAATTACAGGAAGAGATTTTAGTAAGGCAATTCAAGCAGAAGTTACACCTTTAATACTTGCATTGAGATAAGAAATGGCAGTTGCACCAGTTAATAAGTTTATTACAATTGCAGTTCCAGTTGCACCAGGAGAACAAACGATTTACTCCACACCAACTGGAGTATCTTCAATTATTCTTTATGCACAAGTATCTAATGTTGCAGCAGCAACGACTTATCCATCCGTAACATTTACTCATAGAAGAAAGTCAAATAAAACTGGAAACATAAGAAATAATAGAGTTATTAAGGGAGCAAAAATACCACCAAATGATAGTTTGATTATTATCGACGGCAGATTAGTATTAGAAAGAACTGCCTTAATTTCAGATTCGGTTGTGATTCAAGGAGCACAATCTGGAATTGTAAGTGTCACTAATTGTCTATACAATAATAATACTGGTATCACAACAGTTACTACTTTAACTCCTCATAATTTCTCTGCTGGAGATGAAATTACAATGAGTGGACTAGCATTTACTTGTAGTGCCTCAACTGGAATTACAACAACAATTTATCCATCTCCACAATCATCTTTTACTGTAACTTCAATTACCGGAAATGTAGGGACATCACTTACATTTACTACAAATACTGGTGTAATTTCTGGAATTGCTCATACTTATGTAAGTGGTGGTCTAGTAGGACCACTACAAATGGAGTTTATTTGTAGCATCCTGGAGAATAGTACTGTATAATTATGGCAAAGTATTTAAGCGGAAGAGTTGAAAGAACTTCTCAGTCAGCACTCACTACTGATAGATACAGTTACTTAGGACTAAATCAAACTGAACCAAATCTTGGCGACCCCACTTTAATTTATCCAACAATTCCTACGGGACAACAATATCAGATTGTTTCTATTCCAGGATATCCAGGAGAGAGATATTGGGTTCCAATTGGTGGTGGTTTAATTCCAGGATCAATTAGTGTATTTGAAGAGAGTTCTCTTGTAGGAACATTAAACAGCATTACTCAACTTAATTTTGTTGGAAATAGTGTTACGGCACAAGCAATTCCACTAGGCATTGCGGCAACCATAACAGTTGCTCCTCCAGGAAATAATGGAAGTGTTTTATTCAAAGAAAGTGGAGATTTTGCAACTTCTTCAGGATTAGTATTTAATAGTTCCGTAGGAATTTTAACTGTTAGTAATGGATTGGCAGTTGGTGTTGGTGGAACACTTTTTAATGTAAAATCTAACGGATTGGTTGGTGTAGGAACCACAAATCCAACACAAAAACTTGACATTAATGGTGACATCCGTTTAACTGGAACAATTTATGATTATAATAATCAACCAGGAACTAACGCACAAATTTTACTCAAAAACAATTTTGGTGGTGTAACTTGGGTTAATCAAGGTGTAGTCAGGGCAGGTGCTGGCGGAACCATAACAAATATACAATTCCATAATAGTGCTGGATTGATTGATGGTGCTTCTAATTTTGTATTTGATGAATCCAATAATAGAGTTGGAATTGGAAGTACGCAACCCAAAGTTTTACTTGATGTTTTAGGTATATCTACTTTTAGGGGTGGAGTATCTATTGATAATCTCAATATCTCTGGTGTTACAACAACTTCAACTCTTGCAGTATCTGGAACTTCAACGACTCGCAATCTTCTAGTAACTGGTGTTACCACTATTGGATCCCTAACAGGAACATCTGCATATTTTACAGGTATTGTTACTTCTTCTGGATTAGTTAGTGGATTTATTTCAGGAACGTCTCTGAGTATTTCTGGCATTAGTACCTTAGGTGTTACGTCAACAACCAATTTAACTGCACAACAACTTAATGTTTCGGGTATTAGTACGTTATCCACTCTTTCATTAACAAATTTAGTAGCACAACAACTTAATGTTAGTGGGATATCAACTTTCAATTCTCAAGTTAACGTTAATAATTTAAGTGTAACTGGTGTAGGAACTTTTGATAATATTAAACTTGATACAAATACTATCAGCACACTATCTGGAAACTTAATTTTAGATTCTAGTGCAGGAACAACACAAATTAATGATGCAGTTTATATTAACGATGCAACCGAATCTACAAGTAAGGATACTGGGTCAATTATCACTGAAGGTGGTGTTGGAATTGAAAAAAATCTCAATGTCGGAGGTTCTTTTAGAGTTGTTGGAATCACTACTCTCGCAGCAAACGGTGGTATTACAACGACAGGTGGGGATTTATATGTTGGTGGAAATTTATATTTAAGTCAAGATATCTATCAAGATGAAATTTTTGCTAGAAATGGATTTTTTACTGGAATTGTATCT
>Ga0129333_10004502_pt1 | contig 13049 bp, 1 predicted proteins | sample CPB6_08_DNA_FD_94474 | JGI IMG/M metagenome (GOLD analysis project Ga0129333, IMG submission 94474) | Freshwater to marine salinity gradient microbial communities from Chesapeake Bay, USA - CPBay_Sum_0.6_0.8_DNA | ecosystem: Environmental > Aquatic > Marine > Coastal | place: USA: Chesapeake Bay... | reverse complement strand
TTAGCATATTTACTTTTTGACGCAGCTGGAACCGGTCTAACTAAGTGTGTAGCAGGATCAACATAAGAATCTATAATATCTTGTATAGTTTCATGGATTAAATCACCATATTCTGCTTTTAACAAGTCAATTTCTTTTTGTCTTTCAGCTCTTCTATCTGTTGGGAAAATGCTTTTCATATAAGCATCAACTTTAATAGAAGTTACAGATCCCTTAACTTGTTTACCATCATACTTATAGATGTGTCTTTTCTGTTTTGTAACAGGGTCAATACTATTATCTAGTACAAGTTTAGACTGATCCTCTTCTATTTTATTTATACGGGGATCTATTTGTAAATAAGCCTCAGCAGTTAGATTAACACTATCTAAACCTGTAGTTTCACCAGCAAGAATTTGTGATGCCGCTTTTCTAAATGGATTATTATCATCAACTTTAACAAAGATATTCTTAATAAAGTTCCAAAGTTTAGCCCACCATTTATTCAACTCATTAAGTTTTTCAGGTTTTTCTTCTGAAGATTGCTTAATTATATGTTCAGCTATGAGTTTACCCATAGCCTCTTTCTTTAACTTATCAAAGTTAATTGTACCGTCAGCATTTCTATAAAGCTTATCATTCTTATATAAGTCAACAGTATCTTTATATATTTTAAACCCTGTAATTGAGTTTAACATTTGCTTATATAAAGGACTATCCACTCCTAGCATTTCTACAAAAAAGTGAGCAGCCTCCTCAGGAAGAGTAGTTATATCAGCTTTACCTTGCACAACATCAATAACTTTGTTAATCATGTCAGCTTTAGCTATTGCACTTATAGGATTACCTGAAGCATCAGTGATATTATTTACAGTATTAATAGATACACCGATACCTTCTAAGAATGCTTGAACTTTAGCATTTAATTCAGAAACATTACTTTCAGACTCAGGAACATTTCCTTCATATTTATCCCATAAATAATATGCTATATCTTCACCTCTTGAGGTTACTAATTGTTTCCAAGAATCTAAATTTATATTTGGACAAGTTGCCATATTAACAAAGTTGTTTTAAAATTTTACCTATATCTGTTGGAGAGTATCCAAGTTTTTCAAGCATTTCTGCATTTATTTCACTAGCATTATAAAGTTTACCCTTAAGTTCTACTTGTTTTTCTTTAGGTTGTTTATTTTCTAAAGCAGCTAATTCTGCATCAAGTCTTTTTTCAATAGCTATATGATTTTTACCATCTTGTGTTTCAGGAGCAGCCCAAGAACCTGTAAAAGAATTTTGCCATTCAGTAATTAAATTTCTAACTGACTCAGGAATATATTTTTTATATAATTTTTTTACCTGTTCTTGAGATGCTTGATCTCCTTCTCCCGGTCTATATGTAAATGTACCGTCTCCCCAATCTTTTTTATCTGAGAATAGTTCAACTTCACCTTTACTATTTCTATCAATAACTAATAAAAATTCTTTACCACTTTCTCCTTTTATTTCTAATTGTAAAGAAGTACCTTGTTCTCGAATACCTGCTTTTATAATAGCAGCTTTCTTAGCTTCTATATTAGATGGCTGAGCAAGTGTTGCTTTTATTGCAAATTTCTGTCCGCCTAATACAGGAGTAGGTTGTACTGCAGCTTCTTCTCTTTGAGGAATATAAGAACTTACAATACCCATAGATCCTATATTGTTATTTTGTGGAAGTATAGAGTCTGTATCTACATTATATGTTTCTGTAAATTTGTAACCATCACCAAGTTTATTGATAGCTTGGTATGTAGTTTCTAATTCATTAGAAGCCACTTTCATATACAATATAGTTTGGAAAACTTTATAACCTTGACCTAAATTAATAAGTTCTTTACGTTTAACCGCATTAGCTTTACCTGCCATTTCAGGTCTTACTGTAATTATTTTTACAAAATCATATTCACTATCTGAAAAATTTCTATCTAATGTTATAGTACCATTTAAATTATCAGTTTTATTCTTTTTAGGGTATTTAGCTACAGGTACAATATCATTATTTTTCCAATTATTTTGATGGAATTGTTTCCAAACTAATTGAGGATCAACAGTATATGTAGAACTTGTAAATACATTTAGAATGTTGTTTACAAAACCATTATACATATGTGCCGGCAATACTTTAGAATAATTCATCATATTACTTTGAAGTCCTGACTGCAATATACTAAACATTGTCAAGTTCTCCAAGAAGTTTTGTAATTGAACATTACCTGAAGCTTGTGCATAAGAGTTTAAGTTTTCAATAGACTCAATCAATACATTGTTTTTATATGTATCCATTTTGTTTCTAATAAGCTTAATACTATCCACTTGAGTGGTATCATATGCTAATATTGGAAGTAATTCTTTAACTACTAGGTTTTCACTAATATTAGGATCACTACTTTCTTTTAAAGCTTTAAGCTGTTTTGCTAAAGAGCTGCTATCTAAAAATAACTTTTTATATTGAGAATTCAAAACAGTTTCTTTACCATCTTTCATATATGGCATATTTTGAATCAAATAAGAAATTACAAAATTTTGATAACGGTTAATCAAATATGCTTGATCATCTTTGCTAGCAAATATTTCTCTATTACCTATTTGTTTAAATAAAGGTTCAAATATAGGGGTAGCTTTATCTGATAAAGAAATAAAATAATCTTTGAATACATTTTTTACATCATCTTTTTGAGCTTTCATTTCTCCTATAAAAGTATCAGTAAGAATATTTTCTGGATTAGCAATAAACTTGCCATCTAACATTTTTTCCCAACGGTAATACTGCATTGCATTTTCTACAATAGTTCTTGTTTTACTGTTGTCATATCCAATAGCACTTATAAAATCAGATAATTGTCCTGCTTGAATGTTATATTCTAAGTAATCAGTTAATAATGAAATCTGTAATTCAGCATCTTCTTTAGTCATTTTGTAACCAGGAGTATTAAGATTCTTGATTGCTTCTTTCATTACATCCCCACTAACATTAGAGTATTTATCTTTTAACTCAGCTATTTTACCTGCTAACTCTTCTCTAAGTTTTTTATTTTCACCTCTTAATTTAGTTAATATAGTTAATATATTAGTTTGAAGCAAATTGGTAATACCAGTTTGTAAGCTATCTGTATTGTTTATTTTATCTAAGTTTTTAGACATAAGATTATAATAATCTTTACCAAATGCTTTTTCTAAATAAGGGCCCATTGCTTTATAAACAAGCATCATTTTGTTTGAGTTATCTCCATTAGCTTGTTTAGCAAAAGTGTTATTCTTAGCTGTAAGTTTAAAGTAACTATCAATAGCTGGTTGATTAAATAAGTAAGCTATGTCTTTAGTAGGTACACCAAGTTTAGTTAAATAGAACCAGGTTCCTGCTGTATTCATGCTTAAGTTTAATGAGAATACAAATGGATCTTTTGCTGCATCCACAAATCCAGTAAGACCTTCAGATAACATTTCTGATATCCAGCGGCCATCTTTACCTTTTTTAGCATACAAGTAAAGCTCACCTTTATCAGTTTCATTATGGTCAAGTCTAATAATAACTTCTTTTTGTTTAGTATTTTTAAACAAGTAGTACAATTTTTTAGCATCATACTTACCACTAAGTTTAATACCTGCAATTTGAGACATTGTATGGGATGTAGTTTGTAATGCTGCAATACCCACCATTCTTTTACCAGTTAAGTATCTTTCTCTGGTTTCAGACATAGGTATAAACTCAGATAATTTTACTTTTGAAGACTCAGCATCTTTAACACCTTTAAGTTCATTAACTTCTTTAGCCAATGATTTTAAAGTTTCAGCTCCATTAGGAGTGATAAGTTGACGGAAGTTTTCAGGAAGAGAAATAATATCAGACATGATAGTTCTAAATCTATCTTGTAAGATTTGTTTTTTATAGTTTTTAACAAACTTAGAAACATACTTTTCTTCTTCAGGATCTGTTCCCAAATCAGCTAACAAGTTGTTTATCAACTCATTACCTTGCTCACTTAACTTAATACTTTCAGCATATGATGCTTTAGCAATTTTAGTTATTTCTTCTGTAGATAAACTAGGATCAATAACATTAATTGTTTTTCCTAATATATAATAGTTAGGAAGGTATGTCTGCAATTTATCTATATCAAAGTCAGATCCAGACTTTCCAACAATCTCAGATGGTACAACAATCATGTCACCAGCTGATGTAGGTAGGAAACCTTTTATAACCATGTTCTCAATAGAGTTCATACCTTGTGTAGGAATACGGAAACCAACAGCTTCTAATAAAGACTTATTGATTTTATCTCCTACTAAGTAAACACCGTTCTGTAATTTTAATCCTAATTCCTCTGGAGTAATACCATTAAAATACCAAGGTAAGTAAACTTCCATTTTAGATATACCACCATTCTCAGTTGTATAGAACTTAAGATCTGATGAAGCAGCAACTAAAGACTTTTCTTGATCTTCTGTTAACTCTTTATCAGTAGCTGATTCATATACACCATTCTCATTTAAGTACATCATTTCACGGCCAGCAAACTCATATCCTGTATTAGCAACTTGAACGGTTGCTTTACCATGCATTTTATCAGATATAACACGGCTGTCTACAATAGAACTTAATATATTATCAATTTTATCTCTATTAGCAGAAGTATCAAATTTATATAATAAACCGTTTCTATTTTGATTAATATTGATAGAATCAATTAAGTTATCAGGTAGATCTCTTTTATCCATCTCAGCTCTTAAAAGCTTGATCATTTTTTCAATGTCTGTAGTAAAGTAACTACCGTCAGCCATTTTAGTAATTCCAAGTTCATCTAATAACTCTTCTTTACCTAAAGCAATCATTTCTTCTAAAGTAGAATTATAATTCTTAATTAGACTTTCAGCTTTCTTACTTGTATATCCATTCTCATCTCTGAAATTAGACATAACAAGTTTTGTAACCTGAGTACCTCTTACCACTTTATCTTTAGCCAATGAAGGCTGCTCTGTTTGAATACCATAATATCTGGTATAAAGAGTCTGCATAGACATTCCTTCAATTAATGATAAATCATCCTGTAAATTGATTTTACCTTCATCATTATAGAATGATGTAAACTCACCTTTAGAGTTAATCATTGCACCCACTTTTTCACCAGATTCAAAACCAATAATATCTATTTGATTTTTCTGTGCAGTTAAGTACATTTTTTCAAACTGAGTTCCTTCTACATGACGGAAAAACTTAGGTTGAACCGAGTGTTTTAAGAATACAGTTTGCATCATGCTATTGTTAGCAGCATATCCAAAGTATTGAGGTTTTAACACCTGTAATATAACTCCAGGATTACCCTGTTTAAGTATTTCTTTAGATCTGCTTAACTCTTCTTCAGTAGCTTTTCTATAACCTACATCTTTTTTAGATTTGTTATTTCTAGCAACAACCTCATAAGCCATTTCATAAGCCCATTGTCTTTCTTGTTGTTTACTGAATTTACTACTTAAGAACATCATATCACGGAACATGTCTGGCATAATCCACCCTTGACCATCCGCCTCATTTAATTCTACATATGCTTTAATTTGACCAGTAAATTTCTTACCGTCTAAGATAAAGTTTTTGAATTTACCTTTACTATCAAATTTAACTCCAATATTCTTTTCAGCCTCTTCTTTAGATAGATCATTTTTTAATGATGCATACATACCTTCAGCAATGTCTTTGTACATTTTTGCTACAGCTGTTACATCTTTGAATGATACATTATTAAAAGTTTGAATATCATCTTTACTTCTAACTTTACCATCAAAACGTTTCATTCTTTCATCCATCCATTTGATCACAGTTGGGTTATCCACAATTGCATCTTTAGTAGAGTTTACACCATTAGCACGTTTTGCTAAGTCTTTATATAAAGCAGGGTGACCATAGAACATTTTATGTTGTTCAATAACACCTATTTGTTTGTTTATTGCTAAATATGCTGCAATTATCTCAGCATCATACTCATCCATTTTTTCAACATCAGTAATTCCTAAAACTTTATTTAATAACTCATGTGAAATAGAATTAGTAGTGTACTGGTATGTAGGTTTACCATTATCTGCAACACCAACTTGAACTCTTTCTAGAATATCTAAATCAATTAAACCTTCTAATGTTTCTTTAGTTAAGCCTTTTAAGTATTTAGTTATAGCAATATCAACTTCAGCTTGATTAACAAAAGCATCAGCAGTCATTTTCTTTTTAGCTTTACTATCAAGAACTTTAGTAGTAAACTGTTGCATCAACTTCTCACCTAATATTTCATTAAAATGACCAAGTTTTACAACATCTTTAGAGTAATAATTAATATTGCTAGGTAATTCTTTTTCACGGATAGCAGCATTTACCTCATCTAATAAATAGTTACGGTAGATATTTAATAAAGCTTCATTAGCAACATTAGTAGTTTCATCCATTAATGTTGAAACCATTCTTGAATTTATAAATGCTTTATCATAACCAAGACCAAATTCATTTGATTTATCTGAGTTAATAATTGTATAATGAACATTTTTAAGTAAGTAATGTATTTCTTGAGCAACTCTATCAGGGTATTCTAATACATCTGTATTTTTACCGTCACTTTCAGCATGTGCCATACCAGATATCAAGTGATACTGGATATTACTTCTTTTGTTTCCTTTAGCATCAAATACTAATCCACCAAGTTTTAATATCTCTGATCCTGCTTGATAAGGGAATAATTCCACTGTACCATCAGTGTTCACTCTACCAAATTGAGGATTTGATTTAATAAAGTCATTAAGGTTTGCTGCAGAGTTTAATGATGACAATACATAAGTGATTGCTGAAGGAGATGTAATAGAATATTGTGATTCTCCTTTTGCATTAGTATGCATTAATACATTATCTTCAGATGTATAAGCTGCTTCAATTTCAACTAATCTGTTAATTCTAGAAGAAACTCTGTCTGTTTTAAATACTTGATCTAAAGAAACTATAGGATTAGCAATGCTTTGTAATTGTTCCATAATAGCAATATAGCTATCATTAATTACATTTGCATACGGTCTAAGTTCTGCAGCTGGAGCTGTAAACTTAATACCTAATAATTCTAAAATATTAAGTTTTTGTTCAAAACTAGGGTTAGAAGTTAATATAAATGCTTGAGTTTTATCATTAGGGTTTCCTACATATTGGTAGCTATTTTTATCTATAACCACCATACCTTTATCATCAATACCTAATAAGTTATTTTTACCTTTAGTTGTTAATGGTTGGATATCTTTAATAACATTATTTTCCCATACTTCAAGAACTCTTTTACCGTTACCTGTTTGAATAGGATTGGTATCATATATTACACCATCTTTATCTATAATAGTTTTTAAAGGAATGTTTTGTTTGTTTGATAAACTTTTTTCAAAAGCAATCATAGAACGGATATCATCATTACTCAATTCTATATTTTCACCATACTTACCTGCTTTTAATCTTTTCTTAAGTCTTTCAATCCAAACATAATTATCTTTATAACGGCCAGTAGTTTTATTGTAGTATTTATTATCAAGTTTTTCTATCATTAAAGATAGAGCATCTACAAACTCACCATCCTTATATCTAGACACAGTGCTATTTAATTCATTTAACAACATATTCATAGTTGCTTCATAATTAACTAGTTGTGGAACACCTATTGTGTTATTCTTACTAATTATAGGATTTGGATTTTCAGCTGTTATTTTAGCATTATACTCATCATTTGTTAATGAGCCTATCAACATTCTAAATGAAACACTAGAAAGTTTTTTAGGATCAATTGTCATGCTGTCCTTAATACCAAGTCTATCTGTTAAAATATTTTCTTTATCCTCTACAAGTGCTTCTTCTTCATCAGATATTTTTTCTTAAACTCTATACCGAATTTAGAAAGAGATTGTTTAAGGTTATAAAAAACAGCTGCTGGATTTAAGAAAATGCTAGAATACATACTAGCAAATCTATTTTGTGGAGTAAAGTAAAATTCAAATAAACTAGCTATTTCTTCATGTGTAAACTCTCTACCAATTTTGTTTTGCTCAGGTAATACATATTCTTTATAGAATATAGAGTTTTTACCCATAAGGTTATTATGTAAATTACGCATACTTAACATAAAGATCTTTTTCAAAAGCTCATTTGTGTTAGCATTTTTATCTACTAAAGAATCTATGTTTTTATTATTAGCAAACAAGTTTTGGAAAAAGAATGCAGTTAAACCTTCTGTAACTAAACTTGTAAACTCTTGTGTTGTTTCTGGGATAACTTGTCTATAGTAAGTACCCATCTCACTAGAGCTTCTTACTTGAACAGCATTTGCAAATTTACCCTCATTAATCTTAGTAAATAACTTATTGATTAAATCTTCAGAAGTTTGTTTTTCTTCTTTAGACATACCTACTAAAGACTTAATAAAGTTCCATAAATCTTTAAAGAATTTAACAATAGCACTTTCTTTAGGTGCTGCAGTTTTCTCATTCAACATGTAGCTACGGAACTCTTCAGCTAGCATTTCTCTTACATCATACATAGATGCATTAGCATATGCTTTAGTTTCATTAGTGAAAGGATTAGTAAATTCACCTTGTCTACTTTGGAAAGCTTTAGCTAAATCTTGTTGTTCACTAGGTAATAAGTATGCATTCCAAACTGCTTCAAATGCTTCATGGAATCCAGTTCCTTCTTCAGCATTCTCATATATATAAACTGCACCATTTTTAAATGCACCCCAAGCTTTACCATCTATAAGTTCTGCTACTTTATTAACAGGTATGTTAGGAAGATTTTTATTAAACCATTCTTTCAATGCACTAAATTCTTCAGTTCTAATTACTTGACCTTGAATATGTAGTCTATAGTAAATATCTCCAGTAGCATTTATATCATCAACATCATTAATATCAAAAGTAGTATTTTGATCCATGCTTGTTAATAACATTGCTTTTTGTGAAGGTGTCATTCCTAATATATCCGCAACTGCAGGAGTTACAGTAGCAACCGGATCTACGGTTACTGGATTAACTGGTGCCGCTGGAGCAGGAGTAGTATCTACAGTAGCTTGTGTATTTGCTGAAGCTGGAGGATTTGCTAAAATAGCCCATTTGTTAACAGTACTTTGTTGCACAGGATTTTGTTGAGCAACAGTCTGATTAGGGTTTTGAATCTGAGAGTTGTTTGTATTAGCTTCTGGATTAACAGGAGCTGCAGTTGCAGATATTACCCATTTATTACCAGCACTAGGAGTAGAAGGTACTGGTGTTGAACTTGTATCTACAAAACCTGTATTAGAAACAGTTAATGCTGGTGTTCCAGTTTGAGTTTGAACAACTTGTATATTTTTAGGAAGAACCGGCTCATTAGGATTATCATACAACAAGTTTACACTTTTTAACTGTGGAGTAGTTGTATCAGCAGTGTATACAGGTATATTAGTGTAAACTACAGCAGGACCTAACTGACGGTCATTACCATTAGCATTTTTATCACTTAATACATATTCACTATAGTTTTTATATTCTTCTACAGAAAGTTTACCATTTTTTACAATAGGTTGAACAAATTGTTTATCACTTAGTAACAACTTATTATTAACTTGATGATATAAACCATTAACTAAATCAGCTTTATTTTCTTCTATGCTTGCTACAGTAAAAGGAATAGCTTTTTCTCCTTTATATAACATACCATCTTGAGAACTAATATAAAATCTATTAGCACTTTTACTTTCACTATCCGTAGTTGTCCAATGTGTAAAGCCAGTTAAATAACTTAATATGTCATTTAAATTTTGTTTTTCTTGACGTGATAAACTATCAGCTTTACGGCCATATAAACCTGTAAGCATTTTTAAAAGCTCAATAAAGTTATCTTTTTCAGCTTCAGTAGCTTGACGGTTAAACACTCTAAATACAGTACCGTCTGCTTTCATCATTACTAAACGGCCAGGTTTAACACCTATTTTAACACTTTTTGCAGTAGATACAAATATTCTTATACTTTGGCCATCAGGGTGTTTCATATTCATGAAATCCGTAGTGCCAGGTTGAATTAATCTACCTTCTAAAGATAATTCTTGAGGTAGACCAGTTGCAGCATCTTTAGGAAGAATAACAGCTATACCTTTAGTTTTACCTTTAATAGGTAAGTATATAGGGCTATCTGCAGGAGCAGTTTTAATTGCTTCTCTAAATGCTTTATACTTAGCTATTTCTTGAGCTATTTCAGCATCTGTAAATCCTTTTGTGGTAAATGTACTTTTTACATAGTCAACTGCGGCTGCTACATCTGATCCTAACATTTTATCATTACCTCTCATAGAAGTATAGATCATGTTATCTTTTGTAGGGTTTTCTAATACTTCACCATTTTCATCTACAAACTTATATACACCGTCTTGTAATTTAACAGCAACAAGTTTAATATCATCTGCATATAAATCAGATCTTGTTATTCCGTAAGTATCATTAGCTACAGTTATTGGTAAAAAGAAATAATTGGAATTAGCTAAGTCTACTGATTGAGAAAACTTAAAGAATCTTGCATTACCACTTTCCTCATTAACTTGAGTATCAGTATCATCAACAAAGTGCTTACCGGTAGTTACATATAAACTATTAGCAGCTAATAAAGGCTTTTTAACATCATAGTCAAACACACCATCTTCATTACTAATTTCTTGATCTGATGGATTTGTTAATAGATTATGCTCAGCATCACTTGAACTTGTTGTAGGTTGAACAGTTGTTTTACCTCTTTTATATTCATTCATTAAACCTTCTTGAATAAACTTTAAGAAGTCTATTCTTTCTTTTAATGAATCAGCAGTATTTTGTTGTTCTAATGATTGTTTAAGTCTAAATAACTTAGGAGCTAACACATCTCTTTCTTTAATCAAATTTTCAAACTCATTATTAAACTCTTTATAACGGTTCATTAACTCTAAAAGATATTGTGCTTCAATACCTTTTTCACCTTTAGCCAATCCTGTACGGATAGCTTTAATAAGTTGCATTTTAGCAGGATCATCAGAAGATTGACTTTCCATTAATTTTAACTGATTACGTAACATGTCACGGTCAGTAATATCCATTAATGCATCTACTACATCTTTATAGCTTAATACAGTTTTTAATAAAGACTTTATATTATCTATATGAGAAGTTAAGTATTTAACTCTTTCATCTATAGCATCAATCTCAGCCTCTGTATCACCAATCATTTTAGTTAACTGGTCAGCTGTAAATCTTGTAGTTATTCTTGTTTGCTCAACATTATCAAGCTGTTCTTGCTCATTACCATAAAGAGTTCCAGTTTCATCCGCTAAAAACGGTGTACCTGTTTCTTCTAATTCAATTAAACCACTATAATAAGTTTCACTTGCTTGATTTAAAGCTTCTAATATGTTAGAAAGATTTTCTCTTTCTTTTGCTAACATTTCTAACTGCTTCTCTTTTTGTTCAATAGTAGCAGGAAGTGTAGCAGCAAGCTCCTCCATTTGTTTGTAAGCATTAGATTTTCTACCTCTTACATATGGATTAGCTTGTATATATGCAGCAGCCTCAGCCACTTTATTATTTAAATCTTCAAGTTCTTGTTGTAAAGCCTCAAATTCTTTTTCATTATTATCTCTTTGAGCTTGCATAGTATTAAGCTCAGCTTCAACTTGAGATATAAGATTAGATAAATACTGTTGTTGTTTTGTAAACTTCTCAGCTACTTTTTGCTCTTGCTCTTTTAAAAGTTGTTCTTCATCTTTAAGAATAGCTTTAAGTTCTGCCGTTTCAACTACATACTTTTGTTGATAATCTACATCTATTGTTTTACCACTTGCTGGATCAATATAAGTAAACATCAAGTTTTGTTTAGTTTTCTTATCTAAAGTAACTCTACCAGTCACTTCAATAGTTTCATAACCACCTTTTTGATTTTTAATAACTTTACCTTTTGCATCTCTTTTAAGAACACGGTATTTTATTTTAGAATTTCTTAATGTTAAATATAACTTCTGGTCAGCATTTAATGTTTCATACTTTCTCCATTTGTTTTCAAACATTATTTGAGCTAACTCATTAGCATCTATAACTTTAGGTTCTTCTTGGTTAACTTTGATAGTTACAGATTTACCATCATCAGATATACTAACAATCTTAACTCTGTCATTATTAAATAAAGTGACAGGTTTAACACCAGAGTATTTTGTAGATTTATATAAATTACCTACATAAACATCACCTTCATTTACTTGGTATGTTTTGGTTTCACCATTAGCTGTAGTGTAAGTTATATCAACAGTATTTTTATTAAGATCTGGATTTTCAGCTAATGCCGCATCTCTATCATTCTTTATTTTATTTGCATCTTCTTGATTATCAGATATACCAACTAATTTTCCTTCTGGAGAATATACGGCATAATAACCATGAGCTTGTATGATAAAGTGCTTGTTTTTATCTACACTATTCTTTTTAACATACTCATAACCAGCATCTTTTAATAATTCAAAGTATGCATCTTTAGCACCATTTTGTAAACGGTCATGAAGATTTTTAAAGTTTTCAGGGTTACTTAAGAAGTTTAAAGCATCAGTGTGCTCTTGAGCTTTTTGATTAAGTTTAATATAATCTACAAAGTCAATGTAATGATCTTCAACATCTTGTATATTAATAGTCTGATCTTTACCTGCTTCTCTATTTTTTATTTCAACATACTTTTTGAAAGCCTCAAAAGTTTCTTGTTTGTTACCATCTGTAACATTTTCTTTATTAGCATTCCAACTGTTTAATGCATCAAGTTGTTCTTGTTTAAGATCCATCTCTTTTTGGATAGATGCTTTATCATCTGCATTAGTAGCTGCATCAAGTTGACTTTTCTTGTTAGCTAACTCAGCTTTAAGAACAGCCATTTCTTGTTGCATGTTTCTTTCAGATCCTAAGATTTGGAAAGCAGCTGCTAAAGATGAACCTAAATTTTTGTTAGCTGCAGCTTTTTGGAATAAAGCAATATTACGGTTTAATGCATCAGC
>Ga0129333_10004501_pt1 | contig 13049 bp, 22 predicted proteins | sample CPB6_08_DNA_FD_94474 | JGI IMG/M metagenome (GOLD analysis project Ga0129333, IMG submission 94474) | Freshwater to marine salinity gradient microbial communities from Chesapeake Bay, USA - CPBay_Sum_0.6_0.8_DNA | ecosystem: Environmental > Aquatic > Marine > Coastal | place: USA: Chesapeake... | reverse complement strand
CATTATGTAGTTGAAGAACCTATCTGCCATATCGTTCCAATTTTTTTCTTTATTGATGTGTGCCTGTTGCAATTCATAACATAGACTCACAGTCAAAGAATACATCGCTGATATTTCTTTGGTCTTAAGGTCTTTGACCTTGCCGCTCAATATGTCGGATGGGTTAGGTAGCTGACCGCTAATTTTACGATGGTTCATAAATTTAACGGCCAGACCCTCTCCTACTGCGCCTGCCACGAGGTCAGTGAGCGTACTTTCAGGCAAGCTGTCCGATAGAAGTTGGCTAACGAAACTCCATGATCTTGGAGTTGCGAAAGAACGTGATGATCCTTTGGGATCAAAATCATACAAATCTTGTTTGGCAAATGTCACATAGCCTACCACGTCAGGATGTACTCTGTTTAGAGTTGCCCATTGCATCCAATCTTCGTAGTCAACTCTCAGTTCAATGTGTACGAATCTGTTCGCTAATGGTGCTGGCATCCTGTAGGTAACGCCTTTATCAGCATCTCTGTTACCAGCTGCCACAATAGCAACACCTTCTGGTAGATGATATTGTCCTACTCTGCGATTTAAGATCAGCTGATAAGCCGCTGCCTGCACAGCAGGTGCCGCTGAGTTTAATTCATCTAAGAATATAACGGCTGTGGATTTGGGATCTGTGGGCAATTCTGCCGGGGGAGCCCAGACCATGTTGTTTTCTTTGGAATTGTAATAGGGAATACCTTTGATATCTGTGGGTTCCCATAATGGCAACCTAATGTCAATCACTTGTCTTTTTTGTTCTTCTGCGACCTGTTTAACAATATCAGATTTACCAATACCAGGTGCACCCCACATCATTAGTGGTCTTTGTAATTGCAGACAATGTGCTAATGCTGCCTTTGCTTCATTTGGAGTTACGGTTCTATTTTGAGAGCCGACCGTTGTGCCCTTTTCTTTTTTGCTCACCATTTTTAGACCTCTCTAAAATTTGTTTATACTATCATTATAGCATAAAACGACATAAGGTCAATTGGGTATAAGCCACTGATTTTATTGACTTTTTTGCTCATCCATCTTGCTCATTGCGCGAGCCAAGCCATATTTGGTCACATCTCCAGCAAACATCATCAATTGCAGGGCCATTCTCTCCATGGTCACAGTGATCTGTTTTTTATCCACATAGTATGGGCAATCCACGAACTCGTCCAGCCATAGGAAGGTCTGGGGTGTGAAAATGATCTTGTCAGGAAATTTGATAGTGTAGGTTTTGATTTCCAGTCGTTTCACGATGTCCAATCCTTGTTTGGTCAATCGCAGTGATCTTGCTTGATAGCTTTCTCTCACATTCTGCCACCAAGTGTAATAACAGCTCTTGAGAGTTTCTTCATGATCAGGCTGATTCAGCAGTTGCATGAATGTGCGAGTATAGGCGGTCTTGACGTCCATACTGTTAATTATCTCTTAAATTTTTCGCCGGTCTTTAATAGGTACACACCAAACTTGTCAGTCTTATGCATGGTGTTTAGTTTTTTAGCCAGGTTTTCTGCATGTCCTGGATTGGAAAAAGAAACTTTCTTATACTTGGGACCTGGGTAATTGGAAACCAAACTGGAACTCTTTAGGTTGATTGGTTTACCATCATAAAAAACTGCCCAGATTCCTTCCGCAGCCAGAACTTCTTCTTGCTTGTAGGTCTCTTTATTGCTGATTGTTAACAGCACTGTGGGTTTTGGTCTTGACATAATCTATCATAGTATTTACCAATTTTTACCAGATAGATTATTTGCTGAAATTGCCGCCGTCCATTTCAATGTTGATCGTTTGAGCCTGCTGTGCTGTTTTCAGTGCCTCGATCATTTCTTCCTGCACAGACACTATTCTCGTCATGGTTTGGCTCAAACTAGACGCCAAACGATCGGCGTCTTGCATGGTCAAAATAACAGTTTTTTCCTGCTTGTTTTTGGCAGTGCGTACTCTGGCTATGAAGTCTTCAATTGGCTGCGTTTGCAGTTTGCTCTTTGATTGCGTCATTTAATACCTGTTGCATTTCTATTTTAGTTTTGATAGGCCCTTTATAAGCATATCGCTGTAATGTAATTACCTTGGGACAGTAGGCTTTCCTCCAACCTTTGGGAAAGTCTATGATGTAATATCCTGCACAAAATAGACTTCGACTTTTGGGCGTTTTGGTATAGATGGGCAGTTGTTTTTGTACATCAAACATGGCATTATAAGGCTGTTGTGAGCAGGGAAATCCATGTACTTGCCATTCAGTTTCGATACTTTGCGGTTTATTTTCAGGCACAGTGATATCTGTAGCAAATATGCCTGATCCAAATTTTTCAAATAGGCTCTCTTGTGTGGGATATTCTTGTCTCTGATCTTTCTTGCCTAGAAATATCCAACCGTTATCATCTTTGCGTTGCAGAGTGCCTAATTTCTGGCCATTTTCCTCAATGATCCAAAATTTATCTTTTACTAAAATTTTTGCTTTTACAGTCATACCAATCTTGCATTAAATGGTTCTACGTATAATTGTGCCTGTTCTGTGATTTTCTGTAGATCATACTTGGCACAGAATTTCATGAATCTTATTCCCACTTGTGATATCTGTTTGTTTTCTGCTTTGGCCTGGGCAATTGTTTGATCCAATTCTTGTATAATGGCTTCTGGTTGTGCATGTAAATCAACTAGTAATCTATTACGCTCATAATCGTCCATGACTCTATGTTCTACACCTTCCGGATCCACCCATTTGCTCAACATTAGATTGTTCCAAGCATAACCTTTATTATTCCTATCCTCAAATGCTTCCAATAATCCCACTTTGCTTTTGGTACCTTTTTTACGCACACCTGGGTATGCTGAAAATATGTTATCTGATGGATCACCTCTCATGGCTTTTTCAAATATGGTCCATTCTGCACTCTCTGTTTTTCTATGCTCTTTGGTTTTATTATCTATTACAGGATTGCCTTTTTTATCAAAATAGCCATCTACTGTTATGGTTTCTTCTGTAACTCCGTTATATTGTCGCACATTGGGTGCTATCAATTGATTGAGATCCTTGTCTGTGCTTATGATCACATGCTGTTGATCCGGGTGGAGATCAATCCAACGAGCTATGAGATCGTCTGCCTCACATCTGCCATTTTGCAGCACCGTGACATTGGTCTTAGTGCGGATAAAATCCACGAAATCATCATAGCACTCCCAAAACAGTTTGTTCTCCTCCTGCTCTGCGGCCGTCATTGCCTGCACCGTTTCTGCTCTATTTCTTTTATAAGGAGCATAGTGGTCTTTCCTCCAACTGCGTCCTTCTAGGCAGAACACCACATGTGTGCCATCAAAATCATTCCAGGCTTTTTTGATAGAATTTAGTGTGATATGTATAGCCATGCCAATTTTTTCAGAAGCATCTCCGCGTATCACGTGTCTTGCTCTAAAAAAAGTATTAGCAGTATCCACCAGAATGTGGGTCATACTCTATGATACCTCAGTCTTGCCGTCGTCTCTTCTATTAATTTGCACATAACCTGCACCTGTTATGTCTACGCCTTGCTCGTTGCCAATAGTCTTGCACAAGCTCTGAAACCAACGATCCACAATTTCCTCTTCTGAAGCACCTTTATATCCATTTTGTTTCAACATGTTGACGAATTCATCATTCCAATCCAATTCAAAAAATCCATTTCTAGGATTTTCTGGATTTACATTTACTTGCAATACTTTGACCATGGGCTCTTCGCTCTTCTTGGTCTTTGTGACATTTGTGTTTTTTGTTTTTTTAACTTTCATGTTCATATTTTACAACACTTTTTGGAAAAAATCAATTGTTTTCCAAATATACTTTACCAAATTATGTACCCCATGCATTTTTAAACAGAGGCACTTGTAATCTATCACTGTATCTATAGCCCATCTTCATTGCCAGTTCTGCCACTGTTTTGTTGTTCATATGATAGACACTTTCTACTCCACCCACAGGCATCAGATACACTGACCCTCTGAATCCCGCTTTGCGATAATCTTTCACTGCTTCTATGGCTTCATAGGCATCATTTATGTCAGCGATCACAAATTTCAAATACACATGACCCACTTCACCATATTCTGCCACCACTTCAGGCAGTATGGCTTCTTCCTTCTTCTCTCCGCTCACGCTCAATTTCGCACTCACAGAAAATGTCACACTGTCTTTGCTTCTATCATTGCGTTGGCTCCATTCTTTCAAATATTTTTTAAAATCCACATGTAATTTTTGAGTGCCATTGGTCTCAAAAGTGATCTCCTTGAGATCCTGCATTTTCGCATGCTCCAACACATCTGGATATGATCTCTGCCAACCCAACAATGGCTCACCGCCTGTGAATATGAAATGTTCATCCACCCATTGTTTGTGAGGCAATATCTCCATTGTTCTTTCCACAATGGCATCTGATGTCAGCATGGGAGACAGATCTTTGAATCTCGGATCCCAAGATGCATATGAATCACAGCCTGTGTTCACCAAAGGTAATTCTTTGTAATCTTTGAATGGATGCAGTTTGTGCTGTTCAAATACTTTGTCATTCTCATCACTTCTCATGCCTCTAGGCAATCCAAAACCAGCACAAGTAAAGTTACAGCCAAATGTTCTCAGGAATACCGAAGGTACCCCCATATAGCGACCTTCTCCTTGTATGCTATAAAATAGTTCAGCTACTTTTATTTTGCTCATGTAATGCCTTTACTGCTTCCAATATCTCCTCAATGGAATATGTGCCACTTTTTTTCTTTTCCATTTCTGGATCTTCATCTAGAGTATATACTGGATATTGTGTCTCGTCTATCTTAAGAATCATTCTGTGCCTCGTATATAAATCTTTTACCGCAATAAAAACAGGCTGCCCTATATACACCGTCGTGTTCTTCTTTCAGTGTGTAATACACCAATGGATGACCACCCCATTCGTCGTCACCATGACATTGAACTTCAATGGTGTGTACCGTTTCGACAGAACTTGCAGTCATTATTTTTTATCTTTTTTGTCCAATCGAACTACGTTGCCGCTCTTGAAATGACCCACGGTCTCTCTTTGTATGTCATCGTGATTGAATTCTGCCCAATATAGCTCAAAGGCCACACCATCTTCAATGCCCTCGAAAGAGTGCATCAGTCCTGGTTTGACTCTGGTAAAGTCTCCAGGTCCCAGTATGGTCTCATCGATGAGATCGTAGTCCTTCTGCCAAACTCTAATCTTCATCTTGCCGCTCACGACATAAAATCCATTCCATTTGAACTGATGTTTATGTTTGGAACAGACCCCACCTGCCTTGAAATCTATCCTGTGGAATTCCAACACACCATTGGCATGTATCAGCTCTGTCTGTCCCCAAATTTTTCCTGCCTTATTGCTCATGTGTATATTATAAAGATATTTAGATCAGAAGTCAACTTACCAAAAATATCTCTATCCTACCAGTTTCCTGTTTAATTTCTTGGCCAAGTATGCCAGTAATATGCCATAGGCCGGTACGAACACAACCTGTCCCACTATGATCTTGACCATGGTGTTGTTAAAGGCCACCGCATGCACCCATGGTTGTGGATAGAATGCCGTGTAAAAGAATATGTAAGTGTCGATGATGTTGGCAGCTATCATGCTCAATGCTGGTGCCGCCCACCAATTGGTTTTAAATTTTTCTCTGATTACTTGAAAAACATATACATCCAACAGTGTACCAATACCATAGGCCACTCCCGATGCTATTCCCACTCTGTAGGCGTGCTTGTCTCCCAAATATAATAACACTAAAACAGATGCCACAATGGCCGGTATGATAGCCAACGCCACCACTGCCCTTGCGCTCTGCTTGCCTATCAATCTCACAGTGAGATCACTGGCCACAACGACTAACGGAAAAGTGAATGCTGCCGCTGCCAAAGGAAAGTTAGTCTCCCACCCCAGTATATTGATTTTTTCCGCGAACAAACTGAATCTTATAGTAACCAAATAATTGCTCACAGCGATAATAAGTGTGTGTAATATTACAAGGTTCCTGACCAATATCTTGTCCGTGCCTTTTAAAAGGTCCTGTACAAACTGTATCATTTTTTTCTCCTGTTGTTTTTTATTTTTGCCATTCTTCCCATGGAAAAACCACCCATTGCGGATTCTCGTTTTTGTCTATCTCATAACCAAAATAGTCAACTTTTACTGGGGAAGGCCTATTGTTTATTACGACCGCAAACTTTACTCTGTCGTGGCGCCCAAAATTATCCAAGATATATTGGAAGGTGGCTCCGGTATCATTAATATCATCAATGATCAATATTTTTTTTTGGAAAGCAAATTCTTTCTCTAAAACAGATAGATTGGGTTTAGCGGCGTGATCTCTCAATCTCACATCCAAAACAGCATGTTCTTTTTTTAATCTATGAGAAAGATAAACTCCCGGAATGCAACCACCTCGGTTAATACCTAGTATAATATCAGGCAGCCACATGTCATGAACTAACTTGTCCTCTATCTGTAATAGAGCATTGCGCATCTGTATGTTGGTGAAATATAATTTCTCTATAGTCATGTTATTTTCCATCGAACACCCTGTTGATCACATTATTCACTCTCACGAAGTGAGCACACTTGGGCATGTCTTTGATGCGTCTGGCTCCAATGTAGGTGCAGGTGCTTCTCACACCACCCAATATCTGTTCCACAGTGTCCTTCACGGAACCTCTGTTGTCCAACAGCACAGTCTTGCCTTCGGTGCCTCTGTAGCCATCTTTCCTTGCGCCGTGTTTCTCGAACGCTGATTCTGAACTCATACCGTAAAACACTCGCTTGCCATCTCGCAGCTCCAATTCCGATTCATCGTGTGCTGCCAGCATGCCTCCCAGCATCACCATGTGGGCTCCTGCGCCCAATGCCTTGGCAATGTCTCCTGGTTGTGTGCAACCACCATCCGCTATGATGTGTCCGCCCACTCCGTTGGCAGCATCCGCACATTCTATCACTGCTGAAAATTGTGGCACTCCCACTCCGGTCTGTGTTCTTGTGGTGCACACTGATCCTGGACCTATGCCGATCTTGACCACATCAGCGCCGTTGATGATCAACTCTTCCACCATCTCTGGTGACACCACGTTGCCTGCTATGATGGTCTTGTCGGGAAATTCTGATCTGATCCTCTTGACGAAGTCCACGAACTGTTCATGATAAGCATTGGCCACGTCTATGGTGATCATGCCCACGTCGGGATATTTGGCCATGACCTTTTTCAAAGTCTGATAGTCAGGTGAATTGTTGTCCCAAATGGCTCCTGTGCCTGTGCAGGCGCTCACGTACTGTAATTTCAATCCCGTGCCCATTGCTCTGTCCCAATCTTCGATGGTGTAGTGTTTTCTCAACACGGTTAACAGTTTGTATTCCTGCAACACTCTGGCCATGCTGAATGTGCCCACGCCATCCATGTTGCTGGCCACTATGGGCACGAATGCGATCTGTTGTTTGCTGTTGCGGAATGTGAAATCTCTGGTCATCTCCACATCACGTCTGGAGCTCAGTGTGGATCTCTTGGGTTTCAGCAACACATCTGAATAGTCAAGATGTAGGTTATAATCAATTCGCATCTTCTTCCTCTTCTCTGCTTCTGCACATTTTTAAAATATTTTGATAATGCTCCCAGGCCTGTTTAAGTGCGGGATATTTTTCGTGCAGTTCAAATTCGTAATTTCTTAATGCCGTTGAGCTCCATCCGTCATAGGATACAGTGTATGAAGTTGAAGCGGTACCGCTGCCTGCTCCCTGTGGCAATATCGAGTTTGGATTCACGGAAAAAATTCCAGGTATGTGTACTGCTCCGGTCTTGGGATCAAGATAACCCGTTGATTTTTGATTTTCCAATTCGGGAAATAAAGGGCAGGTGCTGACTGTTGAACTATTAGCCATTTGGACCACACTGAGTTTCTTGTAATTGAATATTGTGCATGAACTCGTTCTTCAATGCAGGATCTGTCTTCAATAAACCTTTCAACACCGTGGTCTGTGTGCTGGAGTTAGCACTCCTTATGCCCCTGTTCTCACAGCAACCATGCCTTGCTCTGATGTACACTCCCACTGCTGGACTCTCTGTAAGCTGTGCTATCTTGTATGCTATCTTCTCTGTCAATTCTTCTTGTAGATGTCCACGAGCTGCCTGATGTTGTGCTATCCTCGTGTATTTGCTCAATCCGATCAATCTCTTGCCTGGTAGACATCCAATATAACAAACTCCTGTGACCGGTTGATGATGATGAGAGCACATACTCTTGATATCAGATCTAATCACGATTAATTGATCATATCTTCCGTCTTCATTAGGAAATGTTGTAACTTCTGGCGGAGGATTATATCTTCCTCCCATTATTTCATTGATGTACATTTTGGCCAATCTCCTGCCTGTGCCCTTGCTATTTGGATCATTGGTTCTGTCTATTATCAGACTATCTAATACTGCCTCAAACTTTGCGGTTAACTCATCAATAAGTTTTTCTTTTTCACCTTTTTCAATATATCGACTGATGTTATCTGCTGCAAAGAATCTCTCGCCTGCTTTGGTAATTCTTTCTCGTATCTGTTGACTCACAGGTTTATTTTTGTCAGTCCATGTGTCTATTAAACCTTGTACTAGAGGATCTTTATTAATATCGCTCATTAATTTAAATCTTTTCTGTTGATCTTACTATACCATTTTACAGCAGTTTGCACTATGTTGTCAATGGAACTATGCTTGGGTTCCCAACCTAATTCTATTTTTGCACGTGTAGTATCGGCTACCAGTACCGGGGGATCTCCTGCTCTGCGATCCATTTCCGCGATCTTTATGTTGCCTACGTATTTTTTAATGGTTTCTAACAGCTGTCTATTGCTGGTACTAACACCAGAACCCAAATTAAATCTCTCACAGATCACATTGCCCGATGCACGTTGTAGAGATAATACATGCGCATTAGCGAGATCAGTCACATGCACATAATCTCTCACACAGGTTCCGTCGGGAGTGTCGAAATCTGTGCCAAACAACTTGAATTCTCTGTTTTGATATGCTGCTTCTATGGCCAATGGTATGATGTGTGTTTCATCCTCTCTCAATTCGCCTATTTCACTGTCCGCATCTGCTCCTGCTGCATTGAAATATCTTAAACTAACACTGCTCAATCCATAGGCCACATAATAATCTTTTAGAATATTTTCCACCATCAATTTACTTCTACCATAGGGGTTGATTGGTTGTAGATTGGTTTCTTCATCGTTAGCTATGCCATTTCGAGGAATGCCATAAACGGCCGCACTGGAGGAGAACACAAACTTGTTAACACCTGCTTCTCTCAACCGATCTAATAGTTGCACAGTCATTATCACGTTGTTCTTGTAATATTTAGATGGATCTCGCACCGACTCTCCTACCTGTGTGTGTGCGGCAAAATGTATGCAAGAATCTATGTTGTATCTGTGAACAATTTCTTTTAAAAAATCTATATCTCTAGGCAAGTGGCATTCAAATGCTGGACCATATTGTGTCGCCCATGGTTTGGTCTTGATATCACGGTCCACTACCACAGGTGTAAAACCATTTTTTGTTAACTCTTTGGCAGTGTGAGAACCAATATAACCGGCCCCTCCCACAACCAGCACTGACTTGTTCATACCTTTAATATTTGCTTTCGGATGCGGTGTTTCTATAATGCCTGCCATCTCTCCTCCACTGCTCGCCCTTGCCGGTCATGATGTCGATCATCCTATCGATAGTGCCGTCGGTCCAGTCGGATATCTGACCCATATTGGGAGACGGTCGAGATAATAATGTTTTTAATTTTTCCATTGCATCTCTGCCACTCCATGGCACGTACATTCTGGTTTCGTCATTGGCAAAAGTTTCTGGAAATGATCGATATGCCGGAAATAGAACATTACAACCTAGAGTGTCTGCTTCTGATACTGTGTTAGATACCCAATCTTGTAGGGCACAGTTGAATAATACTCGAGTATCATTCAATAGTTCATAATAATCATTCTTTTTAAGATTTTCATAAATTTTCAATGAACCCGCCTCGGCCATTATTTTTGCTCGATTTACATAAACAGAATTATTAGATCTCAAAGGTCCTCCACAGAATATTGCAAATTCTACAGAAGGTAAAGTTTTATTTGCATGCCATTGTTCTATTAGATCCATAAAGAATCCAGGTTGTTTCTCCTGATCCCATCGAGCGGCAAATCCAACTCTTCGAGCCCTCTGTTCAAATGGTTTAATCTTTTTGACTCGTTCCAATACTTCCTGTTTGCCATAACTCAACCCAGATATGTTATAGATGGGAGCCCGCCAGTTGGCTATCCTCATGTGTGCCACCATCTCCTCGTTGGTTGCGAGAATATGCACGTTGGGTATCTCATTGCACATCTGTTCATACAAACTCATCCATCGGCTCATCCCCCAAACGTGCACGAAATCATCCGGATCTATGGCCTGTGCCAGACATCTCAAATAGATCCTTGGCCTGTATTGTTCTGGAGATTGTTGTATGATATAAGGCAGTGATTCCATGCCTGGTTGGAACATATCCTCAAAAAATATAACGTCATCTGATGTGATCTCTCCTGCTTTCATCATCCGAACCAAATTCATCATTTGACTCATACCAAAATAACTTCTTCCGTGAGCATCTAATACCTGTCCCGTCACTATCGCTTTGGAATTGTCTATGGTGGTACCTGGCACGATCACATAATCTATACCTCGTCTTTTATAAACTCTTTCTGTCCAATCTGTCAATTGTAGAGTATAACGACCTTCATAGGGTTCTAAACCCATGTAAAATATTTTCATCTTGTGCTTACAACTACTTCTTTTTGATTATTTTTATTCACTAATACATGAGTGTGATAGCCATGCATAGGATTAGTTTGTAAATATTTTAATAGATCTCCTAAAATATTTTCGTTGCCCTCATGTATTAAAAATTGATATAAAGGTTCTTTTCGTTCATATAACGTTTCATAAGAATCCAAAACTATAAATCCACCCCATTCCACAGGAAAATCACTGAGATAATTTTCTCCATAATGACGAAATGTTTGATTATTATTGATGTTTACTCCAGGAAGTGGTTCAAACACTAATCTTATTTTCATCGAGCAACCTTTGTTAATTTGACACCACCGTCACTGGTGTGTTTTATATCATAATCACATTTCGCTCGGAGATGCAACCAAGTTCTAATTTTTTCATCCCGAACATATAGAGTAACTGTGTCTTCCATGTCATCATCGTAGCCGTGATAGGCCCAGATGAAATCCTTCCCATAGGTATAACCAGCACTGCCCATCATGGTGCATACATTGGCCACAGCATCAACAAAAGTATAATCAGCATTGAGAGCTCCGCCACCTATGGGAAGATAACCTTTCCTTTTGGTCAGTGTCTTAACTGGTACGTTGACTTCTATGTTAACCTCTTGGGTATTCTGCTTTCGAGCCATTTTCTCCATCCTCTGATACTTCTATTGTTACTCTTCTTCCTGGGTAACGTTTAATAATTGCAAGATATAAATCATCTGATATCATTTCACAACTTTTATAATCTAATGCTAATGTCTTCTCTGCATATAATTTTTCTAACCATCTTTTAAACTGTATAAACTCAATGTCTCTATCATCGTGAAATACTTCTATTGCTACATGAAAATGGAATATGTGTCTGTGAGGATAACCCAAGAAACTCACATCATACTCGTCGCCTGTGGCTAATTTAGTATCTGTCAGTGCTGCAGGATATTTGTGTATGCCTTCTTTGTGGAAAGTTACCCAGATCATCTTTGAGCTTTGGCCTAATTTTTCTTTTAATGCTTGTTCTCTCTGTGCTTCAATCATTTTATAATCTCATCCTTGCCATATTGATCCCAATCTGTAAATCCCGCTTTGTCCTTGAAATCCTTCATGCTCATAGTCCACACACCCGGATTGCTGTGTCTAAAAGTAACGTCATCTATTTTAAAATGCAGTTGTTGGTCATCATCGCTGTCTTTGAATATGATCGAGCAGAATGGTATGAACTTGGGCTCGTTCCATATCAATGCAAATCTTTTTTTAACTTCCTCATGATCCGCATAGGGGTAATCAATTGTGACATAATAACCATTGTCCAATAATTTTTTCATTTGAAAAACATGTGTGCCTATGTTGTACTGGAATGTTCTGTTGGCACCATAATACACTGCTTCACAACCATGCAGTGTAGCAAGTTCTAATACTTCATCAGTGTTCAATTCATTTGTGGCCAAGAACAAAGTTCTTTTACCATATGCTATGGTGTGCTCAATTTCTATACCTGTAAATACCTTTACTTCTGTATTGTCAAAATGACCTGTGTTATAGTCTCTGTGCATATTGTGTAATTGTAACATGATTAAGCTATCAGTCAAGATTAATTTGTTTTTACCAATTCTTTTTCCAATTCTGCGATCTGATCTTTCAGAGCCAGCTTCTCTTTCTTTAATCTCATCAATATAGTTTTGCTTTCTATGCTCCTATCATGACGCCTCAATTCCGTGACTTCTGCCACCTTTCTATTTAGATAATCGTGATGCAGTTGTAATTTTTTTAGTTGTTTGTTTTTGTTTGCCATTTTATGCTCCTTCGAATAGAGAACTAAAATTGTTTTTGCCTTTACCGCCACCGGTGGCTCTTTGCCATCGGGTACCTCTAAGATCAGCTAAGAATGATGTGGCAGAACTGATTAATTCCATGGGTTTTTCAGATTCAAACACTTCTTTAACAAATGTATTGAAATATAGAATATTTCTTGGAACGAAATCACTCATTTGATCTGTGTTATCTGAATCTTTAATTTTTCTCCAGTGTTTCGCCTCAGGTTGATGTTTAACGGATTCAATGTCATTCATGTCATTGGCAATCTGTACTGCTCGGATATGATTGTATACATTATGTGCCATCATTAATACATAACTGAAACTATCCCAGGAAGTTTTTCCTTCTTTGTTGTTTTTATTTAGGTCTCCTTCTCCATACCAACAAACATCT
>Ga0129333_10004500_pt1 | contig 13050 bp, 13 predicted proteins | sample CPB6_08_DNA_FD_94474 | JGI IMG/M metagenome (GOLD analysis project Ga0129333, IMG submission 94474) | Freshwater to marine salinity gradient microbial communities from Chesapeake Bay, USA - CPBay_Sum_0.6_0.8_DNA | ecosystem: Environmental > Aquatic > Marine > Coastal | place: USA: Chesapeake... | reverse complement strand
ATTGTTATCCTTTACTAGGGCTTCAAGAATTACTTCCATGATCTTAGACTCCGACTCAGCAAAGTCCATACTTGTGTTCCTAAGAATCTCGGAACTTGTTCTGAAATCCAAAGCTCCAATCTCATATCTATAGCCATCAACAAATGGCTTAAAGATATTATCGGTATTTTCCCCTCTTTCCTGGGCGTTCCAGAATTTTTCTGAGTAGGAATGGAATGTATCACACAAGGCACAAGTGCCTTGGTATACCCAAAGCAGAGCATACTTATCTTCTTTCTTCAGAAGATAGCAATGAGTAGTTTGGTACTCTCCTTCGTAGGTATGGGCAATAACCTTGATACCTAATTCCTTACTTACTTCTTCAATCACTTGTGTGTATGAATTATACATTGCCATATACTCCTAGGTATACCTAGGTAATATTAATACTATAGTAATAATAATACCTAGGTTTAACCCCTAGCTATATGCTAGGTTAAAAGGGGTAGCCTAGGGATTAACCTAGGCTACCCAGTTCATTCAGAACGGAAGAGGAACATTACCAACTTCAGTAATGTTCACAGTCACACCCTCAACGAGGGGCGGGCGATCCAGCTTGGGGCTGGGGCGGCTGATCTTACCCTTCAGGGCAGGGGCCTTGGGATGCTGGGCATTGGTGTTAGCCCAGATGGACACAGGAACCTTAACAGTTTCCTGACCAACCGTAATGGTAACGTAACCATTGAAAGCTGGAGCCTGGGGGTTGGTAGTGTTAACTGCCCACAGGTCAACTCGACATTGAGTCACTTCGATCATCACTAAAATCCTCAAAAGTTTCTTCGGGAGCCATACCATATTCAGACATCAGCTGCTCCCATTCGCTGACATCCTTCCAATTATCAGGCATTTGTGCCTCCTGAGAAAGACAGTCTACAGGTTTCCCCATAGACTGCCTAGTAACCCTATAAGCTTGCTCTAGGCCAGGGTGGGTTAGGTCCTTAGCCTAGGTTATTACTACCCCTTATTCTTTTATATCGGGGTCATCCTTCTTAAGAAGGAGTACAGTCTGAACGGCCTGCTCAGGAGTGTTCAGCTACCTGACTTCAGCCTCCACCAAATGGTGGACTGTCAGCAAACCAAGACGCTACAGTTTGTTGCGCAACAAAACCGTAGCCGCACTATGCCTAATTTCTATTTATACTCGCATAGTCGAGTACCCAGTCGTTTGCGTTGGAATAAGTCCTGGATTACCATTATTCCTATGATCCGAGTCTAAACGGATCGTGCTAATAATATTACCACAGGGTAGACAACTCCTGCTACACCCTTGCCGGGGCGTTTACTGAATAGGTTGCAGCCTACTAGTATCCTATTGCGGCCTACCGTTGCAACGGCTCCGCCTTGAAGTTTGTGAGCAGTTTCTAGTCGTGCTTAGGACTACGAGTCGGGCAACCCGCATGCTGTCCTCTAGGACTATCCGGTTGCTTGCCCCGTTGTGGTTGTGTCATCGGTGTTGGCCGTAGTAGGCTTGTTCGTGCTGGTGGTAACACCTACACAGCTGATCAAGCTCTTCTACCCGCTTTTCGAGCTTCCTGATCTTTTCTGTAATCCCAACTGAACTAATGGGGACCTGCTTGACCTTGAGATACTGTTGGGACGATCTAAAAACCATCCCAAGGTCCTTGTTGTGGTCAATGATTACCTGTTCTCCAGGTTCAAAATATTTGTCAAAGACAAACAACTTAAGTAGTTCCTCTCCCGAGAGTCCCTTTTCAACTACCAAATACGGCCTAAGGGGAGCATCAGAGTACTCCCCAATTTCAATTAGAACCAACATTTTATTCCCCTTTAGTGCGGATACCCAAACTTACGAAGCACAGTGAGAACCAACGCCATGATTACTGGCATTGCCACCAAGCAAGTGGGAATGACAAGAAACGGTTCGTTTGTCACCGCAAGGGTGACAAGAAGGAACCCCGTCAAGAATGCCGATAAGTACGCTATCGGCCAGCACACCTGGTACTTCATTTTTGTCCTCTCTTTGGAAAGAAATGAGGTTTTAACTAGGTTATCCTCAGCCTAGAATCCCCCTACTTATATACCGCCTAGGGGTTACTGCGGTTAGAAATCGCCACCCGTAGGTTTCCCCAGGGGTGGGAGGATGTAACCAGATTACGCTGGATTACTCAGCGGGAACAGCTGCCTGCTGCTCCAAGAGGGAGTCAAGACGGACCAGAGCCCGTTCACGAGCAGCCTCACCCGTTTCCGGGTTGAGGATGACTCCCTTGTATCCAGCAATGCGCTGGGCAAGGGTCGCGGGAGCCTGGGACCTGACACGAACCTTCAGACCACGCTCACGGAGCGCGGCGATGGCTTCATCACGGGTCATTGCTGACCTCCTTTGAGTAGGTGTCCGGGTTCTGGGTGAAACGATCACTCAGACCTCAGACAAAACCACTTTCACCAAGGACACCCGAGAGTGGAGCGAAGCGGAACGAAGGGTGGCCCGGTGTCGTGGGTTTCTTTGGGAAAAAAGCAGGTACTCCCACGGTTATGCCCGATTTCCTAGAGGCTATTAGACGGCCTGGGTTATCGAAGGGGTATCCCAGGTCATTCCAGGCTATCAAATGGCTTGTAATGGCCTCCTAGTGGCTATAATACCAAGCTATTAGCCTGAGCCATACCCGGGTAACTAGGATATGGATGGGTGTATGTGGGTTATGCCAGGGGTATCCTGGGTTATGGGTGGGTTGTTTGGGGGGTATAAAAGAAATCCCCCGTAGGTTATACGGGGGAAATGGAAGGGGATTGAGTTATGGGAGCTTATTCCACACTCCATCACCCTTCAGGCGGAAGGTAGAGGTGACGTTTTGCTGCTTGCAGAACGCCTTCCACTTGGTGACCCAGTCCTCTTCTGCTGCCTTTGGGGATGTCCCAGTACCCTTGACGGATACAGACAGCAGACCTCCAGTCAAGGTGTTCTTCTTGAACTGGGAACTCAGGGTCAGGATAGTGGTGCAATACCACCATCCACCATCGTCATGGGACGAAACGAACTTGAGCGCAGAGTCCATGATCCACACATCCGGGTAGACCTTGTACTTGGCCATCATGGTATCCTCCAAGAGAGACACCTCGACCAAGTTGCGCCGAAAGCGGTCCACTTCCTGCCACTCACCATTGTTGAAATTCTCAACACGGTAGTTGCTAGGGTTGCACCAGACCCGATAATACGCCGAGCTGGAGGAGAAGAACCTCAGGTCAACCAGCTGGAAGACCTGTGGAACCGCCGTTCGCGTCCCAAGAATGGTAACGCCACTGTTGTTACTAGCCATAAGCAAGATCCTAACAGTCAGGTTTTAGGGGTAGGTAATTTATAAACCTGTCAAATTCATTACCTTTGGGAATTAACCCAATGTAAATCCCCCCTAGGTTTGATCCTAGGGGGGAAGTGTCAGGATGTATTAGCGGAAGAAAGTTCCTGCCAATGCCATGTACTCATCCTTGGCAACGGGTTCCTGGGAAACCAGGTTACCCATCACGCCACGGAAGGCGGTAAACAACTCACCGCGAGACTCCTCGTACATGGCCTCCACATAGGCATTCTCGCTACCAACGAAGGCGGAGGGGCGCATGCCAATCATATCATGGCGATGACCCACAACGCCCTTGCCCAGGTTTCGCACAGCACGAAGCATGATCCGCGAGTCGGCCAAAGACACCAACCGCACCAGTGACCCGCTGGGGGTATCAATGCGGTTGAGCTCGCCCGTGCTGACAAACTTCCCGTCAACAACCTCGCCCTTGTAGAAGGGGGCAATGGTAGGCTGGAACCGTCCACTGAGTCCCGCCGCCGTGAAGTAGTCACGGTAACGGTGGGGAATGGTGAAGGACACGCTGGGGATATCCCGAAGGTTAGTTCGGGGATCCACAGGGAAGGCAGCCGTGTTCGGGGCCACGACATGGTGGTCTGCCATGATTCCCGCATATGGGACAGTCATGCGACCCATGTTCTTGACCTGATCCTTGAACGCATCCGTGAAATCGTACAACTTGGGATCGAAGTCACGGAACGCCGTGAGCGTAGCAGCATTCACAACATCTGCCAGCTCGCGGATTTCATCATCAGACATCCCGATGAGAACATCGCGGATCTGCGGGTTCAGGTTCTCCCGGTCAATGAACGCAGACTCAATCTCCCAGGGGAGAAGAGAATTGCCATCCTCATCGGACAGCGTAGCGTTCTCGCCACGGATGAACGTACCGTGGACGAACCGCGAGGTGTAGGCCAGCGGAATTGCCGCCAGCTTTGCCCAAGTCCTTGAGCCCGTGTAGGCACGGATCTTGGGGTGAACCCACTCAGGGAGCTTGATGCCCTTGGCCACTGACTCGTAGATCTTCTGTCCACTCTGGATCTGCCGAATGGTATCGGAACCCAGAGCCGTGGCTTCAATGACGATGCCACTGGACATCTGATCCTTTGTCAGGAAACCCGTCGTCCACCCGGTTGCCATAGCCTCATGGATGTCCATGCAGCTCTGGATAAAGCCCAGAAGGTTTCGCTTCTTCTGGCCAACCGAACGGACTCCGCCCTTGGGATTGAGGCCAAACGACACAGCCTCCTCAAAGGAAGTACCGACACCCGCAACAACTTCCGGGGTAACATTGTACTCCTTGCAGATGTGTGGAATCCACACCTTCTGCACGAACTCCAAGGACACCTTCTCAGGGGTAGACAGGCGCATCATTGCAAACCCGTCACCGCTCTGGAAGGTAGGAATGGTGTGGCAGTTCATCGCGCCGTAGTAACAACGTGACATGCGCTGATCGGTGTACTGAGTGTACCGCACCTCAGTATCCTTGCCGAGCTGGATCAAGCTATCCAGCTCCCACTCCTGGAGGTGCTCCATCAAGAAGCGGTCGCGCACAACAGTGACCATCTTCTTGCCCTGCTGCATGGTGTACGTCTTCTTGCCGTACCCATCAACCAATGCCATCACGATGGGAAGCATCCGCTCATCGCGGACCCATGATGGCGCAGAGAGAACGTCCATGCCTTCAGCATGGCCCTCAGGGAGAGCCATGATCGGGCATGCGCTGATCATGTCAGCTGCGCTGGCCAAACGACGGACCAGCTCGACGCTCTTGCGGAGCTTGTTGCCTTCCTTGTACTCCACCAACTCAATGGTGTAGCACCCTGACGCGACAAGGTGACCGAGCACCTTGCCGCACACGGCCCAGTCAGAAGCGTCCTGACCTTGGGAGATCAGGTTGGACTGGACGGTCCGCGCCAGACCGTGGATGGTAAGACGCGGTTGACCAACGAAAGGAATCTTCATCGTATCAATCCTTTGGGCATAGCCCTTGGTTCTGTCCTTAAGTAGTGACAGCCTCTACACCCAGATCGTTTCTGGGATTTTCCGGCTTAGCACCAACCACATAACTACAATGCTAAGTAGTTCTTGTACATCCCTTGTACATTACTTCCGTGTACAAATGGAAGGGTGGATCAACTAGGTCCACCTAGTGGGAGTAGCATATTTAGCCTCCTCTACTCCCAGGACTCCACTTATAGCGGGAGAAAACTTGGGTTACATCCAACCCATAAAAAGACACCCCCCAGGTTTTGTTCGGGGGCTACCCGACCTGGGGGGTGGTCCATAGGCACATTGTTAGACTACTACCACAATTACGGAATTACCGCAAAGGCGGCCCATGGTTACGTCTGGAGACTACGCCAAGCGACGGGGCGCACCCGCCGCGATGTATTCCCCGGTCATGAACTCGAAGTACGCACACCGGACCGAGTAAACCTCGACCGTGCACCCACCGAGCTGGTACTTCTTATCCAGCTTGATGTCTTCTTCCATCTGTCCCGGCTTCAACGCCGCATAACGAATGCGAGACCCGTCGACAAAAACGTAGCACTCCAACGAGACAAAGTGACCGTTCATAGGTCACCTCTCTTTCTCCGGCAGAGCCGGATGGGGGCAGCGGAATTGCTGCCAACCATAAAAAACACCCCCAGGTTTTATCCGGGGGCTACCCGGCCTGGGGGTGTTACAGTAGGCCCTTAATCACATCATACCCGAAGGCGGCCTACTGCCCATGTCGGTGTTACCCGACGCGCACCTCCAATTCGTTCTTTTCGTTGGTCACGCTGTGCATGACGCGAGACATGAAGTCCGCAATCTCCACCCAGGTGAAGGTGGAGCCACTGCCATTGTCGAGCCCGAGGTGGGCGCGGAGGAGAGGGACATCGTTCTTGTACAAACGATACGAGCCATCACTCTGGCTAAAGCGAATAGAAAAAACCATCGTCAATACTCCAAACATGGTTACCCCTAAGACTGTAGGGGTCTAACAGAGGTAGCATATGCTACCCATAAAAAACACCCCCCGGATTTCTCCGGGGGATGCTTCGGGCAAGCCATTAATCACATCTTACCCGAAGGCGGCTTGCCCCTTGTTACGAAACAGGAACCGTAACGAGACGCTTGGTCGTGACGGTCTGCCACGACATTCCCGCACACCCGACCGCGTCCACGGCTTCCTGCTCCGAACGGAAGAAGACAGGGAGGCTGCCGAAGTAAACAGCAAACCAACCGTGGGGAAGTGCGACAATGGTAATAACCATTACATATCTCCTAACAAGTTTGGCCCTTGAGACTGCAAGAACCTGACAGAGGCAGCATATGCTACCCATAAAGAAATTCCCCCAGGATAAAACCGCTTTATCCTGGGGGAATTGGTCAGCATACCCCCAGTCGAAAAATGGACTGGCAAGTGCTTGACGTAAACGCGCAACCACGCAGTAAAGGCTATAATCCTTTACCTTGACGATAACATCTCTCGTCTGCATGTGCTATGAGGGGGGTAGCGTATACTACCCATAAAGAAATTCCCCTAGGATAAAACCGTTTTATCTTTCGGGGAATTGGTCAGAGGCACCGCTGTCGTAAAATAGACTAGCGAGTGCTTGACGTAAGGGCGCGACCACGCAGTAAAAGCTTATTGCCTTTACCTTGTCGGTAACATCTCCCGACTGCATGTGCTATGAGGAGGGGTAGCATAAGCTACCCATAAAGAAATCCCCCTAGGATTTCTCCTAGGGGGAAACATCACACCAGATCCTGCGCAAGCTTGATTACGATTGTGACCAAGCCTGCAACAATCAACGATACCAACATGGCGAGGAATGCCAGGGTAATCAATCCTGGCAACAGCTCAGAAACGGTTTCAATTGCCTTCTTGAGCATAACTTAACTCCTTTCTGGGCAATATGCCCATAAAGAAATCCCCCTAGGTTTTATCCTAGGGGGAATGCTTCGGGCAAGTCATTAATCACATCTTACCCGAAAACGACTTACCCTTTCTTGTAGCGGACGGTGACAGTGACATTGGTTTCGTGAGACCAGTACCAAACGTAGTGGCAAACTTCCTTCCACGTCCACAAATTGCTTTCCTTTGGGGAAAGAGCAAACATCTCGCGGGGAACGGTGTAACCGTCATTTTCTACTGAGTACAAAACGGTTTCCTCGTTTGTCAGGAATCGAGTGATAAGAATATCCATCTTCTTACTCCTATACATGACGACCCCTAAGACTGTAGGAGCCTAACAGAAGCAGCATATGCTACCCATAAAGAAATCCCCCAGGGATTAACCTGGGGGACTTGGTCACCACGGATACCCAATGATGACCAGGGGCTGATGCTCTTTAATGAGCTTAGCCTTTGCTGCATCACGGCTATTCGCCGTGATGGTCACGGTAATCTTCTTACCGTGACGGTCCACAATCTTGAAGTTGTACTTCATGTGGAATCTCCTTTCTGGGTATATACCCATAAAGAAATCCCCCTAGGATTTCTCCTAGGGGGAACACCTGCTTGACCTCAGTGGTGCATGTCGATGTCCCACTCAAGGTAACAAACCACGCGCTCAAGGAACAACACCTCTTGCAGGGTGCAGTGTACCGAATCCTCTTTCCCCGGCAGGTACAACTGCGACCGGGTCATTGGCTGCACCTGGGTCGAGCCATACACCGCGAAACGTCGCTCTCCAGTTTCAGAGTCACGGCCAATTTCCAGAATGCGGTAGGGCATGCAGGTTGGGAACAGAACTTCCTCAATTCGCAAGGCGTGTTCCTTCTCGGCAGCAGACTTCTTGTATACGAAAAGCATGTCTCAATCTTTCTGGTCCATAGGACCTAGATTCACTGAACCCCAGTGATAGGGATAGGTAGGGAATCTACCTGGGAAAAAAACAACCAGAGAATTATTAGTTCTCTGGTTGTAGTGTAGATGGTTGGGGGGTAAGGGGGGATTGCATCCCTCCACGTCGTACCATAGCCCCTTAGAAATTTCTGACCCCTAAGTCGATTTACCTCAGTGAGTCAGGAGCTTTAATAGGAGTTGTAGCTTGTTCTTCTAAGGAAGGTTCTTTTGTTTTCTTAACAGGAGGCACTGGTTGTACTACTTGCTGTGTTACTTCGTTTGGAGGTAGAGTTACAATTGGATTGTTCTCTTTTATCTTAGGAAGTCTATTTAGGTTTTCTATTTGCTTATTAATCATATCTGTGTAGTATGAACCAAACAATTCCTTTAGTTGTGCATCCAGTATATTATTCATTGTGCCTGGATTGCTGTAATCAAAGTAATATCCTACAGCACTTTCTATTGGTGATGCTACTGGTTTACCATTAGATAGTGTTGTTTTTGGTTTTGATGTTCTTTGAGAAATAGCACTATTAAGTGGTTTGCTTTGGTTGATTGCTGTATTAACAATACTGCGAACCCCTGGTGCTAAGTACTGTAATCCACCCATCCAAACAGCTTCAGCTGCTTCTGTTCCTGAATCAGCATTTACAAGTTTATTTGTATTGATGGATAGAGACTTTAGCATTTGAGTAAAGGCAGTTAAACCAAGTGGACTTAGTAGGTTTAGTGGTTGTGCCTTTTCTCCAGCAACATTCTTTCCGATAAACTGAGCAACTTCCAAAATAGTATTACCGCTAAGAGTAAACATGGGGTTTCTTGTTGCCATGTTTAAAATCATAAGCATTGTCTTTTTGGATGGTTGTCCCTTTAGTAATCGCTCTAGTTCATCACCAGACAAGAAACCGCTGGCAATGGCTAAGAATGTTTGATACATGATATCAAGCATGGTTTGTGTCAGTAGCAATAGAACTGTTTTGTGTAAACCAATTCTAGAACTATTTCTTAACATTACTTGCGAACCAAATAAAACACCATAAGATCTCCATAGAGAATACAGTTTGCTTAGTGGATGATCATCATTAATAGCATCCATTGCTGTTGAAGACACCATACCAAGTCTGATGTATTGGTCAATGAACTTATCTATGGAACCAACGGCTCTAAATAACATATTTCTATCTAAAGATACAGAGCCTACAGCAAGTCCCCAGTCTACTGGTAAGCTTAAAATAGCATGTGTTAGTTCTGAGGTTGATAGCTTCTTTAGATCAAAGTTATTTATTAAGAACTTAAGAGCTGCAATATTCCCTGTTTCAAAAATACCAGCGGCTTTCATTCTTGTAATAGCTTCAGCTGATGGTAGGTTTCTAACTCCCATTTCCTTTAGTCGTTCAACCAATCTGTAGTAACCATCTAGGTTACCTGTATCAAAAGACTCATCAACCAGAATAGTTTGTATCTCTTCTAGATTGTTTGTCAGTAGTTGATTGAATAACGTAGTAGTAGCCATTCTACCAGAAGCTGCTTTAGCTGCTACTGATGTTGTCATATTGAGTGTTTGGAATACACTTAAAACCCGTTTGCCAAGATTCTTGGCTGTCTTTGAAGAATCTGTAGAGCCATAAAGATCTCTCCAAGTGGCAACATAGGTATTGTTTGAGTCCCAAATAATTTCTGCAAAGTCTGCAAAGTCTCCCCGTAGTTGGGTAAATCTCCAAGCATCTGTTGCAGTCTTTAAACCCATGCTTGCCATAAATCTAAAGTAGTTACCATAATACTTTAAAACATCCCCAGACATCAATGGAGATGCCATAGCTGTGCCTAATGCACCCATAGTAGAGTCAATTAGCAACCCAGCTGCAACCTGGTTTGTACCCCAGACTGTTTCTGCGGCTGTTCTAAAAATACCAATTGTTGGTTCTACCATATTGCTCTGTGAGTTATCAAGTGTTTGCTTAATATTCCACATATACATGTACTTATGCTTTAAAGCCTTTAGTGCATTCTTAAGTAGATTAACTTGTTTTTGTGTAAGCTGTACTTGTCTTCTTTCACCTGTTGTTGGATCTACGGAGAACTGGTAGTAGAAAGCTTGTCCGTTAGGTCTTTCTCCTTGAGTAACAATACTCTCTAGTATATTAACCAGCTTCAAGAAATCCATACCACGGATTCCAGTAAGCTCGTAAATCAATGATTGAGATACAGCTTGCTGACCTAAACCCTTTTCTAGACTAGAAATAATAGATGAAAGATCTCTACTGAAACCAGCCCTAACTATTTCTTGTTCTGCTGGTGTTAATACAGAAGAAGTAAATACGTCATTAATGGTTGGGTTAAGTCCATCTTCATAAACAATAGCTGATGAATTACCCATAGTATTAATAAAGTCTTGAGCAAGGTAATCGGCTAAGCTTCTATTCTCCATATCTAGAATTGATTTTTCTGATTTGATTCTAATTGGAGAAAGCCTGCTATTCATAATTTGAATTTTAGAAGCATACCCAGGTTTACCAATGCCATCACTGCGTAATGATTCAATAATATTATCACGAATTGCATTAACATTATCTGCACTGATGTTGGAGTTATATCTCTGTAGTAACGATGTTAGTGTTGTGCCAGTAGCAGAAGCATTTCTAAGAAGTTCTTTATAACCCTGTAATAAAACGCCAGCAGCCATTTTGCCTTCACCAGAAGTTAAGGAAGTAGCACTGAGTCTAGACTTTAGTGCTAGTATCTTAGATGTCATATCTGTACTGGTTCTATCCATACCAGCAGCGTAGTTTAAGATAACCTTAAACATAATACCTTCTAGTGAATTTTCATTTGTTGTTCCATTAATGTTCTTTTCAATAAACGCTAAGAATGGTTGATTGTGATCTACTTTAGTTGATTCTAAAGTTGTAATTGCTGGTAAAGCATCAGACATAAAGAAAACAACGGGATGAATAAAATCATTAGTAACTAATTCATTAGTAAGTTTATGTCTTATTACTTTCTTTAATGCATTCTTAAAGTTTCTTTGTCTTTGCTTTATTTCTGCTGTATTACCTTGGAACTGTTCTGCATCAAGTTTAAATGCTAAGAATGATGGGTTAAACGATCTTCTTGCATCCTTTAATCCTGACTCAGTAAATAGGATATGCAATTGCTCTGCGGATTTCTTGTAAACCTTTGCAAAAGATTCGATTGCTTTCTTTTCTTCTTCAGAGAACTTATTGTCAATTGTTCCATTAACAAGGAAGTTAAAGGCTTCAACAACCATGCTATTGGCTTTATCTAGACCATTAACAACACCAGAGAATTCCTTGATAAGTTCATTTCTAGCTGTAGCTACTGCCCGTACAAACAACTTTGTTTTATACATGTTTTGCCTAATACCGTTTAATCCGGTATTGGTTTCAAAGTAAGCCTCTGTTGTTTGCGAGTCTGCATCAAGTAGATTAGCCAATGAAGCAATCATTCCGATTGGTGAGTTGTAAGTCAATTCACTTTGGTTTGATCCTAACCCAAAGAATATACTTGAAACAATATACTGCATTTCTTGGATTCTTTCATTAACTCTAGCTGAGTCATCCTGCATAGAAGATCCAGTTAACAGTGTAGCAATTCGTCTTGCAAGGTAAGCAGCAGTACCTTGGCTATCTACACGCTTGCCTCTGAAATCAGATAGCTTGCGTATAATGTGGTCTACAACAATTAGTTCTTCCTCTGGGGTTTCTGGTTGAGCAAACTCTACACCAGGTAACCCAAGACTTTGTCCTCTTCTTCTAAGAGTTTCAAGAACACTGTAGTATTGGAAATCTTCAACACCAAGGCTGTCTTGTCGATTAATATATAGATCTCTAATAGCAACTAGTCTAGCCTGAATTCTTGCATACTCTTCACTATTTACTTCTACTTCGTTTAGTCGTTGAGTTAGTTCCGCATATTCACTCATTGTTTGGAACTCTTCTTCAGTCATTGGGTGATATGTAGAAGCATCATAGATAATGTAGTTATCTAGATCTGTATCATTTAGATTAGTGAGAAGTTCTGTTTTTGGTTCAGCCGTTAGTTCAAAGAACTGTTCAAAAACTTTATTTAGTTTTTCTACAGGTCTGTTGTATTTAGGTGTTCTACTAATCTCATTAAAGAAGGTTGATACAGATTCTACAAAGTCTGCAATAGCACTGAATGTTCTCTTAAACCAACCAGTAATCTTTCTTGATTCTGAGTAATTATAAATACTCTTAAGAGCTTTGGGACTAGCTTTATCGCCAAGAACCTTTTGTGTTAGTAAGAATGAACCCCAGAAAACCAAAGCTTCTTCTGGATTATTTTCATAGTGTGATACCATTAAATCAATATCAGATTGTACTATAGATGAACCCTGGAATACTTGTTGTACTAACAAGCCAATTACTTCTTTACCACGATCTGATCTTAGTGTTTCAATGGCTTCTTCGTAAGCAATTGGATTACGCTGCTTAGCAATCTCAACACTAATGTGAGATAGCTCATGGCTAAATGTTTCAACTATTTTTTCAATTGGTTGATTCTTTAAAACGCTAGCCGCTTTTTCTGGATTCTTCTTAAATATAATTTGAATCTGACCACCAACAATTCGCATCTTAGCCAATCTATTTAAATTAGTATCTAAACTAATTGTAATGTTTGAGGCAAGTTCTGGGTGTCTAGTTAGTATAAATCCCATGAATGATCTATACAATTCTTCAGATACAGAATCCAAATCAAGTTGTTTAATCTGTGAATTAATTCTTTCACCCTCTCGTCCAAACCGAGTAACAAATGAAACTTCAGAAGCAAAACTTTCTAATGTATCTTCTGCTTTTGCTTCATATCCCGATAGGT
>Ga0129333_10004498_pt1 | contig 13053 bp, 16 predicted proteins | sample CPB6_08_DNA_FD_94474 | JGI IMG/M metagenome (GOLD analysis project Ga0129333, IMG submission 94474) | Freshwater to marine salinity gradient microbial communities from Chesapeake Bay, USA - CPBay_Sum_0.6_0.8_DNA | ecosystem: Environmental > Aquatic > Marine > Coastal | place: USA: Chesapeake... | reverse complement strand
TATCATTGTAAAACTTTTAGTTGATTGGGGTCTTGTTGATGCTGTAGATCCTGAAGAATACAAAGAACCTCAATTATCTTTAGCTCAACTTAAAATTATTCCTCACAAAGAAAAGGGAGAATGGCAGTTAGTGCCTAAATATCATATAGGAAACTCTTAACCATGAAAACAGAAGTGATTTCTTTTTATAGTAATTTAAATAATTCTACCTATTATAGTGACCATGCAGTTAGGTTAAAAAAACAATTAGAACAATTTAATGTACCGTACGATATACGAGAAAAGCAATCGTTAGGATCGTATCAAAAAAATTGTTTAAGTAAACCTGATTTTATCTATAAACTATTAATAGAAAAACAAAAGCCAATCGTATGGCTAGATATAGATTCTGATGTACGTAAAGGCTTAAACGTATTTGATCAATTCAATGGAAATACCGATGTAGCCGTTGCTTGTGCTTGTGCAAAAATAATATGTGCTAAAGCGTCTCCAATCTATTTTGATTTTAATTCTAAAGTAATGGAGTTTTTACAGACATGGACTTTTATGGCACGACAGTCTGCAAAAAATGGTCAATGGTTTGACCACGAATCTTTGGTAGGAATATTACACACGTTTCATCAAAAATCTGATTTTAATATGAAATTTTTAGATATAAATTATTGTGCATGGCCTGGTCAAGAAACAGATCAGTCTGTTATTGTTATGGGTCTAGCTGATGTTGATTCCAAAAAAGAATCATTAAAAAATCTAGGAATGTCTGAAGAACTTATAGCATGGCAAAGTCCTGGAACTAAATAATAGTATGAACTCTATACAATGTTTGGGATCACCATTTGATCCAGTGAATCATTATTCTTCTAATTCTAATAGACCTCCTAAAACATTTAGATGGTCTGTAGAAAACTGCCCTGTTAAAGTATTACTAGATAATGCTATTTTGCAGCCAGTATTAAATAATATAGAATTAAAACCAGATGAAACCAGATACGGTTGGGTATGTGAATCACGAAGTATAGTACCACAGCTTACTCGTGTATTATACAGCAATCATGAAGAAATTTTTACTAGAGGAAACATTAAAAAAATATTTACATCAGACAAAGAACTAGTAAAATTAAATCCTAAATTTGAATTCTGTCTGGCTGGAAGTAATCTTCCATGGACAGAAGAACAACAATACAAAATACACAATAAGACAAAACTAGTATCGATGATTGCTTCAGCAAAAGTAATAACATCCGGTCACGCGTTTAGACATGGTATTGCCGCAAAATATAAAGATAAAATTGACTTATATGGTGGAGCATTTGGTACTAAAAAAATAGGAATGTCTACAGATTTAAACCGTAAATGGCACAATAAAGATGAAGCATTAGTAGACTATATGTTTTCTATAGTAACAGAGAACGACAAATACGATACGTATTACACCGAAAAAATAACAGACTGTTTTGCTAACGGAGTAATACCTGTATATTGGGGTCCATCTAATATAGGAGATTATTTTAATACTAATGGCATTATTATTTTAGACAATAAATTTGATATTAATAGCCTTACACCAGAGTTATACTATTCTAAAATGGAAGCCATAAAAGATAATCTCCAAAGACTGTATTCTTTAGAAGGAGCAGATGATATGGTGTATAGACTTATTAAGGAGAACATATGAAAGTTGAAGTTTCTAATGGAGAGCTAGTGGACAAATACACTATCCTTTTAATAAAGGATAAAAAAATAATTGATCCAGAAAAAAATAAAAATATTAAGAATGAATTAAATGAGTTATTCCCTTTAATACATTCTCTTAATCTTAATCAAGACCTTATCAACGAACTATTTGAAGTAAATAAAACTCTATGGAAAATAGAAGACGATATACGAGCTAAAGAACATAAACAAGAATTTGATGCTGAATTTATAGATCTTGCAAGATCTGTATATAAAACAAATACAATACGTTTTAAGTGTAAACAAAAAATAAATGAATCAACAGGATCCTTTCTTAAAGAGGAGAAGTCGCATTGAAATACGCAGTGATAAAACAAGAAGCTGGATTAGGAGATATTTTTTTCTTACAAAAGGCAGCTAAAACTTTAATTAATAATGGATATAAAGTTATATGGCCAGTTCAAAGTAATTTTGCGTATCTTTCAAAATATATTATGCATCCAAATTTAGTAATCGTAGATGAAACTACAGATTTTGAATTTAAAGACGTATATACAAAAGATGAAAAAGGATTGTGCCAATACGAAATAGATGGAGCAGAAGTTTTGTGGATTCCGTTTAAATACGCTCCTGGTTATCCTGGAATGAAAGCAAAATATCCATTATTAGGATTGAACTCTAATAATTGGGAAAAGTATTTTAAATTTAATAGAGATAAAACCAGAGAAAAACAATTAAAAGAAAAATATGAAATTCAAGATGGAGAAGAATTTGTATTTGTTAATAATTTGTTTGCATCTCCTCCAAATATGCTAGAAAGACCCGTGAGTGTAAATACAGATAAAAAAATAATTTATAATGATGGCCAACCTTGTCATATTTTTGACTATTGTTGGTTGTTTGAAAATGCATCAGAGATACACTCTATAGAATCTGCTTTTTGTTATCTGGTAGAAGTCCTAGACACAAAAGCAAAACTGTTTATGTATTCTAGAATACTTCCTAACGGAACTCATCAACATCCAAATTTTGATTATGTTGATCACATTTATAAAAAATCTTGGACAAAAATACAATGATAAGTTTGGATAATGTTACATTAGCAGCAATAGATGGAGTTGGCACAGATTTAAATACTGTTCGTGCTTTAAAATATAGCATGAATGGTATAAAATATAAAGATATAAAGTATATAACAAGTGGAGATTATACTCCAAATTTTTGTAAAAAAATATCAATACCAAAATTAACATGGAATGATTACAATAAATTTTGTTTAACAGATCTAAAAAATTATATTGACACTGAATTTGTTTTACTTATTCAGTCTGATGGATTTGTTATTAATCCAGATAAATGGTGTAGTACATTTCTATCGTATGATTATCTTGGAGCCCCTTGGCCTATGAGCAATTTAAAGCACAATATTCCAAGATTTCCTCTTGTTTTACAAGAGTGTTTACGAACACAAAAAATACACCAAATAGGAAATGGTGGGTTTACATTACGATCTAAAAAACTATTAGAAGCTACTGCAAAACTGTATAAAGATGAATACTATGGTATTCCAGAAGATCTTGTTATTTCTAATTTAATGAGGGATGCTTTGGAAACTATAGGATTAAAATTTACAAATGATTTAGAATATGCTGGAAAATTTTCATGTGAAGCAAAAAATATAGATGGAATGTATTTGTCACCAGAAAACAGTTTTGGATTTCATTGTAAAGATACACACCGAGATAAAATTCAATTATTAGATAATATAAAATTATGAGTTTAACTACTATTATAAATTATTGTTCTATAGACAGCAAATTTATAGAAAAAAATATCGAACAGTGTTCAATATTTTCTGATGAGATTATAATCTCTTGTTTTCCTATTTTTTTAGCTGAAAGAACACCAGATGTAAATTTACAAACATCTTTAGAAAATGTACTAAAAAATAAAAAAGTAAAACTATTGCTAAACGAACCGCATCCAGAATATTCTCCAAGGTATCATCACAATCTTGCCAGAATAAACGGATGGAAATTAGTAAAAGATACTTCAGATTATATACTATTTTTAGATGCAGACGAGATACCGGAAGGAATATTGGTTAAATTATTTTTACAAAATTATTTTAACTATTATCATAATTGTGATGTAATTCAATTTGGTTGTTATTATTATTTTAGAGAACCTGAATTTAGAAGTATCAAAATTAGTGGATGTGGTGCACTTTGGAAAACACAATCAATAACAGAAAAGGTACTAACTACTGAAAGAGAACGTTGGGGATATAGACATTGGAAAGAACTAGAAATACCAAAATTGCGGTTTAAAGATGAAGTTTTGTTAAAAGGAACCCCATTATTTCATCACTATTCTTGGGTACGATCAAAAGAACAAATGATAAAAAAGGTTAAAAATTGGGGGCATATTTTAGATAAAAACTGGGAAGCTTTAATAGAAGAAGAATTTTCTAGACCATTTAATGGTACAGATTTTTACGGTAATAAATATGAAGTTGTGGATAATTATCTAGGAATATAATAAATGCTAACAATATTATACAGATCTTGTGATAAAGAAATAAAAAACTCATCTAGAGCTGGAAGACCCAGCTGGTTTAACAAACTAAACTGTTTTAAAAGTATACACGATTCTATACAAAAAAGTCAGAATAAAAATAGTATTAAATTAATAACTATTATGGACGGCAAACCTTCAGAATTATCTGAGTACATTAAATCACTAAATTATGAAATATATTTTTGTGAAAAATATTCTAACTTAGAATCGTTAAAATTTGTTTTAGAATTTTCCAAACAATTTAAATCTAATAACATTTATTTTATAGAAGACGATTATCTGCATCTAGACACTGCTGTTGACTGTTTATATACCGGGGTTTCTTCTTTTGGTCTAGTAACCGGTTATGATCATATGGATCGTTATACGCGTAATGATGATATATGTAAATCCAATGAAAGTATCTATTATACTAATAATAGACATTGGAGAACATGTGAAAGTACTACGTGCAGCTGGGCAGTATCCAGTGGATTATATGATACTGTTATTCCAGCAGCTGAACATTTTTTATTAAACGATAGAGATCTATTCAGATACTTATACACCAAAAATATACGATTACATAGTCCAGTTCCAGGAGTTACTACTCATATACACGAACCGTATATGTCTCCAGGAATAGATTGGGAAAAAATAAACAATTCTGTATACATACAATAAGCTGAGGATTTTTAAAATGAAATGTTTAATTACAGGTGTTGCTGGATTATTGGGATCAAAATTAGCAGACTATCTGTGTGATAATAATATCTGCGAAGTTGTAGGAATAGACGATCTATCCGGTGGGTATAAAGAAAATATTCATCCTAAAGTTGATTTTTATAAATTAAATTTAAGTAATGATTCTTCATTACAAGCAGTATTTGATAACCACAAACCAGATTATGTGTTTCATTTTGCGGCATATGCTGCAGAAGGATTAAGTCCATTTATACGTCAATTTAATTATGAAAATAATTTAATAGCAACAACCAGATTAATAAATGAAAGTATCCGACATGATGTAAAGCGATTTGTGTTTACTTCTAGTATGGCAGTTTATGGTAAAGGAAAAGTTCCTTTCACAGAGAGCGATCCACTTGCTCCAATAGATCCATACGGTATAGCAAAGGCTGCATGTGAAGCAGATATACAAATAGCTGGAGAACAACACGGTCTTGATTGGTGTATTTTTAGACCACATAACGTTTACGGTGACAAACAAAATATATGGGACAAATATAGAAACGTTTTAGGTATATGGATGTATTGTCATCTTAATAACAAGCCTCTAACAGTCTATGGAGACGGTACTCAGACTCGTGCTTTTAGTTATATCAATGATTGTGTTTCGTATTTTTGGAAAGGTGCTGTAGACAGTAATTGTTCAAAACAGATCTTTAATATAGGGGGAGATCAAGAAATATCTATTAATAGTGCAGCAGATCTTTTAATAGATGTTATGGGCGGTGGTAGTAAAACTTATTTACAGGGAAGACATGAAGTTAAAGATGCATGGGTATCACACGATAAGATAAAGTCTGTTCTAGGATTTAAATCTGATACTTCATTAAAAGAAGGTCTTACAAATATGTGGAATTGGGCAAAAGCACAACCAAAACGAACACAAAAATTATGGGAAAAGTATGAATTAGATAAAGGAATTTATTCGTACTGGAAATAAGGATATATCATGAAACAATTAAATTATGAAAGTAGTGTAAATAATACGGATAAATTTTCTGGTGGTTATTTAAAAAATAATCAATTAGGCCACAATTATCAACTACTTTATAAAAATTTTATCAATAAAGAAACAAAAAATATTTTAGAAATAGGAACAGCAAATGGAGGATTTGCAAAATTTCTTCACGATAATAAATTTAATACTATAAAAGATTTTAAATTAATTGGAGCCGATATATCACCATATGATAAACATTATCATGTAACTGATCACACAAACTATAATCATTTATATAATGATTTTTATGTTGGTAATGCATTTTCTCCTGAATTCTTTTCATGGAATGATTCTTTAAATTTAAAATACGATCTAGTAATAGAAGATGCAGATCATACTTATGAAACACAAAGCTATATGATAAAAAATAGTTTTAAATTACTATCCTCAAACGGAGTTTACATTTGTGAAGATGTATCAAATTATGAGACTGCAAAAAAATTAATAGATTCAATTCCAGCAGAATATAAAATTTACAGCTATATCTGGGATGGATCTGGTTCAATAAACAGAAGTGATGATATTTGTGTGGTGATAGATTTACGATAAGGATTGCCCATGAAAGTTTACGATTGTTTTACTTTTTTTAATGAGTTAGATTTATTAGAAATTCGTTTAAACGAATTAAACAATATTGTAGATTATTTTGTTCTTGTAGAAAGCACAAAAACATGGCAAAATAAAAATAAACCGTGCATTTTTGAAGAAAATAAAACAAGATATAAAGACTTTTTACATAAAATAATAAGAGTCGAAGTACCAGCTGAAAAATATACATTTGATACTTGGAACAACGAAAGATTATCTTTTAATTATATAATTGAAGGATTACAGGGTGCTACTGATGAAGATTTAATAATGCTTTCTGCTATGGACGAAATACCCAAACAAAACACAATAAAGGAAGCAATATCTTCTAATCAATTTCCAAAATGTGTTATTACTCAGTTTTATCAATATTATTTAAATACAAAATTTGATGTTGGGGGATCACCAAATTGGCATGGTACATATTTAACAAAATTAAAAAATATAAATAAAAATAATTTATACAGTTTTGTTCAACTTAGAAAACAATGTCCATCTATTTACGGTGGTTGGCATTTTACATTTTTAGGTAATGAGAGTGATGTTTATACCAAAACCAATAGTTATGCTCATACTGAATTTAAACATTTTTCTAAAGAACACTTTAGAGACAAAATAGATAATTTAAAAGATCCTTTTGATCGTGGAGAAACTATATTTAATTGTATAGAAGACGTTAAAAATTTACCAATTTACGTTCAAAATAATCTAGAAAAATTTTTAACCATATTAAAAAATAAAAATGAAAACTTATATAATACTTCCTTATAAAGATAGATTTGGAAAATATAAAAAAGCTTTGGATGAATTTTTAGAACCATTTATTGAGTATATTAATACTCAATTAAAAAATTATGAAATAATAATTGTAGAACAACAAAATGGATTTAAATCGCCGGATAATTCAGAAGATTTATTTAATCTGGGTAGAACAATAAATTGTGGATTTGATATTTTTATAAAAAAATATAATATGTCGGATGAAGATATTTTTTATTTTCAGCCAGTAGACTGTATACCAGTAGATATGGATTATAATATAAACAAAACAACATGGTTTAGTTGTAGTGAACATTCTCCCACAGCTGAATATCCTAAAATTTTAGGATTTACTGTTAAAGATTTTAAAAAATTAAATGGGTTTTCTAATAATTTTTGGGGATGGGGTTTAGAAGACGAAGATATGGCAGTGCGTCTAAAACAAAAACAAATAGAGTTTGATAAAAAAATAAACAAATATAAAGTTTTAGCATCACACGGTAATGGTAGAGAAAATGAACCAGCTTATCATCCACTTAAACAACACAACTACAGATATGTTGGAAATCCCTGTGAACATTCTGGTCTAAATAATTTAGACTATAAAATAATTTCTGAAGAAATTTATAAAAATATTAAAAAGTACATTATAGAATAAAATGAAAAATATATTAATAATTGGTGGAAATGGATATATTGGATCCAGATTACAAAGTTTTTTTAAAGATAATCAAAGCATTACTACTGTTGATTTAAATTTATTTGGCGAAATAAATAATACTTCAAATAATATTTTATTAGATTACGATAAACTAGATTTAGATTTTATTAGTAAATTTACTCATATAATTTTATTGGCTGGGCATTCTAGTGTTCGTATGTGTGATTTATATCCTATTTCTGTATTTAATAATAATGTTAGAAATTTTATTAATTTAGTAGATAAAATAAATGATAATCAAACATTAATATATGCTGGTAGTGGCAGCGTATACGGAAACTGCAAAAAAGAAATAGCAGATGAAACATATGTGTTTGATGAACCACATAACATGTATGATCTAACAAAACAAATGATAGATCAGTATTATCTGACTTCAAAAATAAACAAAAGAATATTTGGACTGAGGTTTGGTACCGTTAATGGGTTTTCTCCGCATTTAAGAAACGACGTGATGTTAAATGCGATGACGTATTCTGGTTGGAAAAGTAATAAAGTTTTATTGTTTAATGAAACCACAAAACGATCAATATTAGGAATACAAGATTTGGTCAATGCAGTTCAAGCTATTATTGATTCAAATATATCATACGGTGGAATTTATAATTTAGCATCATTTACAAAAACTTCTGGAGAAATGGCAGAAATAGTAACAAAAAAAATAAACTGTAATTTAGAAAAAATAATACCAGAGGAAATAGATACGTCAAAAATGAATGAAAAATTAGTATCCAGTAAATACGATTTTGCTTTGTCTTGTGATAAATTTATTAAAGATTTTGGTTTTACTTTTAAAGAAACGGCAGATTCTATAATAGATGAGCTATGTGCAAATAAAGATAAAATGTTATTTACAAATAGGAATACTCCGTATAAATATATGTGATGAGATTTAGATTATGATTAATAATGATTTTCAAATAAATTGTATAGAAAATAAATGCTGTTTAACTTGTGGTAGATCAAATTTAAGAACAGTCATAGATTTAGGAAATCAGCCGCTAGCAAATAATTACCACAGCGGCCAAAAACAAGAAGAGTTTCCTTTAAAACTGAATGTGTGTCCAGATTGTTGGCATCTACAATTAAGTCATGTAATAAATCCCGATTTGATGTTTAAACACTATCTGTATGTTAGTGGAACATCACAAACATTAAAAAATTATTTTGATGAGTTTGCAAATAAAACACTGGAGTATTATCCTGCAGCAAAATCTGTTCTTGATATTGCTTGTAATGACGGAACACAACTAGATTTTTATAAACAAAAAGGATTGGATACCTACGGAATAGATCCAGCAAAAAATTTACATGAAGCTTCAACAAATAAAGGACATTCGGTTATTTGTGAATACTTTAATACAGATACGGTTAAATTATTTAACAATAAAACATTCGATCTAATTCTAGCACAAAACGTATTTGCTCATACAAAGTATATTGTTGATTTTCTGGAGTCTTGCAAGCAACTAATGACTAACGATTCTTTGTTGTTTATACAAACATCACAAGCAAATATGATACAAAATGGAGAGTTTGATACAATTTACCACGAACATGTTTCATTTTTTAATACAAATTCCATGAAAACTGTTGTGGAACGATGTGGACTACATTTATTTGATGTACTAAAAACGGATATACACGGAACAAGTTATGTGTTCGTTATTAGTAAGAATAAAACACCAAAAAATACAGTACAAAATATGTTAGACTCTGAAAAGAATCTAGGTCTTTACAGCATGTTAACGTATCCCAAATATGCTCTAGGTTGTTATGAATCAACTTTTAATTTAAAAAATAAATTAAAAGAATTAAAAGAAGAAGGATATACTATAATAGGATATGGAGCTGCTGCTAAAGGAAACACTCTATTAAACTTTGGAAAAATAAGTTTAGATTTTATTATAGACGATAATCCATTAAAAACTTCTTTGATGACTCCAGGAATGGATATTAAAATAGAAAATATATCAATACTGGATACCCTACCATCAGATCAAAAAATAGTATTTGTTCCTTTGGCTTGGAATTTCTATAAAGAAATAAAACAAAAAATTAAAAACAAAAGAAACAATGACGGTGATATATTTGTTAAGTATTTTCCTGCTTTAATTTTAGAAAGATAATATTATGAAAAAGAATGCATTAGTTTTAGGTGGTGGTGGTTATATTGGTTCTCAGCTGGTTAAGCGGCTAAAGCAGGAAGGTTACTGGGTTCGTGTAGTAGACCTTAAACTACCAGAATTTGGTGAGACAGAAGCAGATCATTATATCGTAGGAGATCTCAGATCCCAACAAGTTTGTGATGATGCATTTGCTCACAGATTCTTTGATGAAGTGTATCAGTTAGCAGCAGATATGGGCGGAGCCGGTTATATTTTTACAGGCGAAAACGATGCCAATATCATGCATAATTCTGCACTTGTTAATCTGAATGTAGTGGAACGTTGTCTGCTAACAAAGGTAAAGAAAGTATTTTATTCGTCATCGGCCTGTATGTACCCTGCATACAATCAGGAAGATCCAGACAATCCCAAATGTTCTGAAGATTCTGCGTATCCTGCAGCACCAGACAGTGAATACGGATGGGAAAAGTTGTTCAGTGAAAGGCTGTATCTGGCATTTGCTAGAAACTACGGAATGAATGTTCGTATTGCACGATACCACAATATCTTTGGTCCAGAAGGAACCTGGCAAGGTGGTCGTGAAAAAGCACCAGCAGCTCTTTGTAGAAAAGTAGCAGAAGCCAAGAACGGAACAGGTATTGAAGTATGGGGAGACGGACAACAAACCAGATCGTTCTTGTATATTGATGAGTGTATAGAAGCAACCCGTAGACTTATGAATTCAGAATTTACTGGTCCTGTAAATATAGGTTCAGAAGAAATGATAAAAATAAATGATCTGGCAAAAATGGTTATAGACATCTCTGGTAAAACTTTATCGGTAAATAATATACCAGGACCTGTAGGAGTTCGTGGTAGAAATTCAGACAATAAACTGTACAATGAAAAGATAGGATGGCAACCATCGCAATCATTAAAGACAGGAATTGAAAAGACGTACGAGTGGATACAAAAACAAGTATCGAAAACAAAAAATCAAGAGTACGTTTCTGCAGCTCAATTAGATATCATGGATAAATTTCCAGGCGTGAGAATCTGATATACATACTATACGGAGATCTAAAGTATGCATAAATTATGCCTGTCCATGATTGTAAAGAATGAAACTCACATTATCAAAGAGTGTTTAGAAAGCATATACAAATACATTAATTACTGGGTGATTGTTGATACTGGTTCCACTGATGGAACTCAGGATATGATTAAACAATTCTTTGAAGAAAAGGGAATTCCAGGAGAACTCCATGAACGTCCCTGGGTTTCATTCGGTCACAACAGATCAGAAGCACTAGCTTTATGTGACGGTAAAGCAGAGTGGGCGTGGATGATTGACGCTGACGATTACACCGAAGGTAAATTTGAGTTTCCAATAAATCCACCAGCGGAGCTAGACGGATGGGCTCTTAAATTTGGTAGAGGCGAATTTAGTTGGTGGCGTACACAAATCTTCAGAACAGGAAGAGGCTGGAAATACGTCGGTGTGCTACACGAGTATCCTACAATCGAACCAGGACCACCAAAGATTGGTAAGATTGAAGGCAACTATAGAATTATTGCACGCACATTAGGTGCACGTAATCAAAATATAACACCTGTAGAGAAGTATAAGAAAGACGCTGAACTTTTAGAAAAGGCTCTACAGGAAGAACCAGAGAACATACGATACCAGTTCTATCTTGCCCAAAGTTATTTTGATTCCCAGCAATGGGACAAGGCAGAAGAAGCATACAAAAAGCGTATTGCTATGGGTGGTTGGGAAGAAGAACAGTTTTATTCTGCTTTCAGAATAGGAATGTGCCGTGGCCTATTAAACAAGCCTTGGGAAGAAATTCAACAAGCATTCTTAGAAGCATGGGAAATCCGCCCCCATCGTGCGGAACCACTGCATCAGATAGCCCGTGTGTATCGCCTTATGGGCCATCCACGATTAGGATTCCTGTTCGCACAAATGGCATCACAAATGCCGTATCCCCAAGACGATATTCTTTTCGTGTCTGAAGACGTGTACAAATACGGAATTTTAGACGAGATTGGCTCTACCGCTTTCTATGCAGGCAAGCCCCATATGGGTTACGCTGCCTGCAAAAAGCTACTAACCGAAAATCGTCTTCCAGAAGACCAGATTGAACGTGTTCAAAACAATCTAACACAGTATTTAAAGTTTTTTGAACAGACTAATCAGATGGAAATTATCAGACAAATGGATGAACAGGCCCAAAAACAGAGTGAAAGACGGGATCATAAACCTGCTCTATTTCCAGCCCAAAAACCAAAGAAGTTTAAAGCACGTCCCAAAGGTGTAAGTCGCTAAGTCCATAAATACATTTATGGCAGCAAAATACGATCTTACCATAAACAGAGGCACTAATTTTAATTTATTCTTGCAGTATTTGGGTACAGCAGATAATGCAATAACCCTTGCAGGATACTGTGCGTCTATGCAGATACGACGCTCTAAAAATTCTGATTATCCGTTATTGTTTTTAACCGGTTCTGGAATTACAACCGGATATACTGCAGGCTACACCTCTGGTTACACCGGAATTGGTGGAATAAGTCTGGATAAAGATAATACTGGTGCTGCCCTTACAGGCGGAATCTACATTCGTATGGGTTGGGAATCTACAGCCAGACTTCCTATAGGACGCCATCTATACGATCTAGAATTATCTATAGGAAACACCTATGTAAACAGAATACTAGAAGGTAGAGTAGACGTAAGTGGAGACGTAAACCGTGAAAATTAAAATAATGGAATCGTCTCAGTCAGTAATTCCTTCCATGCTGTATGTTGGTGAACGGCCAACATTTAAACTAACTATTAAAGAAATTATTAAATACGTTATAGTATACGTGTAAAATGAAAAAGTTCGGTG
>Ga0129333_10004497_pt1 | contig 13053 bp, 12 predicted proteins | sample CPB6_08_DNA_FD_94474 | JGI IMG/M metagenome (GOLD analysis project Ga0129333, IMG submission 94474) | Freshwater to marine salinity gradient microbial communities from Chesapeake Bay, USA - CPBay_Sum_0.6_0.8_DNA | ecosystem: Environmental > Aquatic > Marine > Coastal | place: USA: Chesapeake... | reverse complement strand
CTCGAAATCAAGCACGAAGTTGTTGATAACTTCCTCGTCAACTTGAGTCTGCAGTTGCTCATCCATGATGCGTAGCGCAATCTCCAGGGTCGCCCGTGAATTAATTACTGCGCATAACTCCTCAGTGAGAGGCGACCAGTCTTCTGGTTCTCCCGCAATCTCGTCGACGTCGCAACCTAGCAAGTGGCGAGGAACATGGATTTCCTTGCGCTTTATCTTTTCGACAAGAAACTGCTTAAGCGCTTCCGTGAAAGTGCCAAAGCCTTCGTCTGCCGCAAGATCAAACGCGAGGTCGAGTGCGTCACCTGCCATGCGCTCTCTTTCTTCTTGTGTGCGCCCATAAAGAAAAAAGAAGTAACGCGTGTCTGATGCGACTTTCTTGATCATTTCTTTTTTCCGACAAAGAATTGATAGCTCTCGGTAATAGAGGAATAATGCATCTGCGTTGTCGTTGATAGCTGCGTCAAGAAGGTGCTCCACGAAGGAGCTAACAGTCTTGCCAATAAACGGATTGCGGCGAAGCCATGCTCCCGCTGCAACCGCCTTCAGGCTGGCGCGACGCTGCTTGTCCTCGTCGCTGAGATTGAGCTGGGCGAGTTCGCGTTCGAGGGCGGCTTGCATGACGGCAGAAAGTGAGATGCGGTCTTTGTGGGGCTCCAGCCGCTCGGCCAGCGCATCGGGGATGGAGATGTTGAAGCGCTTGGCCATGAGCGGTGTGTAGGACTCCCCCACTATGCCCAGTGCATACACACCTGTCAACCCCGCGTGTGTATGTCGGCTTCAGATCGGGGAGGTGCGCCGTCAGGGCCCTTGCTGTGACTGCTTTCTGCCAGTGTGTAGACCGCTGTTTTCCAAGGCCCATTTCCTCTGGACCGAGGGCTGGAGGCTGGCTGGCTAGCGCCTCGTACCTGCCTGGCGGCATGGAAAAGCGGTCGACTTATTGGATCTGGATACCGCTGTCCCGACCTGGAAAGCGGCCCTGAACAGTTGGGCGGAAACCGCACGTCCGCCATCGCCGACACTGCACAACGCAGCTCCGCCTGCCGCGCCACTCTTCAGCTCGGTGTGGACCGAGCCGCACAAAAAGCCCCGGGCATGACCCCGGGGCCTGGCGCACCAACGGAAGGTGGTGGTGTGTGGGCCGTGCTCAGCCCTTGCTGCTGCGCAGTTCCCAGAAGGCGGCGCCGAGGCTGTAGGTGGCCTCGCCGCTCTGCTGCTCATAGGCCTGGCGTGCCTTGAGCTGGCATTCGAGTTCCCTGCAGCTGAGGCTGTAGCTCCACTGTCTGCGGCCACTGCGGCGGTTGAGCAGCAGATCGGGGCTCACCTGATAGCCATTGCCGTCCTTACCGGCGGGCAACAGGGCCGCCAGGTCGCCGCGCAGGTGTGCCAGGCGCAGCTGCTCGTGCAGCTCCTTCTGCTCAGCGCTGAGCTGCTCCTGCCGTTGGCGCAGGGCCACCAGCCGGGTGATGCAGCTGCGGATCGCCTTGCGCGTCAGGCGGGGATCGGCACAGGCGGGGTACACACCAAGGCCCGCCAGCAACAGCAGCGCCTCGGGGGAACCGGGGGCCGGCTCAGCGCCGCTGATGGCCGGAGTGGTCTGAGGGGTCTGAGGGGTCGGGATGGTCTGGGTGGTCGCGATGGTGTGAGTGGTCGTGGTCATGGTCATGGCGACGGACAGAAAGGGGTGAAACAAGGACCGGATGTTTGTGGGCCTGGTCTGCGCCGGGCCCGGCGACGTTCAGAGGCTGAGCTGCTCGAACTGGTTCAGGGCCTGCACCAGTTCGCGGCGCCTGAGCAGCTCGATCGGGGCTGGCAGGGAGCTGCGATCGATCGGAACGCTGCGCAGCAAGGAGCGCAGCTCCACGACCGAGAGCTCATCCCAGAGGCGATCGGAGCGGCACCGGCCCATCACCTGGCCCTCCTCACTGGCGCTGGGCTCGGGTGCGGGCTGCATCCGCTCACGCCACGGTTCGGCGGCCCGCTGTGCTGCCGCTGGTGCGGGGATGGCCTGGCCCTGCAACAGGCCCGTCAGGGCCGTGATCAGCTCCGCCATGCCGTGCATCGTCTGCAGCAGGGAGCCCTGCAGCTCCGGGCTCAGCCGCTGCAGCACACGGCTGGTGCCGCTGCCTGGGAGATGGGAAGCCATCAGACCACCACCTGAAAGACAACGGCGGAGCTGCGCAGCTTGCCTTCGCTCCTGGGGCAGTACGCCTCCCATTCAGCGGCAAACGGATAGGGCTCGATGCCGCTGGTGTCCTGCAGGTCGACCTTGACGCCATCGATGGCGCCGGGGCTGACGATGTGCACGTTCTGGGCGGCCTTGCTGCAGAAGTTCAACCCCGCCTCCGAGTAGGCATTGCTGCCCACCAGTGAGGCATTGCGGGCGTGGTAATCGCCGATGGCGCTGGCGTGCAGGTGGCCGAACAGCGTGTAGTCCACTGTGATGCCCTGGCTGGCGTACTTACCGGTGATCTCCTGCACCGATTTCTGCGTGTTGGCACCGATCTGATGGCCATGCAGGCAGAGGAAGGTGCGGCCGAGCACCTCAAACAGCAGCTCATTGGCCCGGAAGCCGCAGAAGCGGATGCCATCGGCACCGGCGAAACCACGCCGGAGGATCTCGTAGATCATCAGGTCGTAGCTGTCGGTGGCGAGCGCATCACTCCAGCCCAGCTCCTTGCTCACCCGGCTTTCATTGCCGGTGATGCCATACACCTCGATCTCGAACTGTTCGCGCAGATCCAGCAGAAAGGCCTGCAGGATGTCCACCGCCAGCAGGGTGGCCCTGGAGCGGTTGGTGGCATTGCTGAGCAGCTCATCAAGGCGGCGGTCGCTGTTGAGGAAATCCCCCAGGCAGGCCACCACCACCTTGCGAGCGCCGTAGCTCATCCCCAGCTGCCTGACGCGCTGGGCGAGCTTGGCCAGCCGCTGTGCCGCCACCGTGAAGTCGTAGCGGTTGGAGGGCAGTTCAACGCGTTCATTGAAGTGCAGATCACTGAGCTGCACGATCAGCACCGCCTCACCACCGGCCGGGATGCGGGCGAGACGGATGCCCCTGGTGAACCCCCGCTGATCAAGCAGCGAGCAGAGCTCGCGGCTGTAGGCAGCCACGGCATTTTCAACGCGGGCGTGTTCGCGGAAGGCCTTGCGTTCGATCCGGTTGGTATCAGCAAGGGCCTGGCGGCACTTGGCCAGGCGCACGTTGAACTGCAGCAGTTCGCGGTCGTGCTCCTCGATCGGATGCGGTGTGCCGCCGGGATGGCGGCGCCTAAGAGAACCCATCGGCAGATGCAGGTTCTGGAGGCTACCGGCGCCGGCCCTGACTGCTGCCTGGCGGGGTCAGCGCCGCGTCCCTTCCGAGGTGTCAATACCAAGGCCCAATTGCTGATCTGGGGTTGAGCAGCGCCAGGGCGTCCTGGGGGGGCGCTGCGTCGCAGCACCTGGGTCCTGATTCAGGCATTTGCTTGCTGCAGGCATGCCTGACCGGGAAGGTCTAGAGCGACCGCGCGGGTGCGTCGCCCGTTCCGGACGTTCGACACCGTTGAGGCCTGCATCCGGCAAATCGATCGACCGTGATCACCATGCCGACTCATGGCACCCGTGCGGCGGTGGCTCACTGCAGCCGAGCCCGTGATTGTTCTGAGCAGCGATCATCACGAGCAACGCCTCGCGGTAACTCGGCAGGATCGGTAGCGGAGGAGCACCATGGCGCTCGAGGACCATGGTGATACGGCGGGTAGCCAGGGGCAGACGCTCACTGGGAATCGTGGGGAAAGCGTGGTGGGCGCAGTGGTGCGGCAGGCCTCCCATCAGGGCATTGAGCCACCTGCCTGCATTGATGGTGCGGGTGGCATAGAGCTGCGTGAGCAGCGGGGTTTCACTGGAGCGCCACAACAGGTGATGTTCGACCATGCCGCGAAACTGCACGATCGCGCCGATCACACGCTCCAGTAGCAGCCAGAACAGCAGGAACCGCCCCAATTGCCCCTGGGTGAGAGCGATCACAAGCATGGCTGCTTGTACGACCGTCACGCCGGCCCCGTCGATGAACCTTGCGTGCACCAAGGCCTGATCCTGCCGCTGCAGACAGAAGCCTTTGCGTGCTGTATCCACGATCAAGCCGATACCGCCCAACACACCAATGCGCCAGCCGAGCAGATGGCGCTGCACCAGTCGCCTCATCGGTCCTGCCGCAAGGCGCTCCCGAGGGAGGAGCGTGGTGCGCTCCGGATCCCGTGGATCGCAGCCATTCCAACGGTGATGCAGATGATGCAGGCGTGCATAGGTGAGATAGGGCCAGGCCATTGGCCAGCTGAGCAGGCACGCCAGCCACTGCTCCAGTGCTCGGTAACCAAACAAGGTGCCATGCACCATCTCGTGGGTGGCGATCAGCAGCAGGCCATAGGCCACGCCGGCAATGAGGACTGCTCCGATCGCGGCCCCTCCAAGGGGCAGACGCCAGTAGAGCCCGGCGCCGCCAAGGAGTAAGGCGCTCAGTGCCGTGAGGCGGAGTGTGGCCCTGGCTCTCTCTCCGATGGTGGGAGCGGCTGTGAGCTCCTTCACCACAGCGCAGAGATCACGGACCAAGACTGTTGCAGCCAGCGACACCATCACTTCCAGCGAATAATTCATCCTGATCCCGATATCGCTTCATGAGTGGCCTCGATACCGCTGCGCTTCTGGTCAGAATTGGCGTTCTCTGCTTGAGGCTGATCAGGATGCCGCAGGGCAAGAAGCGTGATCAGATGAAACCAGAGTTTCTCCACCTCGCCAGGAGACACCCCGGTATTGGCCCGTATTCAGCGCATTGACGGCAGGGCAGCTGCGGTTATGCCGCAGAGCTTTTGAATCACGATGCTGGTTGTCATATTATAGATAGAATAACTTAAAGGCGACATGGCTGAAAGCGGGCGGGCTCATTCCTTGCTTGGCAAGGAATATCGTGCTCGTGATCAGGCAGGCGAAGGCAAAAGATTGCAAAGATTCGCTTCGGAGCTGGTTGATCACGGCCCGCTCTATGCACTTGCAAATTTTCGAATTCATTCACCCGAGCCGCTGAGCTCACTCGAGAACTGGAAGTATTGGACCGAACCAAGGCCGGCTTGGATGGAAGGGCTAATGCGTGCCTACCCGCCGAGATCGAGGCGTAAAGCTTATCTGGATGCGATGCTCAGGGAGAGTCACGCCAGCGGAATAGAGGCTCATTACGATGTATCCAATGAGTTCTACACTCTATTTCTCGATAAGAAGTACAAATTCTATACGTGTGCTGACTTCTGGGATAATCGGGAAACGCTGGAAGAGGCGCAAGCTCATAAGGCGGAGTTCATTCGTGGCCTGCTAAGGCTGTCTGGGGACGAAAGGATTCTGGATCTTGGATGTGGATGGGGCAGTATGCTCAAATTTCTTCGCGAGGCGGGCCATCGGGGAGAATTAACGGGTCTTACATTGTCCCAGGAGCAACTGGCTTACGCTCGCAAGCAGGAGGGGCTGAGTGTTTGTCGTGCTGATTTCATTACCGAGCCATTTGAAGGCGCGCCCTATGATCGGCTCTATTCAATTGGTGCGCTGGAGCACGTTCGACCGCCCGAGCTGGCATCTTTGTATCAGAAGATGTATGACGCGTTGGCGCCTGGAGGACTGGCTGTGCATCAATTCTTCTCCTATGAATCTGATGCCTACCCAATATCTGTTGCGATTCTCAAATTGTTTTTTCCGGGCAGCATGTTGTCGGTGCATCGCAGCCATATCGATGCTGCTGAGTCCGCGGGATTCAGGGTTTCCCACGATTCCATCCATGATTACAAGCCGACAATCAAGGCCTGGTATGACCGGCTGGCCGCAAACCGCAATAGGGCCATTGCCTTGGTGGGGCTAGACGTTTACAACCGATATATGACATTCTTCCCGATTGCCTGGCTTTTCTTCGCGCAGGAGGAGGCCTTTCTCCATCGCGTGGTGATAGAAAAAGCTATCCGTTGACGTGAGGAGTTGCCTCGTCAAGGTTCGTTCGCTCAGCTGGTCCCCCTCGCCAGCTGTACCCCCCCCCTTGATGGAGCAGGACTGAAGCTCCCGCACTATGTGCGCTCAGGGCGCAGGCGGTTGCCGGAGCCGCTGCACTTACAGCGCCTGTTCATCCAATGGCAGCGGTCTCTGGCCGCAGGCGCGGCGGCAGTCCAGCCAGAGCTCCAGCGGTACGGACAGCAGTGCCGCGATCTGGGCATCGCTGTGGCCCTGGGCCAGGGGACGGCGAGCGCGGATCCAGAGCTCGCGCAGGCGATGGCTGATGCGCAGCGCAAAGCCCGTGTCGCGGATGTGGTGCAGCAGTTCCCCCTTCACCTTGGGCACGAGGTAGCTGGAGGGGCGATGCCCGCGGCTGGGATCAAAGCCGATCGCGCCCTTGCACAGACCCTCGTAGGCCGGTCCGAGCAGATCCTCGACGAGCATCGACCAGCGTCGTGCAAAGCGATGCGCCTGCTGCCGCGCCAGGCCGAGGTGTTCACAGGCCAGGGCACGCTGGGCGCTGGTCATCGGCCGGCGCGCACGCTCAGGCATCACGGTTCTGCAGGTGCGGGAGGCTACTGGCGCTGACCCATGGACACAGCAGCGGCCGGTGGCGGCCAGCTGGCCACCAGCAGCGCCCGTAGCGCCGTGGGCTGCAGCAGCTGCAGCGCCACCGCCAGAGAAGCTCCTGCCATCAGTCCGCAACGGTTCACCACAGCGCTCGGCGCACACCGCCAAGGGTTCCGCCGGGGTTGTGAGCAGAAGAGATCCTGAGGCTTCAGGGCCTGATCCCGCGCCGGCTGCAACCGGCAGTGCTGCTGGCGCCAACCCTGGGCTGCCTGCACCGGCGCCAGCGGCCACGGGTGTGGCGGCGGCTGGCCTGGGCGCGAGCAATGGCAGGCCACGGCTGTGGGCAGCGGCGGCCGGCTGGTGCTGGTCACAACCGGTGCAGTGATTCCTGATCACCATGACCACCCAGGTTCTGCTCACCCACCACCACCGTGAGGCGATGGAGAACGCCAGCGCCCGTGGCTTCTGGATGCCCCTGCCGCTTCCCCTGCAACCGCAACAGCTCGGCGCGGTGCGGTACCTCAGCGCCGTGAGCTACGGCGATCGTTCGATCCGCACCCTGGCGGAGATCAGCAGCTTTGAGCCGTGGCGCTGCGCCAACGGCGTTGAGCAGTGGCTGCCCTTCATCGGCCAGCTGCTGCAGCTGCCCCGGCCGATCCCGCTCGGTGATCGCAGCCTGCTGAGCGGCTGGCTGCCGCGCCATCGCGAGCAGGTGCAGCTCGTGGATCTGCATGATCTGCTCGCCGCCGGGCGCCTGAGCGATCTGCTCAGCCGTTCAGCGGCGTCCTGCCCGCTGCCGCGGCAGGCGGCCGGGCTGGTGATGAGCGGGGCTGCAGTGCCTGCGCGGCCTGGCGCAAGGTGCGCAGCGCACGCTGCTCCAGGGCGGCGAGTTGCTGATCATCGAGGCCCATCACACGCCGCAACTGGGCAGGACTGAGCGGCAGGCGGCGCTGATAGCGATGCCAGATCAGGCGCCGTTCCTGTTCACTGAGCTGCTCCAGCAGCCGGGGCAGCGCCGCCCGCTGGGGATCGTCCTGGTCGGCGCTGTCCTGATGTGCGCTGAGCCGATGCGCGGCCTGATCCAACAGGGTCGGGCCATCTGCGCCGTCCCCATGGCAGGCGGGAGCATCGAGGGATGCGGTGTGGGTGAGCTGCCACTGCTCCAGCAGGGCGCCGAGCTGGTGGGCTGTGACCGGCCGGCCGCGATCACGGAGCTGCTGCGCCAGCCACTCCAGCGATGGTGCGCTGCCGGTGGCGGCCTGCTGGCTCTGGCTGAGACGCAGCGCCCTGATTACCAGGGCGGCCTGATCGGCAGGGAAGCGGATCAGGCGCTTGCAGCGTTTCTCCACCTCGGCCAGACCGCGCCGCACCCAGAAGCTGCCGTAGGTGGAGAAGCGATAGCCCTTGCTGGGATCGAACTTCTCGGCGGCACGCACCAGATTCAGCGCGGCTTCCTGGAGGGCATCAGCGGCGATCTCATCGTGGGCGGGCAGGGAGCAGCGATGGCGCTGCCAGATGTGGGCCACCAGACCGAGGTTGTGGCGCACCAGCTGCTCACGGGCCCGCAGGGCACTGCGCCGCACGGCCGTGGGTGCATGGGATGGGCCATCCGGGTGTTGCTGCCAGCGCTGGATGCGCCGCGACAGCTCCAGCACGGTGCGCTCACACAGCGGGCGGTGGCTGTGGCTGCGGCTCAACCAGGTCTGCACGGAGCTGGCCATCGCCGTCGAATGCGGAGCCATGGGCAAGGGCGGAATGCGACTGGGCTGAGGATTCCCCGCAATCACACGGTTGCGCCGCCCGGCATGGGTGGGCTATGGAGGCTGGGTTCGCTGTTGCCGGGGTTCTGCTCAGAAGGCTCGCGCTCCCCGATCTCTCAGCGTCTGCGTCTTGCGATCGAGCCGACGGCCATCATCGTGACACCAAAGAAAATCGGTGCACCGACCACGTAGGACGCGACAATCGTCACCGGAGCATTTTCTTCTAAGAGGCCATAGTCGCTGAGGAACTTGGATGTCTGGCTCAATGAATCCGAGCTGCCGCCCAGTGGCTTGAAGATCTGGGTGATGGTATAGACGCCAGTTGCAACAAGATAAAGGCCAAGGATCGTCGCGAGCCAGCCGGCGATAGAGGGTCTCTGGGGCCCACTATTCTGGGGTAAAGCATCTTGAGTCTGACGTGGGGGTGTCTTGGTGTGAGGATGCCCATCCACGGTTCGAGTGTTGTGGCCCACTTTGTTGGGGCTCCATCCCTCTATCCTTGATCGACCTACTCGCTTGAGATAAAGCATAAAGGCGTCAACTGGGTACGCGCAGAGAACTTCCCCGTGCGCTCCCCTGAGGATGACCTCGCATTCGTTGTATTCAGAATTCGCGAGGCTCGCAGCTCTTGCTAGATCGCCCCCTTGGTAGAGGCCTCTTGCAAGCCTGAGTGCGAAGTCGAAGTCATCCACTTTCTCGAACCGGCATGACACCATGGATTCAAGGGGCGTTGATTTGAACAATTCTAATCTGATGTCGTGCCATGTCTTGGCTCTCTTCTCTCGGTCAGCGTGATTATCTCGGGGTTTGGCATCCAGGGTGGTGAACCCTTCTTCGCCACGATCACACCGGCGCCGTCTCCCTGGCTCCCTCACCCCGAGCGCTGCACGCCGAGGTCCTGCAGGCGGATCAGGCCCTGGTCGAGGCCCCAGCGGATCAGGCCGTTCTGGTTGGCGACGCCGGTCTTGCGGTAGAGGGTGCTGAGTTGGCGGCGGATCGTGTCGCAGCGCAGGTGGAGCAGCGCCGCAATCTCCTGGCTGCGGCGGCCGTGGGCCAGGAGGCGCAGCAGGTCCAGTTCGCGGTTGTTCAGCCGTGGTTCGTGTGCCAGCTCATGGCCGATGGCTGGGTAGGCGCGTAGCCGTTCCGCCAGGACTGGATCGATCGCCGTACCACCGCGCAGCACCATCGTGATCGCCTGGAGCAGGAGACCTCGCCCCAGGCTTCCGTGACAGATCAGGCCGTCCACACCACCCCGCCACAGCTGATCCAGCCGTGCGGTACTGATCGTGCTCTCCACGCAGGCGATCACCGCCGTGCGCTGGCTGCCGTGGTGCTCGCGCAGCTGGTGCGTCAACTCCAGGGCACCACCATCGGCGCCGTTGTCATCGCAGATCACCAGCCAGCGCGGTTCGCTTGGCAGCGGCAGTGCCAACAGTTCAGCTGGGCTATCGGCCATCCACTTCAGCTGCGGCAGCAGGATCGCCGCCGCCAGCTGGTCATAGCGATCGCTGCTGCAGACCGCCAGACACCAGTCCTGCAGCTGAGCGGCAATCGTCTGTTGCAGCTCCTGCACCGTGGTGCGTAACGTCTCAGGTGTCACGGGCTTGATTCGACACTCCCGCTTTAGCGACCCACCATGAATCGCGCCACGGTTGATGCAATGGTTGATGCATCGGTGATACAACGGCTGGGTGCGTCACGCTCTAACCGCTGGGGGCAGGATGGCCTCACCCGTGGCTGCAGGCTGCCCTTCTGGTGGGTGCACAGTGCTCCACCATCTAGATCTCTAGAAGAAAGCAAAGAACAAACCAGACAGCAGCGCACCTCTGACGATCAGACAGAGAACCACGCCAGAATCAGGGCAAGCTCAGAGCAGGGTTCACAGCGCGATGGTCGGCCTGCGCTACGCGGTGAGCTGCGCTCAGGGTGAACGCCGGTAGCCTCTCGCACCACGCCAGGAGCAGGTTCTCCTGATCGCTCCATGCGCTTCTACGCGGTCAGCACAGAGGCGATTCAGCACACCGCCCGCGCCCTGCAACAACTGGAGCAGCGCCGCCAGGGTTCACCACGCCGCAGCCGTGCTCTGCGGGTGGCGCAGCTCTACGGCCACCTGCAATGCCGCGCCCGTGATGGCCGGGCCGTGGAGCTCGGCCTGCGGGAGCTGGCAGCGGCCTGGGCATTGCAGCCACGGGAGCTACGCGCCGATCTGCAGGACCTGCAGTCCCTTGGTTGGTTGCACTACTCCAGCAGTGCCCGGGGGATCTGCGTGCAGCTGGCGGATGCGGTGGGGTCTGCAGCAGCGACCGGCCCGCAGCCTGCCACCGAACCCACCCCTGAACCCACCCCTCAACTCACCGCCAGTGCAGCGGACCAGGCCCTGATCGCCTGCTTTGCCGAGCACTACAACCGCCACCGGCCCCAGGCCTGGCCGGCCTACAGCCCGCGGGGTACGGCGTTGGCGGCTCGCCTGCGCCGTGTGGTGCGCCACGCCGGTGGTGCGGAGGCGTTCTGGCCCGTGCTCGCCCGGGCCCTGCAGTCGATGCCTGACTTCTGGCGCAACACCTACCCCCGGGGCCGCAGTGGCGCCGACTGCGCCGCCGCTCTGCTCAGCGCCGATCGCAGGGCGGCGGGGCTGGGGGTGGAGTTCTGGCACGTCCTGGCCTGGGGTGCTGACGCCCCACAGCCGTGCGGCGGCAGCGGTGGACAGCCGGCCGGTGCGGGCGATGGGGCGGCAGCGGGACTGCAGGAGAGCGATCTGGAGAAGGCCAGGCGGCTGCTCTTCTGGTGCCGTGATCACTGGCATGGCACCGGCATTGAGGCCGCCAAGCTCGATCGCCGCGAGAAGCAGCGCCTGGCGGAGCTGCTGGAGGCCCAGGGAGACGGGCGACCCGGCACTGCAGCTGAGCAGTTCAGCCAGCCAGCCAGACAGCACTGACCCCCGATCAGTGCCCCACCACGGTCCTGTTGCTTGCCACCCAGCCATGGCTGATGCCCCCACCATCCCCGGCAGCTTTGATCCCGCGCTGCTGCAGCGCATGATCGATGCGGGGATCTTCCTGGAGACGGCCGCTGGCCTGATCGCCGCTGAAACCCCAGCTCTGCCGGCGGTGCAGTCCCTGGTGGAGCACGAGAAGAACCTGCTGGCGGCGGTGTTGATCGGCCCCGGTGATCAACGCGAGCGCTGGGGCCGGTTCCGCCGGGCGATCGGCCTGCGCTTTGACGAGGTGGTGCCCGCTGCGCTCTGGAGCGAACCGGGGCTGCGGGCCCTGGCGCTGGAGATCGATGCACTGTTCCGCGGCCGGCGCGACATCGCCGTGCTCAATGCCACCGCGATCCGCGAGGACCTGCAGCAACGGGCGCTGGCGGGTCGCTTCCGCGGCTCGCTGCAGCAGCTGGAGACCGCCCTTGCGGAGCTGATCGCCTGGGGTGAGGACGGCCAGCCGCACCCGGAGCTGGAGTTCACGCTGGCCTGCCAGCTGTTCCAGAGCGCCAAGGCGCGGGCCGTGTTCTACCCCGGCCTGCGGCAGCTCCTCTCCCGCGAGACCTGTGACAGTGCCATCGACAGCGAGCTGGAGCACTGCCGTGCGCTGCTCAATGAGGCAACGGCGATCACCGCCGGCCGCTTCCGCCAGAGCATCCAGATCTGCAGTGCCGCCGACGCCGCCCGCGAGTGCATCGCCCTGGCCTCCCTGCCGGCGGAGCAGCGCCCCAGGCCGATCTCCACCGGGATCCCCTCGCTTGATCTCGACATGCGCGGCGGTGTGCTGCCGGGCACCGGCGACAGCACCTGGGTGCTCGCTGCCCGCTCCGGTGTGGGCAAGACCACGGTGGCGATCGCTGCGGCCATGGGCCTGGCGTTCAACGGCGCCTCGGTGCTGGTGCTCTCGTGTGAACTGAGCCGCCGTGCGATCGGCGCACGCCTGCTCGCCAACTACTGCCGCCGCGCCAGTGGTGTGTTCTGCTCGCGCTATTCCAGCAACGATCTGGAGGGCCGTGGCGCGGTGATCGAGGGCCGCGAGCTGGAGCAGCTGCAGCAGCTGTCAGCTCAGTTCGCGGAGGGCATCGCCCCCAACGGCGAGCGGATGGGGCAGGTGCTCCATCAGTCCAGATTCGCCGCCACGGTGGAGGAGCTGGCGGCACTGGTGGAGGACTGCAAGAGCGCCCATCCCGAGCTGGCGGCGGTGGTGCTCGATCACTTCCATGCGATGGGGCCGACCGCCGGCTACGGCAGCAACACCACGGCGGAACTGGCGGCACGGGCCACGACGATCAAGGCGCTGGCCGGCCGCTGCGAGCTGGATGTGTTCGTGGTGGCGCAGCTCAACCGCGGCGCCTACGGCAGCTCCACCGGCCCGGATGTCTCGCACCTGGCCGGCACCTCGGAGCTGGAGCGCTATGCCTCGGCGGTGTGGCTGATCGATCGCCCCAAAAGTGATGCGTTCAGCAAGCCCCAGCCCGGGGTGCTTGAGATCCACCACGGCAAGTTCCGCCACGGTCAGATGAGCGGCGAGGACGACTGCAGCAGAACAAGGATCCGCCTGGACCGTGCCCACTGCCATCTGGAAGCCGATGAGGCCCGGCATCTGTTCACGGGCAGCGACCTCTACCCCGGCGTGGAGTGCCTGTGAACACCAGCCCCGGCAGCGGCGGCCAGGCGAACGGGCTGCTCAGCCCGGCGCTGCTGGAGCAGGTGCGCGAGCGGGCCCGGATCACGGATCTG
>Ga0129333_10004496_pt1 | contig 13055 bp, 20 predicted proteins | sample CPB6_08_DNA_FD_94474 | JGI IMG/M metagenome (GOLD analysis project Ga0129333, IMG submission 94474) | Freshwater to marine salinity gradient microbial communities from Chesapeake Bay, USA - CPBay_Sum_0.6_0.8_DNA | ecosystem: Environmental > Aquatic > Marine > Coastal | place: USA: Chesapeake... | reverse complement strand
CCAACCAAATATCTTATCGAATGTTTCTTTGTTTGGATTAGCCGCAATCATATTGCGTATTTCTGTACCACTTAATTCCTTTCCATCAACCTTTAATGAAAAGTGTGGAATAACTACAAGATAACCGTGTTTGGTAAAGTCTTGCAATTCATTCTTGTTCTGTTCATAGAACTGAAGATATGCTGGCGATCCATCTTTCTTTTTCCCACCAACATTAAATCTTTCAGAATCTTTCTTACCAAACCCAAATACAACCGCAGAATTTTCTGGGAGCATATCCAATACTTCTGTAGCAACATACGGGTTTTTAACTTGTATGATTTTATCGGCGGGAACTCCATACTTAACCCACACAGCCTTCTTTTCTGCAAAACTTAATGGACTATCTGGCAATTCAACCTTGTCTGATGTAACAACAAATGTATTTTGTACCCCAAACTTGTCGGCAAGATACTTATATGCCTTGTAATGATGTGGTCCTGCTGGATGGAAGCGACCAGGATATATAGCATATACCTGATTGGCATTTACGATTTCGTTATATAACTGCTCTATGATTTGTTCTATAAATTTGTCCATATGCTATAAATATATACAAATTAAGCATTATGGATGGGTTTTTATATTAATAGTATCAGGATAGTAATTTTTTATAAAAAATAATTTATCTTCGGGATTTGATGTACTTCCCATAAAGTGTATAAATACGCAGTCTTGGTCAAATGAATTTTTAGTTTCATTTTCGTTTATAGATACGAAAGAAAATTGCTCTTTAAATTTAAAGACGTTTGATATCTCTAGTACATTAAAATAACAATTTAAGAAAGATTGTTCAAAAAAATACTCGCCGGTCCAGTTTGATATAAAATCGTTTATATTGCGAAAATGATTTCTCATCGTTTTTGTATTTTTGAAAAAAAACTGACCTGCATTAAATGGAAATATATTTCTTTTCTGGAATCTTTCCATTTTTTTATTAGAATATTCTATTAGGCTGTGGAATTTTGTTTTATGATGTTCGTGCGTAAATCTATGAACTGCACTGTAGAAAATATTCGGATGAGATTTTTTCTCAAAAACATCACCCACATTTCCGACAACAACAATATCTACATCTAAAAATAATATGTTTGCATAATTATCTATTTTTTGATAATCATAAATTTTTAGTTTTTGCATAGAAGCAATAACAGGATCATCGATTTTTTTGAGAATAAGATAATCAACATTAAATTCTTTTAGATGTTTTATCTTTTTAATAACAGAAGATGTTTTTTTATCCGTTATAAATAGAATATCAAAGTTTTTGTATTTTTGATTTTTTAATGTAGAAATAAGAAGATCTAATAGCTTTACATACAAAACGTCGCCAAATAAAGTAAAGTATATTAAATTTTTTGATCCTACTACCTTATTATCTACTTTTATGTTTGCCCCATCATATATCCATTTTTTAACCGCCTCAATATCACCTTGAATCTGGGAATTTTTTACTAAATTTAGACTTCCCCCAAATGGAACAAATGTTTTTAGTCCTTTTCTTTTAAAGAGTTTACGACCCCAACCAGTATTTTTATAATAAGGATAAAATATTATTGTATCGCATTTTTTGTAAAAATTTTTTGGTGCTAGAATATACTTTTGAGATTTGCTAAAAATTTTTTTATACTTGGATCTTTCTAAATCCAATCTATATAGCGGTTGATCTTCTCCTTCTAAGATGAAGGATATGAATTCTACATTTTCAATGTTGTCAATTAAATCGTAAGGTATGTTTACTCGCATAATATAACCATATTTTTTTTTGAAGTATTTGTCAATTTATATTAAGTGTATGGAGATTTTGTTGGTGTTGGTGTAGGAGTTGAATATGGGTATTGAGATTTCGTGGGAGTCGGGGTTTGTGTGGACGTTATTGACGGAGTAGGTGTAGGCGTCGGAGTGCCTGAAGGAGTTAACGTCGGCGTCGGCGTAGCAGTGAAATTTATATCTGCAAAAATATATCTTAAATCCGTTCCATTTTTTTTATAATTTACATCAAATGCTATTTCTTGGTTGGCAGTAGTTATAGGCTCAAACCTGTTCGCCAAGTCACTCCCTTGAGCGTTAAAATTAACATTTGCTGTTGGACTTGATGATCTGGCCGCAAAAATATCATCTAGATCCGTATCTACATTATTTATGCGTACTTTGTAACCAGAAGGCATATCTCATTTTTTCAATGACTCAATTTCTGCCTTAACCTGTTTTAGTTCGGAAGATAATTCCTTAACTGCGGATATTAATACAGAAACCAATTTAGAATAATCCAACGCCTCGACGGAACCATCGTCGTTTTTACTCACGATTGTTGGAAATACACTGTTTACTTCTTCGGCGATCATTCCTATGTCATTTTTTATGTCTTTTTTCTTCCAATCAAATGTGACTGGACGCAACTTGTTTATCATATTTAATCCATTTGTCAAATCTTTAATATTTGTCTTATATTTTCTGGATGAAGTGCTATTGAATGAAGTTGCTGTGACAGTGCTGTTTACAGTCATTGCACCATCAAACTCGGAAGTTCCCAACCAATCAAATTTTCCATCATTTTGAACAAATCCTCTCTGTGCTCCGCCAGCATAAAACTGTATATATTGACCTCCTGTAGCTACTATGCTTACTATTCCGCTGGGAGTTAAGTCTATCTGTCCACCGGATGCGTTACTTGGTCCTCCAGTAATAGTTAATGTACTGCTTCCGTCATTTCTAATACCAATGGAATCTGTAATATAAATACCACCAGTAACTTTTAATTTTGTGCCATCCCATACCAGTTTGTTTCCAGCTGAGTTTCCAACTGAAAGTTTTCCATCGTTCGCAAGATACCATCCCGTCCCAACATCATATGCCGTCATTCCTGCATATACATTTCCAGTACTGCTTAGAGTAACATTTCCGCCTGTTAGTGTGCTTGCTCCAATAGTCCAGCCACCTATAGTACCAGATGCTGCCGACAGCACACCGGCGCTTGTCACTTTGAACACTGAACTTGCTCCAAGAGATATACCATCTGTACCAATATATACACCAGAACTTGCATCCGTTAGAGTGGCCTTACCTTTTCCAATATATGTACTATTGATAACAAATCCACTTGCTGCGGTTCCGATATACCCGCTGGTCGCAGTAATTGCTCCAGTTATTGTTGCGGACGTGGCGGTTAATGCACCAAGAGATGTTACTGAGAATGTTCCACTGCCGTTGTTATATGCAACTCCTGTAATAGTTCCTCCGGTTATAGTATCTCCCGTTATTGCGCCAGCCGCAATTTTTGCTGCCGTAATAGATCCGGCGGCAATTCTATCTGCGGACAAAGTTCCTGCATTTATAACTGAAGCATTTAATGAACGTACATATGCGGTATCTATGTATACTCCACTACCGTCTACCTTAAATGGACTTATTCTGTTTGAAAGTGCCTGCCCACTTGGTACAATTTCAAATTTATCGGCTTGTATAATAAACGAAGACGTGGTTGATGACGAAGCAACCCTAAAGCCAGCCACTCGGTCACCTGCGGTTACTTCCAATACATACTGAGATTTTAAATTTACAACGGAACCAGATACTTCTGCGGTAGTAGAAGCAACTGTAGTAACTCGGCTGGACAATGACGAACTGTTGGTGGTGACATCGGATTGCAACTGGGTCGTGCGTTGAGCCAAGGAAGACGAAGTGTTCGTGAAAGTGGTATCCACCGACGTAATGCGACTCGCTAGCGACGAACTGTTGGTGGTGGCATCGGATTGCAACTGTGTCGTGCGTTGCGCCAAGGACGACGACGTATTCGTAAGAGTTGTATCCACCGATGTTATACGGCTGGACAATGACGAACTGTTCGCGGTAACGTCAGACTGTAACTGGGTTGCGCGTTGAGCCAGAGAGGACGAGGTTGTCGTCAGTGTTCCATCGACGGTGGTAATACGGCTGGACAATGACGAACTGTTCGCGGTAACGTCAGACTGTAACTGGGTCGTGCGTTGCGCCAGAGAGGACGAGGTTGTCGTCAGTGTTCCATCGACGGTGGTAATACGACTGGACAATGACGAACTGTTGGCGGTAACGTCAGACTGTAACTGGGTCGTGCGTTGAGCCAAGGACGACGAAGTGTTTGTGAGAGTTGTATTCACCGATGTTATGCGGCTGGACAATGACGAACTGTTGGCGGTGAAATCGGATTGCAACTGGGTCGTGCGTTGCGCCAAGGATGACGACGTATTCGTAAGAGTTGTATCCACCGATGTTATGCGGCTGGACAATGACGAACTGTTGGCGGTAACGTCAGACTGTAACTGGGTCGTGCGTTGCGCCAGAGAGGACGAGGTTGTCGTCAGTGTTCCATCGACGGTGGTAATACGGCTGGACAATGACGAACTGTTGGCGGTAACGTCAGACTGTAACTGGGTTGCGCGTTGAGCCAGAGAGGACGAGGTTGTCGTCAGTGTTCCATCGACGGTGGTAATACGGCTGGACAATGACGAACTGTTGGCCGTAACAGAGGTATTCAATGTATCAACTCTCTGTGCAATTGATGAAGAAAATGTGGTATTGGCAGAACTTACACTTGTTATACTTGCTGCTAGAGACGCGCTGTTATTGGTTATTGAGGTGCTAAGATTACTTATTGATGTAGCCGCACTAGAACTATTTGTGGTTATGGTTCCATTTATAGTTGTTATAGAAGACGCAACAGATGCGCTGTTTGTGTTAAATGAACTACTCAGAGAAGTTAAACTTGATGCCAACGAAGAAGAAGCATTTACAGCGGTTGTATTTACTCCGGATATGCTCGCTGCTAGAGAAGAGCTATTATTAGTAACTGTTGACGACAGTGTTGTTATTCTACCAGCCAAAGATGACGAAGTTGTAGTTGCGGTAGAATCTACCGCAGATATAGATGAAGCCAACGATGAACTATTCGTATTAACCGTCGAATTTAACGTGGTGATTCTTCCCGCAAGAGAAGACGATGCTGTAGTTAGTGTAGTATCTACCGTAGTGATGCGAGAAGCTAGAGACGAACTTGCAGTAGTAAATGAAGTATCAATCGTAGTAACTCTTCCAGCCAGAGATGAACTGGTTGTTGTCAACGATGTATCAACGCTGGTAATTCTCGAAGACAGCGATGAACTTGCATTTGTGAATGACGTATCCAATGTAGTTAATCTTCCGGCAAGAGACGAAGATGTATTGGAATTTGTCGTATTTGCCGAAGTTATTGATGCGGCCAAAGAAGAACTGTTATTATTAACTACGCTAGTTAAATTGTTTATAGATGTAGCCGCAGAGCTACTGTTGGTTGTAACCGTCGTGTTTAATGACGTAATTGAAGAGTTGAAAGAAGCAGACGATGCATAGTAAGAAGAGCTTAATGCTCTGATATCTACCGCAACCGATGAACTCAAGTTGGTAACAGTTCCTTGAACGTTTGTTATAGAACTTGCTAACGAAGAGCTGTTTCCGTTTACTGTGCTTGAAAGTGTATCAACTCTTGCCGCGATGGATGAAGAAAACGTAGTATTTACCGTGGATACACTAGAAATGCTTGCCGCCAACGATGAACTATTGTTGGTTATAGAACTCTGTAACCCGTCCATTCTAGTTGCTGCCGATGAGCTATTCGTCGTTACAGTATTACTTACGGAGGTTATGCTTGCTGCAAGAGAAGCACTGTTATTATTTACCGTACTGGTTAAGTTACTTATAGATGTTGCCGCAGATGAACTGTTTGTAGTTATTGTACCAGAAAGGGTAGTAATTAAACTTGCTGCGGATGAACTATTTGCCGTAACTTGACTATTTAGTGTTGTTATTCTTAACGCGAGAGAAGATGATGCATTACTTACTGTCGAGTCCGTGGTGGTAATTCTGGATGATAATGAGGAAGAATTCGTTGTAAATGAAGAATCCAAAGTGGTGATTCTTGCGGCAAGTGAAGAGGAAGTTGTTGTGGCGGTGTTGTTGGTGGTAGTGATGCTAGCCGCCAAAGAAGAACTATTTGAATTTACCGTGCTAGTTAAATTGTTTATAGATGTAGCAGCAGAGCTACTGTTTGTAGTTATTGTACTACTTAAAGAAGTAATAGAAGAATTTAATGAAGCAGAAGCGGCATAATAGGAAGAACTTAATGTTCTAATATCCAGCGCAACAGAAGAGCTTAAACTCGTCAATGAACTCTGAGTATTTGTAATGGAACTTGCAAGTGAAGAACTATTTATATTTACTGTACTTGATAGAGAATCCACTCTGGCTGCAATAGACGACGAGAATGTGGTATTTACCGTAGATACGTTTGAAATACTCGCGGCCAATGATGAACTGTTATTGTTTATAGAACTTTGCAACCCATCCATCCTTATAGCAGCGGACGAACTGTTTGTAGTAACCGTGTTATTTACGGATGTAATAGTTGCCGCCAACGATGAACTGTTTGCATTTACTGTACTTGTTAAATTGGTTATAGATGTTGCCGCCGAAGAACTGTTTGATGTGACCGTTCCGGACAATGTAGTTATAGAGCTTGCGAGAGAAGAACTATTTGTTGTTACTTGACTATCCAACGTAGTTATCCTCAATGCCAGAGAAGACGATGTAGTAGTTAATGTGGAATCGTTTGTGGTGATTCTCGATGACAGAGAAGATGATACAGTAGTAACAGAGGAATCTAAGCTAGTTACCCTTGATGCCAACGACGACGATGTAGTTGTTAAAGTATTGCTTACGGTAGTTACTGTAGCCGCTATGGAAGAACTATTGTTTGTTATACTACTTGCTAAACCATCCATTCTCGTCGCCGCGCTGGAACTATTTGTAGTGACCGTTCCTTGAATAGAAGTAATTGTTGAGGAAAGAGATGAACTGTTGGCAGTAACGGTAGAAGTCAAAGTATCTATTCTTCCCGCTAGCGAAGAAGATGTTGTAGTAGAAGTATTGCTTACTGTAGTTATAGAGGCTGCTAAAGAAGAACTGTTTGCGTTGACTGTACTTGTGAGGGTGTTTATCGCCGTTGCAGCCGAGGAACTATTGGTGGTTACTGTATTTGTTAAATTTGTTACAGAAGAATTTAGGGACGCGGAAGTGCTATAAAATGAAGAACTGAGCGACACTATTTGTGTAGCGGCAGATGAACTAAACGTAGTCAGCGCACCTCTGACTTCCGTAATTGATGCGGCAAGTGATGCACTGTTGAGAGAACCAGTATCGGTGGATGCAGCTGCGATAGTATCTATTCTGGACGCAAAGGAAGAAGAAAGGTTGGTTGATGTAGCACTTACTGTATTTATTGACGCGGCCAACGACGCGCTATTTGCATTTACTGTGCTGGTTAAATTGTTAATAGCGGTGGCTGCGGAAGAACTGTTTGTTGTTATCGTGCCATTAATATTTGTTATCGACGAATTAAACGAAGAAGATGCGGAATAATAAGAAGAACTTAAACTTCTTATATCTAAAGCCACGGATGAGCTTAATGTAGTAATTGTTCCCTGAGTAGACGTTATAGATGATGCTAAAGAAGAACTGTTATCTGAAACATTTGAGCTTAACGTCGTTATTCTTCCGGCAAGTGACGAGGATGTAGTTGTTGCAGTATTATTTGTGGTTGTAATACTTGCTGCCAAAGATGAACTATTTGATACTATGCTACTAGCTAAACCATCTATTCTTAGTGCCGCGCTTGAGCTATTTGTAGTGACAGTTGAGCTTAAAGACGTTATTGAAGAATTTAACGAAGCAGATGCGGCATAGTAAGAAGAGCTTAATGTTCTAATATCTGTCGCAATCGATGAACTTAATGTAGTAGTTGTATTTTGCGCTGAAGTTATAGAAGACGCTAAAGAAGAACTGTTATTGATAACCGTTGAACTTAATGTGGAAATTCTTCCTGCAAGCGATGATGACGTTGTTGTCGCGGTGTTATTTGTATCAGTAATTGATGCGGCAAGAGAAGCGCTTGTAGAATTTACACTACTTGAGATTGTATCAATTCTCAATGCGGCACTTGAACTATTGGTGGTAACAGTACCTTGCAATGTAGTAATAGAACTTGCCAAAGAAGAACTGTTCGCAGTAATTGAAGAAGATAAGCTATCCAGTCTTACTGCAATAGAAGAACTGTTATTTGTAACTGTACTACTCAACGAATTGATATTCGATTGTAGCGTTGAACCGCTGGCATTCAGAGCGCTCGTAAGATTATTTATACTTGTTGCTGCCGACGAACTGTTGGTTGTTATAGTGCTGTTCGTAGAAGTGATACTTGACGCTAGAGACGCACTATTTATTGATACTGTACTGGAAAGTTCATTAATACTTGTTGCTGCCGACGAACTGTTATTTGTAACTGTACTACTCAACGAATTGATATTCGACTGAAGAGTGGATCCGCTGCTATTTAGAGCACTTGTTAAATTGTTTAATGATACTGCAAACGAAGAGCTATTTGTAGTTACAGTCAAATTAACTGCATTGATGGTAGAAGCCAATGAAGAACTGTTTGTAGTAACCGTGGACGACAGCGTGTCAAACCGTGAAGCTACCGATGATGAAACATTGGTATTTGTTGTACTTACACTGGTAATAGACGCCGCCAAAGAAGAGCTATTATTTGTTATACTACTAGCCAACCCATCCATCCGTGTTGCCGCAGAAGAACTGTTCGTAGATACCGTAGAATTTAAACTAGTTATTGAAGAATTAAACGAAGAAGATGCCGAGTAAAAGGAAGAACTTAAAGTTTTAACATCTAGTGCCACGGATGAACTTAACGTTGTGATGGTTCCTTGTGTTGAGGTTATAGATGCTGCCAAAGATGAACTTTCCAAGGTTACTCTGCTATCTAACGCAGTTACTCTTCCGGCAAATGATGATGAAAATGTCGTAGAAGTATTACTCACTTCCGTTATATTTGCGGCAAGAGAAGAACTGTTTACATTTATGGAACTTTGTAGACCATCCATTCTTGTTGCCGCCGAAGAACTATTTGTGGTTATCGTACCATTTACAGTTGAAATAGACGAGCTTAGAGACGCCGAAGTACTTACAAAAGATGAATCTAATGTTGTTAACCTTAATGCAAGAGACGAGCTTGTATTGGTTAATGCAGAATCGACTTGTGTTATTGATGCTGCCAGAGATGCACTATCCAATGATCCCGTCCCCGCCTGCGCAGCCGATATTACGTCTATTCTGTTAGCAAGCGACGAAGAACTATTTGTAAATGCAGTATCTATTGATGAAATTGAAGCGGCCAACGAAGAACTATTCGTGTTAATTGACGTACTTAAGCTGTCTATTACTGTCGCTGTGCTGGAACTATTATTAGTTATCGTAGTTGATAACGAAGAAATTTGCGAATTGATCGACGAAGATGCCGCATAATATGAAGAACTTATACTTCTTATATCTAACGCAACGGATGAACTTAAATTCGTAATAGTTGTTTGCGTGGAAGATATGCTTGCTGCCAAAGAAGAACTATTATTTGTTATATTTGAGTTTACACTGTCGATCCTCGACGCGACAGAAGAACTTAAATTTACAGCGGTATTATTTGTTGTTGTTATACTTGCTGCCAAAGATGCGCTATTTTGAGTAATACTGCTCTGTAGTCCATCTATTCTTAAAGCGGCACTGGAACTGTTTGTTGTTACTGTTCCTTGTAAAGTTGATATAGAGCTTGCTAAAGAAGAACTATTAGAATTTACCGTGGAAGATATAGTGTCAAATCGAGTTGCAACCGACGAGCTATTGTTTGTAACAGTGGAACTTACGGACGATATGGATGCCGCCAGCGAAGAGCTATTTGTATTTACAGTACTTGTTAGGTTTGTAACTAATGTAGCAATAGAAGAACTGTTATTGGTTACAGTAGAATTTGTAGAAGTTATTGCCGCAGCTAGCGATGCGCTGGAATTTACGACATTTGAAGACACTGTATCCACCCTAGTTGCAAGAGACGAACTTGCATCTGTCAAAGTACTATTGGTTGTGGATATAGAAGACGCCAGAGAAGAGCTTGTATTATTTAATGAACTCTGCAAACCATCTATTCTCAACGCGGCGCTGGAGCTATTTGTGGTTACCGTATTAGTTAAACTGGTTACTGAAGAATTTAAGGACGCGGACGCATTATAATACGAAGAACTTAATGAAACTAATTGCGTGGCAATCGAAGAGCTAGTGTTTGTAAATGCAGTCTGAACCCCAGCAATAGATGCAGCAAAAGAAGCACTGTCCGCGCTAGAAGATTGGGCGGCAGATATTGTATCCACTCTCCCAGCCAGAGAAGAAGACGTAGTAGTAAATGTGGTATTTACTGTAGTAATGTTTGCTGCCAATGAAGAACTGTTTTCGCTTATTGTGCTTGTTAAGTTATCGAACCTCTGAGCAGCAGATGAGCTATTCGTAGTAACCGTTCCTTGAACAGATGTTATACTAGATGCCAAAGAAGCACTATTATTTGAAACCAAACTTTGTATAGAGTCAACTTTTGCTGCAATTGACGAACTGTTATTTAATATGGTTGTTTGTGCGCTAGTTATACTAGCTGCCAGAGAAGAACTGTTTGAACTTAAACTAGAAGATATATTATCAAACCTAGTAGCTGCGGATGAACTGTTGCTTGTTACAGTAGAACTCACAGAAGTTATTGACGCCGCCAAAGATGCACTATTTTGATTTGTTGTACTGTTTAGATTTGTCACTAATAGCGCAATGGAAGAGCTATTGTTTACAATTGTTGAATTGGTGGAAGTAATGGACGCTGCTAGAGAAGAACTTGTATTTGTTAAATTTGAAGATATAGTATCTACTTTTGAAGCAAGAGACGAACTTGCATCTGTTAGCGTCAGATTGGTGTTAGAAATTGAAGATGCAAGTGATGAACTGGTAGTGTTTATAGAACTCTGTAGTCCATCTATTCTTAGTGCCGCACTTGAGCTATTTGTAGTTACTGTATTACTCAAACTAGTAACCGATGAATTTAATGAAGCAGAAGAATCATAATAAGAAGAACTCAAAGATGTCAACTGCGTGGCAATTGAAGAACTCGTAGATGTAAATGCATTCTTTACTTCGGTTATAGATGCAGCCAATGAAGCACTGTCTAATGAACCAGTGCCAGCCGAGGCAGCTGCTATTACATCTATCCTTCCAGCCAAAGAAGATGATGTATTAGTGAATGTAGTATTTACCGTAGAAATACTTGCGGCCAAAGATGAACTGTTTGTAGTTACTGTGCTGCTCAACCCATCAAATCTTTGAGCGGCAGAAGAGCTATTCGTGGTTACTGTTCCTTGTACCGATGTTATACTAGCGGCTAGTGATGAGCTATTATTAAAAACGGAACTTTGAATCGAATTGACAACCGCCGCGATTGATGCGCTATTGTTTACTACAGTACTTTGAGTGCTTGTTATACTTGCAGCCAAAGAAGAACTATTGGAATTAAGCTGAGATCCTAAACTGTTAACGGTTGTTGCAATAGACTCGCTGTAATTCGTAAGTGTTGCAGAAACTGAATTTATACTACTTGCCAGAGAAGAACTATTTGTAGTTACGGCAGTATTTACTCCATCTATTCTTGCAGAAAAAGATGAAGAGTCCGATGTTACTGTTCCATATACGCTCTGGATAGATGCCGCCAATGAAGATGAATTGCTTGTTATTGTCGTACTAATACTACCCAAGCTGGAAGAAAATGAAGAAGAATTTAACGCGATTGCCGCCGCAAGCGAAGAGGATGACGCCGCAATAGAAGAATTTATAGAGGCCATCACCTGCGCAGCAGATGCAGAATTGTTATTTATATTTGCGTATGCGCTGGAAATATTTTGGTCAATTGACTGAGAAATGCTATACAGAGAAGAAGATACAAGTTGCAGCGAGGAAGCCAGAGAAGAAGATGAATTTGTTACAGAATCTCTTAAAGAATTCATAACAGCCGCTGCCGATGCGGAATTGTTATTTATGTTGGCATAAGCACTTGAAATGCTTTGATTTATAGATTGAGAAACAAAATATAACGAAGATGTTGCAAACTGTATAGATGCGGCCAAAGAAGACGATGTGCTTACAATAGAGTCGTTTGCCAATTTTATACTTGAAGATACATCGCTTATACTTCTAGAAATAGTCGATACAAACGAAGAAGAAACTTGAGTTATTGCTGTATATAGAGACGATGTAGCCGAAGTTAAATTGTTTTGTATTAAGCTAACCGATGCAGCGGCAGATGAAGAATTTTCATTAATTGTGCTGTATATTTGTGCCACGCTCTGGGATATTGAGCTTGAATTTTGTACAATACTACTTGCAAGGGATGCGGATGTACTAGTTATACTCTGATTTACAGCATATAAGCTCGACGATAAATCGGCTAAACTGGACGAAACTGAATTAGAAAAGGATGATGAAAAATTACTTACTCTTTCAGATAACGAAGAAGATGTTGAATTTACAAGAGAATTTATATTAGATATGTTCGATTCAGCACCAGACACAGAACTTGCCAATGAAGAAGATACCGAATATATTGTAGATACGATTGAAGAAGATACCGAGGATAAAGAGTTTCTTAATTCGGTGGAAATGAGCGCCGCCGAGGATGAGTTGGAAGATATTGTCGAATTTATTTGTACAAGGCTCTGCGTTATAGCCTCATTTACTGATGCGGTAGTTGCCGCGAGCAACTGGTCGTATACTTCGGCGATACTTTGAGAGACAATATCTCCAACAGAAGCAGAGACTAGTGTATTTACAGTATTTTGGATGTTGGCGCTGCTCTGTGAGAGTTCTAATACAACCGAAGAAGATAAATTATACAACTGTTGAACACTGTCGGTCAATCTAACAGAAAGAGATGAAGAAATTTGATTGGAATTTTGCCCAATGTCCAGTAGCCTAATATCAAATGAAGAAGAAATTTGATTGGCATTTTGTGCAATATCCAGCAGCCTAATATCAAATGAAGAAGAAATGATGCCAACGTCACCGCTAATTCCAGAAATTTT
>Ga0129333_10004495_pt1 | contig 13057 bp, 12 predicted proteins | sample CPB6_08_DNA_FD_94474 | JGI IMG/M metagenome (GOLD analysis project Ga0129333, IMG submission 94474) | Freshwater to marine salinity gradient microbial communities from Chesapeake Bay, USA - CPBay_Sum_0.6_0.8_DNA | ecosystem: Environmental > Aquatic > Marine > Coastal | place: USA: Chesapeake... | reverse complement strand
GGCTGAGCTTCTCTTCGGTGTAGTCGCGGATCGCTGGAGTGACCTCCAGGTTGCGGCCGTGGATCAACAGCTTCATCCCGTGGCTCCTGAGGCGGTGGGGATCACCAGACGCTAGGAACGGGGTGTGATTCCAGCCACCGGCGACGCAATCTGTTTCCAAGCGGTGCAGCCTGTGCCGTTTCCGCTGGCCTGGGCCTGGCAGCGGCGGCTGCAGGAGCGGCTGCTGATCGACCCGCGCGGGCCGGAGGCCTTGCTGCTGCTGGAGCATGAGCCCTGCTACACCCTCGGTCGTGGCGCGGATCCAGCGTTCCTCGGCTTTGATCCCGCCGCACCGCCGGCACCGCTGCACCGCATTGATCGCGGTGGTGAGGTGACCTATCACTGCCCGGGTCAGCTGGTGCTCTACCCGGTGCTCAACCTTCAGCGTCACGGCGCCGATCTGCACCACTACCTGCGTGAGCTTGAGGGCGTGGTGATCGATCTGCTGGCCGGCTTCGGTCTGCAGGCTGAGCGGATCGAGGGCTTCACCGGCGTCTGGCTGGAGGGCCGCAAGCTGGCGGCGATTGGCGTGGGGGCCCGGCGCTGGATCAGCCAGCACGGTCTGGCGTTGAACGTGGACGCGGATCTGGCTGGCTTCGCCCGGGTGGTGCCGTGCGGCATCCGTGATCGGCCGGTGGGGCGTCTGTGCGACTGGCGACCGGATCTCACGGCCGCGGCGCTGCGACCCCTGTTGCTGCAGGCCTTCGCCCGCCGTTTTCAGCTGCGTTTGCGCCCGCCGGCTGCAGCGGAGATGCTGCCGGAATGGTCGCAGGGGTGGTAAGACCGGGCCCTCCCCGTTCCGTTCCCGCCGCGATGGCTGCCCGCATCTCCCGATCCGCTCCAGCCGAGATCCGCTGGGAGGGAAGCCTGCAGGATCGAGAGGCCCTGGCACAGCGCAGCGACTGGAGCGGTCTCACCGGTCTGGAGCAGTTGTGGCCGCAGCTGGCGGAGTGCCATGGCGATGCGATCGCCCTCGATGGCCCCCACTGCCGGCCGCCGGAGCGGTTCAGCTATCGCCAGCTGCAGGCTGCGATTGAGCAGGTGGCCGCCGGTCTGGCCTCGCTCGGCATCGGCTGCGGTGATGTGGTCGCCCTGTTTGCTGAGAACAGCCCGCGTTGGCTGCTGGCCGACCAGGCGCTGATGCGTCTCGGTGCCGCCGATGCCGTGCGGGGCAGCAGCGCCCCGACGGAGGAGCTGCGCTACATCGCCGCCGATTGCGGTGCCATCGCTCTGGTGCTCGAATCCACGGCGCTGCTGGAGCAGCTGCAGCCCTCGGCCGAGCTGCTGGCGCGTCTGCGGGCGGTGGTGGTGCTGCAGGGGGAGCCTGGCGCCGCCGCCGCCGACTTGCCGGCCGGTTTGCCTTGCCTCAGCTGGGAGCAGTTGCTGGAGCGCGGTGGTGCCGCGCCAGTCCCCGCCTGGCCGCCCGCCGATGCCACCCGCCTCGCCACGGTGCTTTACACCTCCGGCACGACCGGCCAGCCCAAGGGGGTCCCCCTCAGCCACGCCAACCTGCTGCATCAGCTGCGCACGCTGGGTGTGGCCGTGGCGCCGCGCCCCGGTGATCAGGTGCTGAGCGTGCTGCCGATCTGGCATGCCTATGAGCGCAGCGCAGAATATTTTTTGTTCTCCTGCGGCTGCCAGCTCACCTACACCAATCTCAAGCAGCTGCGGCCCGACCTGCAGCGGGTGCGGCCCCACTACCTGATCAGCGTGCCGCGGTTGTGGGAAGCGCTCCTGAGCGGTTTTGAGGATGCCCTGGCCGCCATGCCGTCGTCCCGCCAGCGGCTGCTGCGCTCCGCTCTCTCCCTGAGCCGCTTTCACCGGCTGCAGCGCCGCATCGCCGCTGATCTCACCCTGGTGACCGAACCGCCGCTGCGCCGTGCTCTGGCGGCGGTGGGAGCGGCCCTGAGCTGGCCACTCGATGCGGTGGCGGCCAGGCTGTTCTGGCCCAAGGTGCGCCAGCAGCTGATCGGCGGCCGGCTGCGCACCGCCATCAGCGGTGGCGGTGCCCTGGCGATCCACGTGGATGGCTTCTTTGAGGCGATCGGCATTGAGCTGCTGGTGGGCTATGGCCTCACCGAGACCAGTCCGGTGCTCACCTGCCGGCGCCGCTGGCGCAACCGCCGTGGCAGCGCCGGCCAGCCGCTGCCGGGTACGGCGCTGCGGATCGTTGATCCCGAAACCGGGGCGACGCTTCACCTGGGGCAGCGCGGCAGGGTGCTGGCCCGCGGGCCGCAGGTGATGGCGCTCTACCTGGGCAAGCCGGAGGCCAGCGCCAAGGTGCTGGATGGCGAGGGTTGGTTCGACACCGGCGACCTGGGCCAATTGCTGGCGGACGGCACGCTGGTGCTCACCGGCCGCGCCAAGGACACGATCGTGCTCAGCAGCGGCGAGAACATCGAACCTGGCCCGCTGGAGGAGTGTCTGGTGGCCTGCAGCCTGGTGGAGCAGGTGACGCTGGTGGGGCAGGACCGCAAGGCGCTCGCTGCCCTGGTGGTGCCTCGCACAGAGGCCCTGGCTGCGTTCGCCGCCGAGCAGGGGGTGATGCCTGCCGCGGCGACCTCTGTTGCCCCCTGGCCGGATGGCTCGCCCGCTGGTGCTGAAGCGGCGCTGCTCAAAGCGCTGACCGGCCGCCTGAACCGGCGCCTGCAGGCACGGGTCGGTGCCCGGGCTGATGAGCGGCTGGCGGGAGTGGCCCTGGTGGCTCCGTTCACGATCGACAACGGTCTGCTCACGCAGACGCTGAAGCAGAAGCGCGATCGCATCGCCGAGCGGGATGCCGCCGCGATCGAGGCGATCTACGGCTGTTGAGCCGGCGCTGGCCGTGGACCGGCGGATCGTGATCCAGGGGTTGGGCCGGAAACCCGCCCCGCTCTCGCGTTGCCTCGCTGCTGCCGCCCTGTCAGCCTGCCGCCGAACCCATTCCTGCCCATGGCCGACAGCCTGACGATCAAGCGCTCGATCACCGTGCGGGCCGTGGTCACGCCGCGTTGGAAGGAGGATGCCGAGCGCGAGCTCAGCAATGCCATCGCTGGCTCTGATGCCCAGCTGGCCCAGCTGGAGCAGGAGGGGCAGCAGCTGGTGGACGCGATCCGCAGCCAGAGCGCCAATCCGCTTGATCCGCGCGTGCAGGAGCAGGTGGCTTCGGTGCAGGAGCAGGTGGCTGCCAAGCGGGCTGAGCTGGAGGAGCAGAAGCGCCAGCTGCTGGAGCAGCAGCGTCAGGTGCGCGAGCTGGAGATGGAAGCGATCGTCGAGCAGGGCCAGCTGGAGAGCTTCACGGATGTCCGCGTCGGCGACAACCTGGTGGAGAAGCTGCAGGTGGCCCTGTTGGTGCGTGACGGCATGATCGAGGCGATTGAAGGGGCCTGATCGCCTCCTGTGCCAACCCGGAATTCGCGAGGGCACTGCCGTTGCGGCAGCAGTGTTTGGTGGCTTCCGGCCCGATACGGCCGGGGCCTAGAGTCGCCCGAATCCCTGCGCCCGCCCGCCGCCGATCTCCGGCGAGCGGGCGGACGCTGACGGTGGACATTCCTCCAGATCCCAGACGAGGCACGGACTTTGGCAACCCACGAGATCTTCATGCCCGCCCTGTCCTCCACGATGACGGAGGGCAAGATCGTGGAGTGGCTCAAGAAGCCTGGCGACAAGGTCGGCCGTGGTGAGTCGGTGCTCGTGGTCGAGTCCGACAAGGCCGACATGGACGTGGAATCGTTCAACGAGGGTTACCTGGCGGTGGTGCTGATGCCCGCCGGTGGCACCGCTCCTGTGGGCGAAACCATTGGCCTGATTGTGGAGACCGAGGCTGAGATCGCCGAGGCTCAGGCCAAGGCACCCAGCGGTGGTGCCGCGGCCGCCGCCCCTGCGGCGCCTGCCTCCGCACCGGCCGCGGCGCCTGCGCCCAAGCCGGCTGTCCCTGTCCCTGCGCCGGTGGCCGTCGTTCCCGCCGCTTCGGCTCCGGTGGCTTCGGGCCGTGTGATCGCCAGCCCCCGCGCCAAGAAACTCGCCAGCCAGCACGGCGTGGCCCTTGAGAGCCTGCGCGGCAGCGGCCCCCACGGCCGCATCCAGGCCGAGGATGTGGAACGCGCCTTGGGGCTCACCGTGGCCGTGCCCCGGGTGGCGGAGGGCTCCGGACCTGCTGTGGTGGCCGCCGCCGGCAACGGTGCCGCGGCGCCGGCCCCCGCGCCTGCCGGTGATGCCTTTGGCCGGCCGGGCGAGAGCGTGAGCTTCAACACGCTCCAGAACGCGGTCAACCGCAACATGCTTGCCAGCCTGGAGGTGCCCTGCTTCCGGGTGGGCTACACGATCACCACCACCAAGCTCGACGCCTTCTACAAGCAGGTGAAGAGCAAGGGCGTCACGATGACGGCCCTGCTGGCCAAGGCCGTGGGCGTGGTGCTGGCTCGCCATCCCCAGGTGAACGCCGCCACCAGCGCCGATGGCAGCGCCATGGCCTTCCCCGCCGCGGTGAACGTGGCCGTGGCCGTGGCGATGGAGGACGGCGGTCTGATCACGCCGGTGCTGGCCAACGCCGACCAGACCGACATCTATTCCCTGGCCCGCAACTGGGCCGACCTGGTGAACCGTGCCCGCAGCAAGCAGCTGCAGCCCGAGGAGTACAGCACCGGCACCTTCACGCTCTCCAACCTGGGGATGTTCGGTGTGGATCGCTTCGACGCGATCCTGCCCCCGGGCACCGGCGCGATCCTGGCGGTGGCAGCCTCCCGCCCCACGGTGGTGGCCGGCAAGGACGGCTCGATCCGCGTGGCCAACCAGATGCAGGTGAACCTCACCTGCGACCACCGGGTGATCTACGGCGCCCATGCCGCCGCCTTCCTCAAGGATCTGGCTCAGTTGATCGAAACCAACCCCGAGAGCCTGGCGCTCTGAGCCAGAGTTTCCCCTGCCGTTCTGACGGCGGGGGAGATTCGCCAGTTGATGTCGCCTGATCCTGCAGACCTGCGCTTGTCGAGCTACGCCTTCGACCTGCCCGAGTCGTTCATTGCCCAGCGCCCGATTGAGCCGCGGCATGCTGCCCGGTTGCTGGCGGTCGAGCCGGTGCATGTCACCGGCGGCGACGCATCACACGATGCTGAGGTCGTCTCCTCCTGGTCGGCTCCCTGCCGCCATCTCACGGTGTGGGATCTGCAGGCGGAACTGCGTCCCGGCGATCTGCTGGTGGTCAACAACACCCGCGTGCTCAAGGCCCGGCTGCAGGCCCGTCGTGCCAGTGGCGGTGCGGTGGAGCTGCTGGTGCTCGAACCCGCCGGCCTGGCCACACCGTTGCCCCCCGAGATGAGCGCGGGTCCCAGCGACTGGCTTTGCCTGGCCAGGCCGGCCAAGCGCCTGAAACCTGGGGAGGTGCTGATGCTCGAGCACGAGGGGCAGCCGCCGGTTCCTCTGCCCATCGTGGCGGTGGATCCCGGCAGCGGCGGCCGTGTGGTGCGCTTCCCAGGAGAGTGCGACAGCCCCGAGGCGATCGAAGCGCTGCTTGCCCGCTACGGCTCGATCCCGCTGCCCCCCTACATCCATCAACAGAACGACGACGACGATCGTCGCTATCAGACCTGCTACGCCTCCCGTCCGGGAGCCGTTGCGGCCCCAACGGCGGGTCTGCACCTCAGCGATGACCTGCTGGCGGCGATCCGTGAGCGGGGCATTGAGCTGGCTGAGGCAACCCTGCATGTGGGTCTCGGTACCTTCCGGCCGGTGGAAACAGAAGACCTCTCTCAGCTGGAGTTGCACAGCGAATGGGTGGAGGTGAGCCCGGCGCTGGTGGCGGCCGTGGCGGCCTGCCACGCTCGCGGCGGCCGTGTGATTGCGGTGGGGACCACCTCGGTGCGCAGTCTGGAGGCCGTGGCCCAGCTGCATGGCGGTGTTCTGCAACCGCACTGCGGTCCGGTGAATCTGGTGATTCAGCCCGGTTATCGCTTCGCGGTGGTGCAGGGGCTGCTCACGAATTTTCACCTGCCCAGGAGTTCGCTGTTGCTGCTGGTGAGTGCCCTGATCGGCCGCCAACGGCTGCTTGATCTCTACGAGCAGGCCAAGGTCGCTGGTTATCGCTTCTTCTCCTACGGCGATGCGATGTGGATCCCGCCGGAGGCGGTGCTCAGTACAGCTCAGCCGCTTCTCCTTGCGGAACCGCTCCGTTAGGCCGTTGAGCAGGCGGTAGCCCCGAAGGGATCAGCCATTAAAAAAGCCCCCGCAATCGCGGGGGCTTGCATCCAGAGCGTTGTGGCTGGTATTCAGGCAGCGGCCAGGTTTGCGGCCACGAAATCCCAGTTCACCAGCTTGTCGAGGAAGGTGCTGATGTAGTCGGGGCGGCGGTTCTGGTAGTCCAGGTAATAGGCGTGCTCCCACACATCCATGGTGAGGAGAGCCTTCTGGCCGTGGGCCAGGGGCAGATCAGCGTTGCCGGTCTTGGTCACCTTGAGGGTGCCGTTGTCGAGCACCAGCCAGGCCCAGCCGCTGCCGAACTGGGTGGCACCGGCGGCCTTGAATGCTTCAACGAACGCCTCGAAGCTGCCGAAGTCGGCGTTGATCTTGTCCAGCAGGGCGCCGCTGGGGCTGCCGCCGCCACCGGGCTTGATGCACTGCCAGTAAAAGCTGTGGTTCCACACCTGGGCGGCGTTGTTGAACACGCCGGCCTTGCTGGCGTCACCGGCCACAGCCGTGATGGTGTCCTCGAGGCTCTTGCCCTCCAGCTCCGTGCCGGCCACCAGGTTGTTGAGGTTGGTGACGTAAGCGTTGTGGTGCTTGCCGTGGTGGAACTCGAGGGTCTGGCGGGAGATGTGGGGCTCCAGCGCGTCGAGGTCGTAGGGCAGCGCGGGCAGCGTATGAGCCATGGGACGGGGGGACGTGCTTATCGGTGCCCGGCCGATTGCCGGACCCGTTGGGATCCTAACGATCCCTTCAGGTTTCGAAAGTCCGGAGAACCGCCCTTGCGAGCGGCCCTCAGCAGCTGATGATCAGCGGCCGATCTTGAGGAGTTCCACCTCGAAGATCAGGGTGGCGTTGGGGGGGATCACCCCGCCGGCACCGCGCTCGCCGTAGGCCAGATCGGGTGGGATCACCAGCTTGCGCTTGCCGCCCACCTGCATGCCGGCCACGCCTTCATCCCAGCCTTTGATCACGCGGCCGGCGCCGAGGGGGAAAGAGAAGGGGCCGCGGCCGTAGCTGCTGTCGAACTCCTTGCCGTTTTCAAGGGTGCCGCGGTAGTTCACGCTCACGCTCTCACCGGCGGTGGCTTCCGGGCCGTCGCCGATCACGAGATCGGTGATGCGCAGGCCGCTGGGGGTGGTGCGCTCCTGGGCGGCCACCAGGTCGCCGCCGAGATCGGCGGCTCCGGCGGCGATCTGATCAGGGCTGCTGTCGCTGGCCATGGTGAAGAGGCTGGGGTTGGGGTCTTCGGGGTCGAGTTCGAACGCTCCGGCGGCTCGGGTGGGTGCCGCGGCGGCGCGTACCACGGCCGGCTCGGCTGCGGCGGGGGCCGCCGCCACGGTGGAGGGGGACACCAGTTGGCTCACCAGAGCCAGCAGCAGGCAGGCCACACACACCGCCGAGCTGATCAGGATGTCGCGCATGGGCTGGACCGAGCGGATCGCGGCTGGGATTCTGCCCCAGCCAGCGCAGCAGTCTCCGCCCCTGGCGCCCCCGTTCAGTCCGGCAGGTCGCTGTAGCCCGGACTGCCAGCTGCGTAACCGCTGCTGCTGGCTTGCTGCCGCTGCTGTCGCTCCAGTCGGTCGATGCGGCCGCGCAGCTCATCGAGCTCGCGCTGGCGCGCCAGGCCCAGCTCCTGCAGCAGTTGATCCAGGTTGCGGTCCAACTGCCGTTCGGTCTGCTTCTCGAGCTCCGGGTTCTCGCCTCGCAGGCTGGCCAGCACCTCGTCCACCAGGGTGGCCGACTGGGCTGGATCGAGGCGGCCGCTGCTCACCCATGCCTGGGTGACACCGCGCAGTCGATCGGCCACCAGCGAGGTGGTGCCCAGGCCGCGTACCAGCAGTTGTTGCAGGGGGTTGCTTGCGTCCATGGCCAGGGGGTGCAGGGAACGGGTCAGGCCCGCGTGAGCCTGCGCAAACCTTGGCGCTTCCTAAGGTCAGCGGCGATGGCAGACAACCGGCCGATCTGGTGGATCACCGCCCTGGCTGGCGGGGCGCTCGCCGCGCTGGCCCTGCCGCCCATGGGTGCGCCGCCGCTGCTCTGGCTGGCGCTGCTTCCCCTCTGGTCTCTGGGGCCGCGCCTGGCGCTGGCCTGGGGGGCGGCGGCCGTGATCGTCAGCCACCGCTGGCTGCTCTGGCTGCATCCGCTCGACTGGGTTGGGGTGCCCCTGCCCCTGAGCCTGCCGCTGTGTGTGCTGTTGCTGGCCGGTTGCGGTCTGCTGGGAGGCTTGCTGGTGGCCTCCTGGCGCTGGCTCGTGCAGCGTCTCGGGCCTGAACGGCTGGGCACGGCCCTGCTGGCCTCGGCCCTGTGGGGGCTTGCGGAGGTGCTGCTGGCGAGGGGGCCGCTGTTCTGGATTGGCCTCGGCGCGGTGGTGCTGCCGGGGGACCGCCCTCTGGCCGGGGTGGCTCGCCTGGTGGGGGCGGGTGGCCTGGCGGCGTTGCAGTTGCTGCTGGCCTGGGGGCTATGGCGGCTGCTGGCCCTGGCCCGGCAGCGGCGGCTGCGGCGGCTGCCCTGGCGGTTAGCCCTGCTCTGGCTGGGGCTGGTTGTTGGGCTGCATGGCCTCGGCTGGCAGCAGCTGCAGCTGGCGCAGCGGCAGGAGTCGGCCTCCAGCTGGCGGTCGCTGCTGGTGTTGCAGCCGGCCATCCCCACCCGCCGCAAGTTCAGCGCCGATCAGCAGCAGCTGCTGCTACAGCGGCTGTTGCGGGCCCAGGAGCAGGCGGGGCGCCTGGGCAGCGCGGCCCTTCTGCTGCCGGAGGGGGCCCTGGCCCTGGGCCAGCCGCTGCCGCAGCCGGCGGCGGTGCCGGTTCTCAGCGGTGGCTTTCGCCTGGAGGGAGAGCAGCTGCGCAGTGCGCTGCTGGCGTTCCCCACCGGTGCCGTTGATCCCGATGCGGCTCTCGACAAGCACCGGTTGGTACCGCTGGGCGAATGGATCCCCGGCGCTGAGATCTTCCGCTGGGCGGGGCTTTCGGCGGTGGGGGGCCTCACCCCTGGCGGGGCGTCCCGGCTGCTGCGCCTGCCTGATGGTCCGATCGCCGTGGCGATCTGCTACGAGTTGGCCGATGGGCGCGGCCTGGCGGCCGCAAGTGGCGCTGGGGCGGAATGGCTGCTGGCCAGCGCCAACCTCGACCCCTATCCGGCGTTGTTGCAGCAGCAGTTCGCGGCCCTGGCGCAGCTGCGGGCGATTGAAGCGGGCCGCTGGTTGGTGAGCAGTGCCAACACCGGCCCCAGCCTGGTGGTTGATGCGGCCGGGGTGATTCGCGAGCTGGCGCCATCCGGCCGCGCTGCCACCCTGCCGGTCCGGTTGCAGCGTCGCCATGAGATCACCACCTATGCCCGCTGCGGCGATCTGGCCCTGCTGCTGCTGGCCGGGGCCGGCACCTTGATCTCAGTTCGATCCAGGATGCGAGAATCGTGAGACTTTCTTTCGGTTTTCGTTGCCTGTCGTCATCCGGTTCCCGTTCTCCTCGGTGGCCTGGCGCCAGGCGAGGCATTCCTTCGCGGTGTTGCTGCTGCCGCTGTTCAGCTGCCTGACTCCGCTGGCGGTCCGCGCCGCTGCGGATCCCCTCGCCCCGGCGCTGGAGCAGTTGCGCCGCCTCGGTGTGGAGGTGGCGGAGGAGGAGGCCTGCGGCGGTCCCGGTCAGCTGGCCACCTACAACATGGGGCTCAATCGCCTCTGCCTGAGCACTGCGCTGCGCTCGCAGCCGCAGCTGAGGGCCCGGGTGCTGCATCACGAGCTGGTGCATGTGGTGCAGGACTGTCTCGATGGCCTGGAGACACCCACATCGCTGACGCTGCATCAGGGACTGCGCGTCACCGGCGCGTTCAGCGACCGTCAGCTGGATGGTTTCTTCCTGCAGTATCTGCGCGCCCAGGGCAACCTGAGCCATGTGGTGGCCACGACGGCGGCGCTGCCGCAGGACAGCCGTCAGCGGGAGGTTGAGGCCTATGCACTTCAGGGCGATCCGCCCCTGGTGCTGAGGCTGCTCCAGACCCGCTGCCGGCTGCTCCTGCCCTGATCAGACGATCAGGCTGCCGGCGTTCGTGACGCTGGCGAGCTGGGCCTGATGCAGGCGCTGAGCTTTGAGGATCCGTTCACGGATCAAGGCGAGGTGGTTCACAACGTGCCTCCACTGCGGCAGCCCCGTTCCCTGCTGCCAAGGCATGCGTCCCACAGGGGGGATGAACGTGACAAAACCGTAGCAATGGCTACTGTTGAACGGGTGTTCGTGCTGCTACTTCAACGCGCCCGCCTTCGGCTCCTCCGGTTTGTCCCTGGTCGTTTCCCGTCGCCCTGTGGCTGGCGCCAGTCGTTCCACGCGGCCGAGCCCGCAGGGCGGCATGCCGCTGTAGGCGGTTTCGTCAGCGCCGGCCGCTGGGGTGCAAGCTGCTGAACAGCCATGCCACCCACCGATGCGCCAGCTGAGCTGGGCTGAGTTCGATCAGGCCGTGATCCACATTGCCGCCAGCTGCGCCGACCAGCGCTTCTGCGGCATCCACGGCATCCCCCGCGGCGGACTGGTGCTGGCGGTGGCCCTCAGCCACCGGCTGGCGCTGCCACTGCTGCCGGCGCCGCAGGCGGGTTGCCTGGTGGTGGACGACGTGTACGAAACCGGGCGCACCCTGGAGCCGCACCGCCAGCTGGCGGACGCGCGGCTGGTGGTGTGGGTGAGCAAGGTGGAGCCGCAGTGGTGGCAGGCCGTGGAGGTGACCCACGCCAGTGATTGGATCGTGTTCCCCTGGGAGCACCCGGCGGCGGCCGCCGCTGATGAAGCCCAGTACCGGCTGTCGCGGGCATGAGCACCCAGCAGCGATCGGCCTCGCGGCCGCGGCTCTATCTGGCCTCGCCCTATGGCTTCTCGCCCCACTGGCGCCAGCGGCTGCTGCCTGATTTCATCGTGGCCCTGGAGGCGCTGGGGCTGGAGGTGTGGGAGCCATTCAGCCGCAATGGCCAGGTGGATCTGGCGGAACCGGGCTGGGCCTGGCGGGTGGCACAGGCCGATCTGCAGGACGTGCGCGCTGCCGATGCCTTGCTGGCTGTGGTGAACGGAACGCCTCCCGATGAGGGGGTGATGCTGGAGCTGGGGGCGGCGATCGCGCTGGCTAAACCGGTATTTCTCTATCGCGACGACTTCCGTCGCTGCAGTGACTCGGAGGATTACCCCCTCAACCTGATGGTGTTCAGCGGCCTGCCGCAGCACGGCTGGCAGGACTATCTCTACAGCTCAATCGAGGAGCTGGCGGATCCGAACAAGGCCCTGGTGCGCTGGTTGGTCTCAACCCGGACCGCCCCCGCCCAAGGCTGATGGCACTGCCTTGGGCTTCCATTTTCCCGGAGATGCCGGCGCGGCGATTAAATAACAATATGTTTGCGGGATCATTGTATCAGATTGGCCGCTTCTGAACTGCATGGGTCTTGCATGGTCAAGCAGGCTGCTAGGCGCTTCAACTTCATCGATGCTTGTATTCTTGCCCGCCCCCATGGAAACACTTGCTCGTTAAGCTCACACGCTGCAAGTCGATCTGTGCGGCACAGAAGAGGTGCGCAGTCTGTCTCGACAAACTTAAGTGCTTTCTGGTGTACTTCGGTGTCCCATTTGATGCTATTAGCATTGTCTGTGTTGGCAATCTGGTTGCTGCCGCTCTTGAGTGTTGAGAGAGCGCCAGCCTGTACATCTCCGTGTTGTCGTTCCGCTCATTCAAATCGTGTTTCTGGGATGATGAAATGGAAAAGAGATGTGAGCCTCGGCGTCTCATCGGTTGTGGTTGTGCTTGCCTTGTAGGGCTATGCCGCTGATTCGGTTTCTGATGGGGCTCAACTTGCTTGCGCAGGCCGGTGTGGCTGAGTGGGCTTGTTGGCATCGTCAGGTCAATGTTGTTGCGCCACCATCCCCGTTGACGAGTGGAGGCGGGGATTTTGCCGGCTGGTCGGTGATGCGCTGCTCAGTTTTGATTGATTTTCGCGTCGTCCTTCAGGGATGACCTCAGAGTGTTCAGGCGGCAGGAAGAGCCCGGCAAGATGTTCGTAAATAGGAGGCTTCTGTGTGCTGTCTGATCTGTCTGCCTATTTTCAGGATGACTTGTATAGCGCCAAGCAGGCTTTCGTTGATCAGGGAATTATGTGATCACCGAGATCGGTGATGTTGCTGTAGGTCTAATCTGTCTCCGCGCCCCTGTCTTGATGGGGGTGCTGGCCACATTTCCTGTTCACTTGCGTGCTAATCACGGTCGCCACAACCCTGGCCCGTAATCGCAGGATCATTGTTGCGTGGAGGGCCTGGGTTGTCCTGAATCTCCTTGGCAGTGATAGAAGACTGGCAACCCAGATCATTGAACCAATGAGCCGATCTGATTCAGCTCGCATCCTGCCCCGTTCGGCAGCTCCACTGCCTCGGCTTCCCAGGCATCGACTCTGTGAGCCACGCCCCGTCCCGGCGCAGCCGATGATGGGAGGCACCTAGCGCCACAGGCCCGTGAAAGAGATCAGCACGCTGGAGATGGTGGGGCGGTTCGTGGCCAAGGCAGCAGCTACGGCAGGGGTGCTGGCCTTGTTGCTGTGGGTCGGCTGGGTGATGCTCGACGTCAAGAACCTGCAGTCGGGCTTCACCCTGCCCTGAGCGTTGCACGCTCAGCCGCTCAGGCCAGCGGTTCGAGCGCCTCGAAGCGGAACACCTGGCGGCCGGCCGGCGTGTCGCCGAAGGCTTCGCTCTCCACCACCCGCTCGCTCAGCACCCAAGGGCCCTCACCTACCAAGGGCACGAATGTATCGGTGAAGCGGCTCAGGCCGCCGCGGGGGGAGCCGCTGGCCGGGTCGCTGTATTGGCTGGTGTAGCTGCGGCTCAGGTAGCCGCTGCCGGTATCGGTG
>Ga0129333_10004493_pt1 | contig 13058 bp, 12 predicted proteins | sample CPB6_08_DNA_FD_94474 | JGI IMG/M metagenome (GOLD analysis project Ga0129333, IMG submission 94474) | Freshwater to marine salinity gradient microbial communities from Chesapeake Bay, USA - CPBay_Sum_0.6_0.8_DNA | ecosystem: Environmental > Aquatic > Marine > Coastal | place: USA: Chesapeake... | reverse complement strand
TACCGCTCTTAAGTTCAGAAGGAGGCTCTATTTTACTAGCAACCTGTTGAGCTATTTTCATGATTTGTGAAAAATCCGGCATTTGCTGATTGTGCATTTAATATAATGTAGATATAACAATTAAAATACAAAATATTAACGCGATTTTCTACTAGAATCTAAGTCAATTTTACCATTAGATCCTTTTGCAGTATCTGCTATGAAATTTGTAGCTTGGTCGTATTTTAATGAGTTTAAAACCTGTTTTTTAGGAGGATTTTTAATTAATTCTTCTATTTTATTAAAAGCATCTTTTCCTTTATAAATATTAGATTCCTTGTTGTCGATTATTATTAAAGGAACTACGTCTATTACAATGTCTGTTTCAAACTTATCTGTTTTAAGATCTATATATTCAACTTCATAATCTTGTAATTTAGATACTAAAACTATAAAATCTGTAGACGCTTTGCAATCTTTGTGAAATACTACTATTATAGAACTTGGCATTTAAAATTAGTATAGACAAACAATTTTAATTATAATTATAAACGAAATTATTCAACCTCTTCTCTAGATTTACCGGGTCTACGTATAACATAACTTACAACATTACCACTTTCCTGCTGAGGTTTAACGTTAACCGGGGTAATATCTTCCGCTACGGGGGTTTTATAAGAATCTATAATAACCTTTGCTTCCTTGAGAATATCTTTATCTATTTCAGCCTTGACACCCATCAAATAATATTCCGTTAAAACTGATATATCTTTATTTGCTATAGCATCTGTAATTATTTTAAGAATCTGTTGCGGAGTAATTGTATTAACTGCGTAATCAATGCCAGACATTTTTTGAATGTCGTCCATTCCTATAGTGCCTATTTTAATTATTTTTTTTAAATCTACCCTGTTAATTACTGCAAATTTTTTCGCTTCGAGTGTTGCATTAAATTGTTCGACGGTCGAATAAATTAGTGGATCAACAGAATTTGACATCGTGTTGAAAGCTGTTTTATACATGGCGTCAAAAATGTTATCTCTAGTAATTATTGGAAGATCTGGTAAATTATCAGTTGGTTCTATAAAGTTACTTGGTACATCGTATCGAATTATGTCTTCTTCTTTTGTAAGAATCTCGGGTTCTCCATTTTGGCCGTAGCGCCTAATTTTAAGTTTTTCTTTGTGAATCCAATAATACCCAATTCTTTTAGTTAAAAATGGAAAATCTTCTTTTTTAACCATACAAAATATAGGAACAACTTTCAGAGTATTTCCTTCAACTTTGTATATATCTGTTTTATTAACTTTTAAGGTTCCTCCATCTTCTGTCGTACATATATACGCGTTTTCATTAGGAATGAATGTATTCGGAACTATATTTACATAAGTTCCATTTATATAAGTGCTATAATTTTCATTCAAAACTATATTATCTACACTTGTTATACTTTCGGATTTTTTATGCTTGTATATAGTGAATTTAACATATCCCTCCTGAACTGTTTGAACTATTTTTGGTCTTGGTACATCCGGTTTTAAAATGTCTCCGATAAAATCACTCAGTAAAGATTTATCGTGCACCGCTTCGGATGTTGCAGCAGTTGATGATGAAGCCAAATTTGACGAAACTGCAGATGATGAAATCGCAGTTGAAGTTTCGCCGATGTCTTTTGTAAAAACGTGCTTTGATAATTTGATGTAATAGTTATACAGTTTCTGTTTCTGACTTTTTTTTAAGATATCTATATTTTCCGAAGACAACTTTTCTGATACAATCTTATCTTCTATGTACTTTAAAGATTGTTCTAATGCGCTAGCCCAAGACGTTTGTTTATAAGCTTCCGAAAATGTAACTTTATCTATACTAAAATCAGTAAAGTCTTCAAAAAATTTCGTATCATCAAAAATTACACACGTTTTTTTCCATGTACATTTATATCTTTTACCCTTTAATTCTAAAGAATAAGAATTAGGATCGTTACACGAAATTTGATTATTGAATCTATCGCACGCTGAATATCCCGGGTTTTTTTTTATTATTCTTTTTTTAGCGACACCCTCTTTAAAAAATATTTTTAATCCACGCTGGTCTGTATATTCTATTAATATATAATAATTGCTCTTCATAAAATTGGTATCGGAAGTTTCTTCATACAAGCTTGGTCCTTCAATTATAACAAATTTATTTTCTACGAGTTCTTTTAATTTTAAACTATATACTGGAATTCCATTTTGAAATTTAAATGGTACTCCATAAACATTTGTTTTATCTAATATAACATTATATACTTCCCCGGGTAAAGGAACGCCATATCTAGGTCTTATTGTATATATTATAGCTTTTATAGGAATTTTGAGATATTCATATGGAGAGGTTATTTCAGGATTAAATCTAGTTCTCACCAAGTTTACATCTATATCTGGAAAGGATTCTTTTTCATCTATAAATTCTCTTATTTTTTCATAAATTTGATAATTTGTATCTTGAGAAGAAACGGAGATTGCTAACATACCCGATAACTGCAGTAAATCATTGCGCGTATAATTTTCAGATGGTACTAAATTTGAATCCCATCTCACAAATGGAGGAAAAAATCCACCACATATGTATTGACCATTTATCAAAAAAAATCGTTGAGGACGTTCGTCGTCCGGTAATACATCGTAAACCACAGGAGGAACATATGTATTGTTGCTTTGATATAATAATTCAAGCCTAAGTGCTGTCTCGGCTTCACTTTCGGCGATATTACTAGCATCGGAATATAATCCCTGTTTGGATTTAGTTACTTCTCCGGAGTCACTTTGGGAAATTTTATATGCAGCATGAGCTCTAAGTTCATCCCGTTTTAATGTAGATATATACATTTCTAAGTTATCTTCAGTAATTTTTTCTGAAAAATTTACTAATTTTTCGATGTCTTCCTTAGAAAAGTCGCCATTATTAATTATAAATTTAATAAGGATAGATATCATTTGAAATTCGTCGATAATAAAACTTTCCTGAAAAGCTATTAGACTATCACATATTAATTTAAATTTACTATTTGCTATGTAATTGTAATACATATAATCTTCTGGAGTTTTTGATAAAGAGTAAATTATTCGTTCAGTGTGTAGCGAAAATTTTTTATAATCTTTAATTTTGCAAACACCGAAAGTTCTTTCTAATTCTTCTTGTTTATCAATTCTCGTAGAAATAGTAGCAAGTTTAAATATTCTCCTAGACGGTAGTCTATTTCTTTGACGTAAAAGAAATCTAAGTCTAAAATTTAATTCTATCATTCCACTTGGTACTTCAAGTTTATTATAATTGATTAAAGATCTCTGCCACTGAATTTTTTCACAATATTCAGACATTATCTGATTAAATTCAATATTTCTAAGCTCCGGGTTTAATCTCGTAAATTCTTTAAAGTCGTGATTTAAAGCAGTAAGTTCGGATTCGTATAAATTGTACAACTCTGTATCGGGTTTCCAATTTAATAACTCTTCTATTTTAGCAGTTTTATCTTCATCGGTTTTAACACGAATTGTTTCGGGTGGTAAGTTCACAGGGGTTTCATAAAGCAATAAATCTTTGATAGAAGATTGTCCGGTTCCACTTTCATTCTTTTTACTTAAAATTATGTCTTCCATTTTTTCTGGAAAGTTATCGAATATAAATATAACCTTTTTAATATTAAATGTATAATTTTCACTAGAAAAACTAAAAATATCGGATTCTATATCTTTTATCACTTCATCAGCACCGGGTTCTGTTAAGCTTATATAATTAATTAATTTTTCGAGTCCTAATTCTCTCATTTTATATATTTCAGATTCATCTTGTAGTAATTTTCTAGGAGAAATTTGTGAAGTAGATAACTTTTGTTGTTTATCCATTTTAAAAATTAAATAATACTCGATTTGCATAATCTTATTTAATAAAATTGTTATGTCTGGGTTATCTCCTGGGGTGGATGCTTTTTTAAGAGAAATCTTGTCTTTAATTTGAGACTCAAATTTTTTACGCGTGTCAGTATTTTCAGCGCTGTCTGAAATTGCATAATTTGTATAATATTCATAACGAAGCTCTTCAAATGATTTAGTTTCTGTTTTTTGACCGAGTAAAAAAGGTGAACTCCTTGGTTTAAGCCTAGAATATTTTATATTACTCCGTTTAGTCAATAAATCAGACACTTGTTCTTCCTCTATTTTTTTTAAACTTTTGGATTTAGTAATTAGTAGTTTTTTAAATACTAGTAAAAAATCTTCGAATGATGTATATCTAAGAGTTTTTTTAGACCCATCTATAAAATCTAAATGCATTTCCCATACTTCTATAATCTCGGTGTAATTTCCACTTTGAGATTTTAATTGTGAATATAATTCATCTTGAAAAGGTACAACAGTAAAATAATCTTCGGTGTCAGTGTCGGCGTCTGTGTCTTCGTTTGAATCAAATAACTTCAGTGGATTTTTTCCTTCTTTTAGAGCTAAATATCCTAGATTTCCAATTTCTGTTAAAGTTACAACCGGAGAACTTTCGTCATCGTCTATTGTATATATATTTGGTCTACTGTAGTCGTACCCTATTAAAAGTTTTTCTGCTGGTAATTTATAAAATTCGTTATCTGATAAAATTTGCCCTTCTATATCTAATTCGCTCGGTTGAGACTTAAATTTAAATGCATATTGTTTAAAAGACCGTAATTTTTCTATATATGTAAGTAATTTATAAAGCTGTACGTCTGAGCATTTAATTAAATCATTTCTATTCATTCTTCTCAACATAGATTTTAACTCGTTTAATCTATCTACATATGCTTTTTCTTGTGGATCTAATAACTGCTGTTTGGCGTCGTCCCTTTTAATTTTTTCGATGTCACCTCTTATAGATTGTACAAGCTTAAATTCAAAATCCGGTTTTTTTGTAGTAGCGTTATAAAAAATTTTTGAAACTTCAAATGACGTAGTGTGATAATCTACTAGTTTCTTGGATTCTAATTGCTGCTGTAAATACAATTCAATTTCTTCATCTTCTTCCTGAATAATACCTGTTATTTTTTTGGTATAATAAGTATCAATCTCTGAAGCTGTTTTTCCCATAGGTATTTCTGGAAATCGGATTTTGTGTTTTTTAGCTATATTCCTAATTTGTTTATCTTCTAATTTTTCTAATTTTTTCAATTTTTGCTCAATAGTTAAATCTTCCATTAAATTTACACGCGAACCTATAGAATCGTCACCTATTTCAGAACTTTTCAAAATAGAATATTCAGTTCTTATAGCACTTGTATAAATTTCGTTAAATTTTTCTTCAGAAATAGCGCCGGTTTTAAAAGCTTCTATAGCTTCTTTTCTTAAAATTCTAGCATCTTCTATAATTTTTTGCTTATCCTCAGTAACTATATTGTATTTTTTTGTCAGGATGTCTAAATAATACGTCGTTTTAAGTATTTCACTATCGAACTCAGATTGAGAAATGGACCCAACGGATATAGATTCTGATAATAAATTTATATAATTTTCTAAACTTCTAACCCGGTCTGGAACTACGTGAAACGTTTCGTCGTCAGTGTCTAATTCTACCTGGGTTTGTGATTGCAATCCAGGTTGAAGAATGCTTTCACCGGCATTTTCATCGATATTTTCATCTAAATATTGATCCATTTCATCTATACCTTCGTTTTCATCTTCAGATGGTTCGTTAAAATCAGAATAATCATCTGGAAAATCTTGTTCTTCAGACATCACTATAATTATTATAATAATATATTTTAACTTTAATAAAAAAATATTATAAAAGTTAAAATATTATAAAAGTTAAAATATTATAAAAGTTAAAATATTATAAAAGTTAAAATATTATAAAAGTTAAAATATTATAAAAGTTAAAATATATAAATGAAAACCGTTTATCTTCTAAAAAATTCTCCAAAAAGTTTTGGCGTTTTATTAAAATTAGTTAAGATGGGAGACATAACTACTAATATTATAATTGTTGATAGATTTTATTCAAAAATTCTAAGACAAGATAAGCGTGTAAAAGAATTTCCTTTTATTATCAATACATTACCGACAGCTAGAGGTTTAATACCAAAAATTGCTAAAGTAATACCTTTTAGAGTTTATATTCAATTTATCAATATGAATAAAAATAAATTATTTACTAAACAAACTAATAACCGCGATTACATTAAGAATAGTTTTAATAAAAGCAGAATTATAACATACAAACCACCTTTAAAAATTAAAAATTCGATGTTTAGTATTCCTAGAGTTACTTTAAAAAAACCTACCATAAAAGCTGTAAAACAAAAAGATAAAAGTGTGAATATTATTTTATATAATAATTAATATAATAATTAATAAATGAACCCAAGATACGAATTATGGGATTTTGATGAAAATAAAAATTACGTATCTATATTTGGTTTAAAAGTTTTAAATTACCCAGATTCTGTAAAAGCTGCAATGTTATTACAAAGTATTTACGAATTAATTTTTCGCTGTTTTAACTCTATATTAAAAAACGAAATGATTACCCAAGAAGTGGAATTATTAATAAATACACCGTTTATATTACAAGAAATGCAACTTAAAAAAGACCAACTTCGTATAAAATTTGAAGGTTTAAATAAACCTAAGGATGTATATGTTACAAATGAAAATAGTATTGGCCCAGATAAAAATTTAAGAGCAAGTTATAGGGTAATTTTTTTATCTTTAAGAGAAAACGGTAAGTTAAAAACTATTAAATCGTTAAAAAGTCTAATAGCGCATGAGTTAACGCATACAGCGTTAAATCATGTACAGTGGAGAGACGACGACCACGGACCGGAATTTAAAATAATGTACAATATTATACTAAGAAATTTGGTATAATGTATTATCTTCTATTGACGATTTAAGAGAAAGTTCACTAATATTACGCTTAAAATTTTCCACGGTTTCTTCAAAAATTTTATTTTGATTTGTAAGTTTTACAATTAATTTTTTAAGTTCGCGATTTTCTTTTAGTAAAAAATCTACAGTTTCGACGGGGGAACAACAACTACCGAATTCTTTGGCGTGTTCATATCTTTTCTTATCAACCCAATCTTTGTGAACATTTGTAGAAAAATGCTTTATAATAGAACATACGGTGACGTTATATGTTCTACCTGAACATTCACATTTAACTTGACAGTTCGAATTTGTATCCTTTTTAATTTCATTCAGAGTTTTATCTCTTATACCAATTTCATCCCATTTGAGCGAATATACTTCACATTTTACTATAGACATTGTACATTAACATTTATAAATACAACAATGCTTTATATTTAATTAAATCATTGTTTTATAAATGTTAATTTAGGCTCGGAAGAATTGATAGCAATATATTTTTTATGTTTGTTGTCACTTCTGCATAAAAAAGAAAGGATGCATGCAAGTAAAAACATGCAAATAAAAATATTGAAATGGATAAAATCTAAAGAATTTATTAAAGAATTTATTAAAGAATTGGGATAATAAATATTATCTTCTACAACCTTGATATATACATCTAAAGTTTTGTCGGAAATATCGACGTCACAACATTCTGTATAAAACGCGTACATTTATATTATAATAATATAATTTTTATATTAATTTTATATCCCCCTTTTTATCGTCTTTTTTATCTTCAGAATTTTTTTTTGTATTCCCCCATTCTATAGTAGCCTTAGTAAACGTTTTTTTGTGATTATATTCCGCTCCATCTTTTTTTTTAGCATCTTCACAAAATTTTTTAATAAATTTATTATATTCAGTTGGTTCTTTTTTTTTATAATCGGGGTTTTCTTTTCTATCCCTTCTTATTTTACTTTTAATATCTTTTATGTCTTTCTCTAATTGGCTAATTCTATCAGAATCACTCATTATAAAAAATAAGAATACTTTATTTTTAAACTTTTAACGAACTAATTTATTCAATATACGAATAATTATCTACAAATTTATCATTTTCACTTCTTATAAAAATTACAGATTTTTTATATTCTGGATTTTTAAATTTCAATTTTTTATAAGAAGACATGTCCCATGGCCATAGATAAAGAGATTTATGATTAGAAATCGGATACATAATCTTAGTAAATTCACGTGAATATTTAAATTTAGCCATTAAATTTATCCAATTTGAGATACTTCTATTTAATGGTTCACAAAATTTTTCTAGTTCAATTTTAACAATTGAAAAAATTTTAGGATTCATAATGTAATCGCTGTTTGAATAATTGTTTCTATTTACGTAAATCTCTTTTTGTTCGTCATCATATTCTTCGTAGAATGACGTTTTCCATTTAAAAGTACTATTTCTATTTTTAATGTGGCAAATGCAACAAAATACTCCATTTTTAATATTTGTAAATTCAATATATGGCTTATTTGGATTTTGCTCAGAGTCAAAATTTTTAATTAATTTTGAATTCTTCCATATATGCACATGTAGAGAATCTGGATCATAATATGGACCACTTTCTGTCGTAGACGTTGTGTAAAGTTTTTTATCCGGGCCGTTTCCCCTTTGTTTAATTTCAATTCTAGTTAGTGCGTCGATTGAACATCTTTTTGGATTATAGAAATTATTCCATTCTTCTTTTTCAGAAAAAATGTGATTTCTATATTCCTCGATTGAAATTTTTTCAGTCATACTTTGTATATTTATTTGAAATACTTTTAAATAATAATATAAATAGCAATATAACTCAATTATTTTAAAAATCCTCTACATATTCTAATTTTTTATCGTTGTTTTGCTCTGGGCGATTATAGTCTGTAACCCGCTGTTCAAAAAAATTACTTTTACCATCTAAAGACATCGCGTCCATAAAACTAAATGGACAAATTGCATCATAAATTTTAGCATATCCAAGCTTTTGTAAAAGTCTATCCGCTTGAAATTCAATATATGTCGCCATAGACTTTGCATTTATTCCGATTAAGTCGCATGAAAAAGAATCGCATATAAATTCTTTTTCTATTTCTACAGCTGATTTCATCATATCGAACATTACTTCATTTGAAAGTTTATTCTTGATATGTGAATATAACAAAACTCCAAAATCTGTATGTAGAGATTCATCTCTTGCTATTAGTTCGTTACTTTTACCAAGCGCCTTTGTCATCAACCCTTTTACATATTTCAACCAAAATATAGCACAGAAAGAACCTGCAAAAAATAATCCTTCTACAATTGTAAATGCAACAAGTCTTTCTTGAAATGGAATATCCTTATTTAGCCATTTTTGTGTCCATTCAGCCTTTTTCTTTACACCAGAAAGTTCTTTGATTCCATTCAAGATTTTGATTTTTTCTTTCGTGTCTGAAATATAAGTATCAATCATAAGTGCATAGGTCTCAGAATGAACAGTTTCCATAGCAGCTTGAAACCCATAAAAAGCTCTAATTTCCGGAACTTTAATTTCGTCGATAAAATTAATAGACAAATTTTCAAAAATAATTCCGTCAGATCCGGCGAAGAAAGACAACACGTTAGAAATAAATTTTTTTTCGTCTGGATTTAATTTTTCCCAATCTGAAATGTCTGCTGGAAAATCTATTTCCTCTGCTGTCCAAAAAGCTTTCATGTGATTCTTGTAAGCAGCCCATACATCTGTCCAAACTATAGGCAACAAAACATATCTGTTAGACTCCTCTGATAATATCGGTTCCATTATATTATAATATAATATTTAATTTTATATCAAATTAAAAAAATAAATATTACAATACACACTACACATTACACGTTACACATTACACGTTACACATTACACGTTACACATTGTAAATATTACACGAAGAACACGTTCCAAAACAGCTTCGTCTAGTTCTTGGACGAGCTTTAGGTCTTCTTTTTTTACCAAAAGAAAATACACTAAATGGATCGTAGTCATCGTCGTCGGGTTGAGGACAGAACGGATTAGTAGGTGTACATACACCTGAGCTTGCACTCGCGCTTACAGGCTCATCATCAAATGGGTTATAACCAGGACGCAACATATCTGTATCAAGATAGTCTGCGTTGAATGGGTTTCCGCTAATAATCTGACTCTCTGGATATTCCATCGCATCTTCATACTGTAAAGCTTGTTTCATAGGTACACATCTGCCTCTGGGGGTTCGGTAATATCCCGATAGACACATCTTGCGATATCTTCCGGTAACCGGATTAACTTCATACCCCTCTGGAATTCCAACTGGACCAAGTCTTGGTTTTCCTACACATCTTCCGGTTATTGGGTCACGACCATATAAACAAATCTTTCGCAATTTACCATTTGGTGCATATTCATATCCCACACGAGGAGGCATTGTCTGGTCCATTGGTCTACCGAAGCATCTACCGTTAACATTCCTTCCATAAACGCATACCTTACGTAGTCTTCCAGTTGCTGGATTAATTTCGTACCCTTCTTTAATACCCCCATCTCTTGGCATAGGTAAGCATCGACCGGTGTTTATGTCTCTGCCATATTCGCATATCTTACGATATCTTCCGGTTTGCAAATTAAACTCGTAACCAGGAGGTACTGCTTTAGGTTCACGCAGACCTTTTAAGCATTTTCCTGTAACCGGATTTCGACCATATTCGCATATTTTACGCATTCTACCCGTAGCTGGATTAATTTCGTATCCTTGAGGGCACATACCATCAAGCGCTCCAAAACAATTTCTTCTAGAAGGTCTTTTACTATTAGATTTAGATTTAGATTTCGATTTAGATTTCGATTTTCCATTAACCACCTTCCAAGCTTGTTTTAGAGACATACCGGTTTTCCACATTAAATCCATTGCGCGTTTATTATCGCCTTTTCTTCCAAAATCCATTCTTTATATAATAAGAAATATTTTAAAAAAAAATAATGCAATTATTCTTTCATCGTCTTGTGTATTCTGTACATAAATTTATACATACCCAAATCAAAATCTTTAGATTTTAATAATTCGTCAATTGCTCTTTTATTTACTACATTATTTACCCAAAATTCCATTCTATACATTACACTGCCGTCGCGAGTATTATCTACTACTCTAATTCCGTTAATAAAATCGCATGTCTTATTACATCCCGAAACTAGTTCAATTATACTCGACATCCATTGACTTTGTAATAGTTCAAAATCAAAGTTATTTCTAAAAGAAAATTCAAATCCGTTAATATTCATTTCATCTTCCCATCTTGGGGAAATATCGTTTTTAAAGAAAGAATATGCACAAGGTGTTCCATTATTTCTTTTCATTTTTTTAGTATTTACGCCGTCTGAAAATATTTCATATATTTTTGGAACGTTATTGAAAGTCTGCCAAAAAGTTTTAATATCTGTAATATCTATTAGTTTTTCTAAATTTGTACTATAATTGTCACCAAGGTCTTTATACTGAAGATATAAAGACCATTTATTTGATAATTCGTAATTCATAGTATGTACAATTACATATTTTTTTTTCTTTTAAATGGATAATATGGAACTTTCTGGCAAAACAAATGTTAATCCAAAAATATGGGGTCCTTTTTTTTGGAAAACATTTCATTTATCAACATTTGGATATCCACATGAGCCAAATGACCTAGATAAAAAAACTTACAAACTTTTTTACGAAACTTTTATGAAAATTCTACCATGTGACAAGTGTTCAATAAATTCTCAAAAAATCTCAATTGAAGATTTAACTGAAGGACTCGAATCTAGAGCCGCTTTAGTTAAATGGGGATTTAATTTTCATAATAAGGTGAATACAAAAATAAAAGTTGATGTATTAAAATTTGAAACATTTATGGCAGATATGGAACTGTTGATATCAGGTAAAAATTACAATTACAATTACAATTACAATTACAATTACACTCACAATTACATATATATGTATATATTTATTACTTTACTAATTTTAGTGTTGATATATCTATTTATTAAGCACTACACATAACGCAATCTTTGAACTTAGATTCCTTGTTATTTTTTTCTTTAGATACCTCCGTTGAAAAATTTTGATTTTCTAAAGCTGACTTTGTCCTAATGTAATAAGAGCCCGTTTTTAGCCCATTTTTCCACCCATACATGTGAATAGAATGAATTATTTTTTGTTGAGGAGGATTTACGAACAAATTCAAACTCTGACTTTGGTCTATAAAAGGTCCTCTATCAATTGCCATGTTTAGCAGACACTTCTGCGGAAGTTCCCAAGCAGTTTTATAAATGTCTTTGATATCCTTGGGTAGATTTAGATTTTGAACGGATCCCTTTTCTAGCATAATTTTTTCAATTATATCTTTAGTAAAAAGATTTCTAGCGCGCAATTCTTTTACCAAATGATTGTTTACCAATACATAATTTCCAGACAAAACGGCCCTAGTATAAATATTAGAGGTATAAGGCTCAAAAGACTCATTATTACCCATAATTTGGGCAGTCGAGGCAGTTGGCATAGGAGCGATTAATAGACTATTTCTAAGACCATTAATCTTAATTTCATTTTTTAGATTTTCCCACAAATCAATTGAATACTTCTGAGGCTTAATATTCCACATATCAAATTGTAAAATTCCTTTACTAGTGGGCGAACCTGGAAAAGTTTCATAGTGTCCATGAATTTTTGAAAGTTCACAAGACATAACCAAAGCATTGTAATACATACATTCGAATATATCTCGATTTAGATTCCTTGCCTCAACGGAATCATATGGCATTTTGAGAATCATAAAAACATCAGCAAGACCCTGAACACCAATACCCATTGGCCTATGCTTCATATTAGAAAGTTTAGATTCAGGCGTAGGATACGAATTAATGTCGATTATATTATTGAGATTAACTACGAGTTCTTTAGTTTTTTCACCTAGTAGTTCGAAATTAAAAACTCCATTTTCTAAATAGCTAGGCAAACACAAACTCGCAAGATTACAAACAGCGGTTTCTTTAGAGTCTGAATATTGAACTATTTCTGTGCACAAATTGCTACTCTTTATGACTCCGTAGTGTTTTTGGTTAGACTTTTTGTTAATAGAATCTTTATAGAGCATATATGGAGATCCAGTTTCAATCTGACAATTAATAATTCTTT
>Ga0129333_10004492_pt1 | contig 13059 bp, 17 predicted proteins | sample CPB6_08_DNA_FD_94474 | JGI IMG/M metagenome (GOLD analysis project Ga0129333, IMG submission 94474) | Freshwater to marine salinity gradient microbial communities from Chesapeake Bay, USA - CPBay_Sum_0.6_0.8_DNA | ecosystem: Environmental > Aquatic > Marine > Coastal | place: USA: Chesapeake... | reverse complement strand
TCAAAGTTGGTATATACAAATTGGTTGAGATTTCGTAGTTCGCTGATTTCGCCAATGAGTTTGTATCCTTTCCCTTCAATGCTTTTTGGAAGAGGCTTGTCGCTCTCTATAATGACCAGGTTTTTAGTTAATTTCGATAAATCATCGGGAAGGGTAGCATAGACTTCGATTGAAGGAGGAGTAGTTCCTGGAGAAGGAGTAGTAGCTACTGCTGCAGTAGGAGTAGTATAAGATTTTAAGAAATCCAAAATATTAAAAGCCTTGGCATCAAAGGTAGATCCTAAAAGTTTATTAACATCATTTTCAAAATCGCCGATATTGTCTTCATTTTCGTCTTTTTTCAAAAAATAGTGTTGCGCATAAATGTGGGTAAGAAGTTTATCTAAAACATGATTTACGCAATCTGGGCAGCGATTACGAATATCATACAACATTTGTAAGGCAGAAATGATCTTGGATTTGTCGCCATTGATATTCGGATACCCATACCTTTGGCGACCACTTGTGAAAAAGAGTTCAACGCTCTGGCCGCGTTCATTAATAACAGTTCTGGAGCTTTTCATATCCAAAAAAGTTTTGATAGCAAAAAAGGGGCGTATTAAGGCTTGCTGAATTTCTTCGAAAGAACCGTCTTTTGACTGATCGATTTCGGGGAAAACCTTGTTAAAATTGGAATCTTCGGTGGGCAGATTGAACAGATATTTCAAGTTCTTGATAACAAGTTCAGTATTGTAAAAACGGCGTTTGAAAATGGAAAAGGGGTCTTCGCCGAGACCTGTGCCGAACCATTCTTTGGTAACAATACCCGACGTTTCTCTTGGACTCACATGTTGGTCAAGGAGCAGCGTATACCAAGACTTGTTGAGTTCAAAGTACGGTGTTTGGTCATTGGAATTCTGGATCGGTTGTGTCGACGACTTCTTGACCTTAAACTTGACATAGGTTATGGAATCGGAGTTGGACTGCTCTTCAAATATTGAATAGGGGGTTCTTTCCTTATTAGCACTATCCACAATTGTGTCGGAATCTGCTTTAATATAATTGATGGAGCCTGTTTGATTATCAATGCCGACAATGACATATTTTATATTATCGCTGACTTCAGATGTCGGCGCAGTAATGGCAGGAGTTGGAGCGACAGACATATATATTTAGACAACAAAACAAATTTCTAAATATGTATTTGAACAAAAGATTATATAGAACCCTAGATGGAACGATATTTGGTCGCAACGATACAAGTACCGGTGAAAGTGAGCCCGGATGGGGAACTTACAATAATGAATGAATACTCGAAAATAGAGGTGGACGAGGCGGAGGAGGACTTGACGAAGCTGGAAAAAACGGGCGAGACGATTTACGACAAGGTCATCGAATATGTCGCGCAACTTCCCCAGAAACACACATTTGAGTATATCAAAAAAAGCAAAAAGCCGTTAAACACGACATTTAGCAACAAGGTCGCCGCCAAACACTCGCAAAAATTCACGAAAAAGAATTACTGCCAGTGAGGGCGCTGTTCTCTGCGGACGACCAGTGGGTCGGGAAGGAAAGTCGGCTGAGACTCGAACAAGTTGAGGGGTTTAAGTGTGCGGATATCTGGGACGATTTCTGCTTGAGGGATCACCATGTTGCAAGAACCGGTGCCGCGCAGCATGGACTCGATATCGCACGAGTTGTTGGCAAGATTGACGCGAGAAACATGTTGACCGATGAGGCCATTTCCGGGGAGATAAGTGTTAGTGGGGCATCCATATTTAATTCGATAGTCGACATGACCAAAATTGATGGCTTGTTCGAGTTCATAATCTCCGCGCTGTGATTTATTTCGAGTGTCGGTCATTTATATTTGTTTAAGAGAAAAGTTTCTTATACAAATTGGCGTAAGAGGGGTGGGTCTCGTCAAATTTGTCGCCGAGAAGATGGAATGCACAAAGCATTTGGTGGAAAAGGGGCAAATAGTCGTAGGCGAAGAGGACCACAAGACCGGTTTCGGGATTTTCGGAGATCATGAAGGAGGCGGCTTTAACGTAGATGGTTTGGAAAAGGGGATTGCTCTTGGTTTTGGAGTAAATCCAGTCGAGAACTGTTTCCATTTGTGTATCGTCTTCTTCTGCTAAGATGCCTGAGGCACGAATTCCAAATAATTCGCAAATCGTGTCTCTGTATTGATCGTCGTCTTCATAGGAAATCGAGGTAATATCGAAATTATACATGATGGCTAAATAGATTGTGAAATGACGACTCTTTAATTTCTTTTCTTGCTATTCTGTTTTCGGTTGCGTTGGCTTCGGTTGCGCTTGCTGTTGTTGCGGTTTCGGCGTTTGCTTTTGCCTCCGGAAAGTAATCCCCATAAATTTGAAATTGAACGCTCAGATTGAGCTCCGGTAGCGGCGGCACCAGTGGCAGAAGCATCTGAAGTGACGGCTTGAGCATTATCGGCAACCGATTCGGTCGGTTGAATAGCCATAGCACCAGTATCTCGCAAATCTTCAGCAACGGGTTCAGGACGTCCTACTGAATCAATCTTAGTAGTCGCTCCTGTTGCGGCACCCATAGCAGCGTTTTCGACACCTTCGCCCTCGCCACCCTGAAGTAGCTTCTTCTTCAACTCATTGAGCTTTTTCATACTCGCATCCGAAATGTTCTTGAGAACATTCTTTTTACTTCTATTACGCTTTGGCATTTAATATATATATACTCGAAATATATTAAACTGGTTTAATATCCAGAATCATTGGGTAAATGAACACGACTGGCAGATCCACCGCGGACCCATCCGTCCAAGGCGGCTTCTTGTACTAAATACTTGGGATTGGTGATGGTATCCTTAATACTACTAATCAAGGGATACATGTGGTTGTTGGTGAAAGACTGCTCGGTAATGGTGGAAACACTCTTTTTGTTAGTGATGATATCGCCCTGCTTCAATTGAGATTCGAGTACAGTGTCGCAAGATCCTCTTCCTAAATAAGGGACGGTCAAGAAAGGGCGTTGTTGGAGGGACAATTTCTCTAAAGATCGTGCATTTTCCTTTTGGACAACAAGCTTGGAATCGACGTCGACGGTGAGAGCATTAATTCCGGCGCTGGCGCCGGCGTGAGAACCGTTGAACATCATGGCGGGTTGGTTAGTCGCAAAGTGTACGTGATCACTGCTGTTCGATTCGCTAAAATAAGTTGACAACATGTAATTATTAAAACGGGTATTCATGATATTTTTTTGGGATTTGTCGGTATTGTCGTTTCCGATACGAGATGTGCCATTGAATGTGTAAGGGTAAATAGAGGCCATTGTTGTATGATTATACTATATATAGAATAAAAGAAAAGAGGGGAACCTACGGATAAGGCACCTTCGGTGCCCACAGTCGGACGATTTGCGTCCTTTTCCTCTCAGCCCCCTCCTTTATTTTGTAAAAATTACAAGTACGAGTTGTGTTTATCACTATAACACGCCCTTTATTTTTTAGACATTTACCACACCGTAGTAATAAATAAAAACCAAAAAAGGAGAGATCATAAGGCGTAGGCCTCATACGGAGGCTGAACACCTGCGGTTCCCTTAGTAGTTATTGTATCGCGCCACATTTTTCGCACAAGCAAAGGCGTTACCCTCTTTGCAAGAAACCATACTTCCGTAGCAAAATTCGCTAAATGATTGTTGATCATTGGGAATTGTCGTGCTTGCGGTAGAAGTGAAAGGTCGCAACGATTGTTCAAACACATATTCGTCGCCTAAATCCTTGAATAATTTATCTGTAATATCGGGTTGGTCGGGATTGGCTTTGCGCACAAACTCTTTGGCCTTTTCAATAATTTCGGCATTTACATTTTCGTTAAATGCGGGCGGGGCGGGCTTCCTTTGCGGATTATCCACATAGTCGGTGATCAAAACATTGCCAAACGGGTTGGAGGAATCGGGCTCTCGAAAAACATTCATGACATCCGTGGTTGTATACAATTGTTTCGCGGGAGTGGTGATATCAAAACCCTCGGGTTCTTGCTTGGTGGCAGGTTTCATCGACTTGTGGAGCATGAAAATGAAAAAGAGCGAGATGGCACCGATGAACAAAATGCGAAAACTCTTTGTATAGAAAAAGGTCATCAATGAAAGCAAAACAATAGTGCGCGAGATGGCATTTAGCTTTTGTTCGAATGCCATATTATCGACGGGGAAAAATTCAAAGAGAAACTCATTGTTCAAAAGAATATTGGGATTGTCGCTCCAAAATGGGATGATATTCTGAATGGGCTCTTTTTCTTGTTTTACAGGTGTATCGATTTCAAGGTCGTTTGATTGCATTATTATTATGTATATAATAAGACTTGGAAATATATGCTAAATATAGGCGGAAACCTGGAGATGGGCGTAATGCGCCGACATGTGGAATGATTGTTGTCCGCCCTCGCAGTCTTGGTACTGGGTCAAGCCATCTTCAATGGCGAGCATGGGGTATACAACACATCGTTTGCCCTCTTTGGTGATGGACCAATCTGCACTAAAAGGGGGGAAAATAGTCTCGGGAGCTTTCAAGAATTCGTCGGCATATCCGTTTGCATACTTGTCGATGATTTTTCTGGCTTGTTTTCGAGAGAGCAAGTACATTTGTGTGCCCCAGATGTCGCCGTATTCATAATAGCGGAAGGTGGTTGTCGCGGTTGTATCGATGTCTACATAAATGGACTGGCAAACTTTGGGATATTCGCCATTGGAAACCCCTACAAGAGGATATGTGATGAGATAGCCGAGGAGGAGGGTGTCGAGATGGAGGGCTTCAAAGTCGGCGAGGACGTGTTCGAGGCGAGCGCGAAAATCGGCGTCGATCAAGATATCGTCTTCGCAAAAAATGCCGTATTCGCGGGAGTCGTTGTCGACAAAGTCGCGAATCATGTCGAGGTGGCCGTACATACAAGACCAGCATTTTTGGGTATGGGGGATGAGATTGTGTTTGGCGATGCGCGGGTCTGATATGGGAACGCCGGGACTCAGCACGGCAGAGACGCCGACTTTGTTGAATCGTTCAGTCATGGACTGTTTTCGAGTTTCGTTGTTGAAATTGAGACAATAGATTGCGCAGGTAGATGTCATTATAAAGGGAACCTTGGTTCCCTTTAAATCCCTTAAGGGAACCAAGGTATTCAGCCCTTCGGGCTTAAAGTCCGCACAGCGGACGACAGTCGGATGCCTTAAAGGTGCGTCGCGTCAAGAGACGCTCCGAAGGCATCCTTTACGCCTTATAATCACTCCTTTTTATTTTTGGAAATAAAAATGAAGATCTCCTTAAACAATGAGTTTCCTTAATATTCAAAAAAAAAGGAAAAAGTATGGGATCATAAGGGAACGACGAGTTCCCTTAGCGGTGATACTTACCAACTCGCGCGAAGGAGTCGACCATAAAAATCACAAAAACTCCTAAAAACGAATACAAAATCAGCTCCTCGGTAATGTTGCTGGTTTTCTCCATCTGAAGGTCCTCGAGAATGTGGGTGATATAATTGAGTTTTTGCATAATTCCGTCGTTGCCTACTGCGTCGGCAGTATTCCCCGATCGGCTCATGCTGTAATACGGTTTGCCTAAAATAGCACCGGCTTCATAGCTTTTGTTGTAGTTACTCAAGGCGTCGATGCCGATATCGCTGGGCACAAATTCCGGCAGGCCCGCAGCCCTTTTCAGGAGGGGTGATTCAAAGCCTTCTTGTTTGGTTTTTGCTAAATTGTTGTTGGCGGGAGAATTCAAGGGTTTAAAATCGACCAGGTCCTCGCCGCTCGATGACTCGGTGATTCGATTGAGCATGTCATTCACGGTATTTCCACGTTCTTCGTTCATAGTGATGGTGGACTTCATGGATTCGGACAATGGCGCGGTCAAGTTGTAATCATCTACGATAATATCTGGTTCGTTGTTGTCGTCATCTGTATTCCGAGTTACCCGTTGGGTTTTGCGTTTCCCAATTGCGGGGGTTCTCTTGATGGTTTGTGAAGAATTCCATGGAGAAGCGGTGTTTAATAGTGACATCTTTCTGTAGTTATATATATAATCGAAATAATAATGAAAAATTTGATCGCAAGAGACAATCTAGTTATGATGCAGTTTATCCCAATCATCATGATTTTGTTTTATTCGGTCTATCGATACAAGTTTAGCAAACTGAGTCACAGCATTTTAGGGAAACTATTTGCGATTGCGTTGATTTTGTATTATACACGAATCCACTTTGTCTATGGAACCATTTGTTGTTTTGTGGTGATTTTGTATTACCAGATGGCAGAGGTAGAAGGTTTTGCAATGTTCAAAGACGACAAACCGACCGACGCAAAGCCCTCAGTTGAGAAGAATAAACCACAGGCAAAGGTAGCGACCAATGTACCCTTAGAGTCCTTCGAGATACTGTCGCCGCCAACTTTAGCGGACCCGATCATCACGATTGATCATTTCAATGCGGTCAAGGACGAGTTTATCAAAGAAAAGTGCAAGAACGGCGTGCTCATGTACAAAGACATGCCGGTAAAGACCGAAATGTCGGACCATGTATACAGTGAAATCAAGTTTAACAGCAAAACCAAGTGCAATCCTTGCGACAGGACGTGCGACTACAATATTGTGGAGGCAAAGCTAAAAACGGAAACTGCGTTGATTCCCAAGTTTTCAAAGGATGTAAAAATCTAAGAGTAACATATAAAAAAAATGGCGAAATCAAACATGTTTGCCGGATTGCACGAGAAAGTGGTGAATCTTAATAACAGCAAAATATTTGCCGGTCTAATGATTATTGTATTGAACATCGCATCGAAATTTGTGACATTCCGGTTTGGCAAGTCCACAGAAATGTATTTGAAATACACATTTAGTAGACAAATCTTGGTATTCGCGATGGCGTGGATGGGAACGCGCGACATATATATTGCGACCGGGCTCACGCTGCTTTTCATATTGTTTTTCGACTTTTTGTTTAATGAGAATAGCAGCCTTTGTGTCTTGCCCAATGAGTTCAAAGAGTATTACCAAAATTTTGATGAAGATGTGTCGCACGATGATTATGTGAAAGCAAAGGCAACGGTTGAAAAGTATATTGAGAAAAAGGAGGAGGCGTGCCAATGTTGCGGCAAATAGAACGTCGACAATACAAAGTTACTTGTAATAAAAAATTTATTTTTTTATTATAAAAAACGAGGACTCAAAAGAGAGCTAAGAAAGCAAAGAAAAAAAGAAGGGAAGGATCATAAGGAAACCGTAGGTTTCCTTAAAAATATCTAAGCATTTATTAAATGGCGACAAGTTTAGAAAAATCCTCAACAGACTTGACAGACGCAAAAGATCTTGATATTGAAAAATTAAATATAATATGCTTCACAAACAAAGACACAAAAAATAATTTGACCGCTAACATGTTTGTATTTGAAAACAACCAAACTGTCAAGGGGGATTATCCACTTTTGTGTACAAATGTCGAATACAACAAGGAATACTTGGAGAACAAGCCGCTTTTCGAGAAAGTCCAAATCTTTTTTAACCGTTACGAGTTTGAAAAGTTTCTGCTGTCGTCGAAGAAGAAAAGCACAAACAAAGACCTTGTGCGAGAAAATATATTCTTCATGTTGACTGTCATGTTTCCGATAACATTTCCAATCAAAGATACGGTGACCAGCTATTATAAAAATAATTATTTGTTTGACTGGGAGCGCGTGTTCAAAGCAGTGAGACAAGACGACGAATATATCAGTCTAAATATTGAGAAACCGTCGACAGTTATCCAAGTGGTATGGCTTGATACAATATCGAAAAATCCAGTTTATATCGATTTGTATGAAACGATCAAGTCGTATAAGAAAAAAGTGATTGACTATATGACCCAAAAATCAAAGCAAACCGACTTGACTTCAAAAACCACAGCAGACAAAACAACAACGAAACTTGGTTACATTAGTTTTGCTAACAAATTGTACGATCTTTTAAACGACAAAATTGTATACAGAGTTAAGGGGGTTGACTTTAAACAATTTTTAACCGATTTGGTAAACTTTAAAACCCAACTCAACACCACAACAAAAGATAATGAAGTTTTAAAAGGAGAGGCGATGACATTATTAAACAGGTTGCGCGAGATTTTAACGAATTCCCCGACTCAAATTGGCTACAACTTTACTGAAGAATTGGACGGAATCGAGTCGTTACTAAATGCGAAGGGCAATGAAGAAAAAGATAAACCTGCAATTCGCGTGATTATTGAACAATACAAAAATGGCGAATTAACCGATGCGGAAATGAAGGTGAAATTTTCCGATTATGAAACACACGGATCGACTTGGTGGAAACTATATTTTATTTTTGCACGATTAAAAAAAAATACATTGGAATACAACAATTTTGTCGAAAGGTATGTGAAAACGAAGATTGTTGACGCGGGGTCGAGAGAGAGCAGATATTACTATTATAACAGTGAGTCTGCGAACGAAAGCAAATTTAACAAAAATTTGGCAGATCTCGATTTTCACTTTGACTTTATGAAGAAGATGGAGCCCTTTATTTTGCAGCGACGACAATCAACAAATCCGAAAATATCGGCATTATTTCGAGACGAAGAAGACCGATATGTTGTCGAGATGGACACATTTTTAGGAATGTTCAAAGACAAAGATCAGAAAAATGCGGAAGCCGGGGTTGATATAGTAAAGCAGTCTTCGTCGACGTCAAAGCAGAATGAGTTTGGATACGAAGATAGCAACGCACCTTTAAGCAAGGACAAAAGTGCTTTTTACGAAATACAACTTGGAATCGCACTTGTGGGTGGCAAGATCACTTCGGCGAATAGTGAATTTTGCAAATTTCAGGCAATCAAGTTGGCGAACGACTACAAATTCTTAACCAAGTATGGATACGACGATACAGGCAAAATTTATTTGTATCCCTATGTAGAGTTGGCTGAGAATGCGGAGCAACCAAAGAGTCTCCCTACAATTCTGAATTTGAAAAAGAAGGGCGGAAGACGAAGAACGCGCCTAAACAAAAAAGGCAGACAAACGCGCAAATTATTTCATCGGAATTTTCAGGAAAAAAAGTCCAAGAACAATTAGCCCGATGCCGATGTATTGATTTGGATCATTAAACCTCTCTCCTAGCACGATGTAGGCCATCAGAGACTCCAAAAACGCGGAGATTCCGTCCCACGCTGCATTGACCATGAGGACCGAGGATCCGCGCAAAGATTCAACCAAAAAATAGACAACACCGAAATAGCCTAAAATTCCGTAAGCCAAATACGTAAGCCCACCTTCATTCGCATATTTTTTCAACGCAAAATCTCCGAATATTTCAGTGATCGAAAGAAGTCCCACTGAGTATAGACTCATTTTATTGTTTTGTATATACAACATGCATTTTATAATTTGAACGAGAGACCAATCTCTTGCGTGGTGTTGTTTTCCCAGATACCGGAAATTTTGAGACAACTTATTTTGTCGCTTTGTAAATGTCGATTGCTGACTGTGAATTTTGTTTTCAATAGTTCGGAAAGTTTGTAGGTGACAATGTTATCGGAGGGATATTGTCGCGTTTTTGCATATAGGGTGAGAATCGTGGATTCGAGTTTGATAAGCATATTGTATGTTTGGGCATCAATCAAGGGTTTGCCGGTGTTTGTGGGTTCTTCGTGAACACACGCGTAAATGCCATACATAGTGAAGTTATCGTCACAATACAAGATTTTGGTGAAAAGACCGTCGAACATCATATTTTGTTTGGTTTCATTGAAAAAAATATTGTTGGAATTAATGTTTTCTAACTCGAGTAATATATTCATTTTTGCAGATTTTTCGTTAAATATTTTTCGTCAAATATTTTTATACTGTTTGTTCAAAATAGTATAAAATTAAGGGAACCTTAGGATAAGGCGCCTTATGGCGCCGATGGTGGAACACCTTTGGTGTTCACTCCCTTATGAACCTTCCCTTTTTTTTGGATTTTTTTTATAAAAATGGATTTGTGTGGTAAACTTTCTTTTTTAATAAAAAAATTAAAAAAAAAGGAGGGGTTTCAGGGGAACCTTCGGTTCTCCTGTTTACATGGCAACGGTTCGGAGACCGCCGGCAAGTCCAGTGCCGATGGCGAGACCAGCACCCTGTCTGGACGATACGCCCATAGAGGGGATGAAAGTGTCTAAAACAGCGAGAGTGGCGGCAGCAACAAGAGCGATGACAACCGTCTCCTCAATCTTAAGAGACTGCTTGGGAATGACATAAGCGGCTAAAGCAACAATGATACCTTCAACAATGTATTTGATGGCCTTCTTGACGAGTTCGTTAAACATTTTTTTTTATATACTATTCCAACAAAAAAAATATGCCAATTTCATCATGATAAAAAAAACAAAATATATTATGTTTGTTAAAATACTTAAACCGTAGAATCTCTATTTTATTACTAAATGTCTGGATTCCAAAAGAAAAAGCTACCCAACGGTTCTAAAAACCCCGACTACGTCGATTTGTGCGAGGAAGACCCCACCATCCCTTCTCAAAAATTTGTTTGTATTTCGTTCATCTCCCCCGAAAAAGTGCTAAAGCAGCGCGAGCAGTATCTTTTCGAAAAGTTTGTTCAACAATGGGAGTTCAGCAAGTCCATTGAGAAGTTCGGCGAATTTCTAAATTTCATTGCGTTCAAATACAAGCTAAAGTTGGACGACATCATGGAGGATATGAAGGAGTATGTGACCGAAGAGAAGAATCACCTAAAGTCTTTTTCAGTGACTGATGATTTCAAGAATTTCATGGACAAAAACGAAGACCGAATTACCGAGGAATTCAACAAGAACAATGAGTTTCAAACATCGGTGCGCGGTATTAAGATTCGCGGCGCTTACTCGAGTCAGGCAGAGGCAGAGTTGCGCGCCAAGAAGTTGCGCGAGTCAGATCCTCATCATGATATTTTTGTTGGCCCCGTGGGTGTTTGGATGCCTTGGGATCCCGACGCTTACAAGACAGGTCGTGTCGAGTTTATGGAGGAGGAGTTGAACCAGCTTCACCAAGAAAAGGTGAAGAACGAGGAGAAGGCCAAGCAGGAGTTTGACCAGCGAATCCGCGATGCTAAGCGAAAGGCCATTGAGGAAAATGTGAAGAAGGCTCGTGAATCTGGTAACAAGTTGACTCAGACTTTATCGGAGGATGGCGAGTTGATTGGTGTGACCAAGACTGTTAATTTTGACGAGCGCGAGGTGGCCGAGATCAAGCCCTCGAATGGATTCGGCAAGGCCACAGTTGAGGCTTCTTCTGCAGAATCGGAGACTATGGAAGATGTCGAATAATCAAAGGAAACCGACGGTAAGGCACCTTTAAGGCGTTTATTCCTTTTCACAAGTTATGAATCTTTCCCTTTATTTTTTTTAAATTTAATAGTAACAAGAATTAAATTTAAAACAACACAAAAAGGAGGGGTTATAGGGGAACGTAGTTCCCCTAAAAGAAGTAATACCGATTCGCATTTTGCGGCGGCTTTGACTCCTTCTCCAAATCTTTGCGAAATATTTTTTCATCAATGTCATATACTTTGAAACAGACTCCGTCGTCTCTATCTTCCGAACGATACATATTTTTCCTGTAAAAATCAGGCGACGCGCCGTCTAACACCCAATAACGACGTTTGATACCCAAGTACCGATAATCTTTGTATATCCGACAGAGCCGAAAAAAATAAAAAAAAAGTTCGGTGATATAGTTTACATATTCCACCGTTTCCTCTACATACTCTGCGTTGATTTTTTGCACAAGTTTTGTGTACTGTTGGAGGCGCAAGTTGACGTCTTGATTTGTATTAATCGGGGTGAAATAAATTTGCTCAAAGGTTGCGGCATACTGTTCCCACAACTTGGCAGATGTATAATTAATATCGGCCTTTTCTTTCAGTTTGAAAAATGTGTTGATGATTGACAATACAAAAGTGGTCAACAGTACATAGAACAACTGGTCTTGATTTAAAAAGTTGGAACCGGAGCCGGTTTGACCGGCGGACAACGCAGTAAACAATGTGATTGTGAAGTTAATCGGGGTCGAAATATAGTTCCAAAAACCCGCGTTGAAATATTTTTTTTTTAATTGCATGCCAATTCGCAGATTCAAATTGTCTTGCACAGTTAGCATGATTCCCCAGGTTGGTGCCAAGTTATCGATGATATAGTTTGTTTTCAAACCGTCCGATGTGACGGAAGATGTGTCGTCATGAGGTTGTTGTAAACTCATGGATTGCTGTTGTTGTTGTTGTTGCACGGTGTGAGCTGGTTGTTTCTGTGCGACCGTTTGATCTTCCGGTACAATATCCACACCAAATTCAAATCTCTCGCCACTCATTTTATTTTATTTAACTAAATATATTTTTAACGCCCAGTTGACCCAATGCCACCTTCACCACGAAGCGTCTTTGCGCCAAGATCATCAATATTGTTTGTCAACTCGACAAAAATCGGCATAAGTCCGGGCGCACAAATTTGTATCAATCGGTCATTCTTTTCAATCGAATAACTCGGAGTCAAACAATCGAACATACCGATTAGGTTTCCGCGGTAACCAGAGTCGACGATTCCTGTGGAGTTTGCCAAACGAAGTTGAGTCTTGGAAATGCTCGATCGTGGGTGCATATAGTATCCAGTATTGTAGATGCGTTCGTTTCCCTCTACAATTTGTGCGGAACACTTTATTTGGAAATCCAACTTGTTTACATAGCTGCTTGAAAAGTTTTGTGAGACAGGTGCATACAAATCAAACCCGGCATCGATGTGGACAGCCGAGTTGTTGATTTTTGTGTTGTGCGCGTACATGGCCTCGTAGTACTTTTCGTAAAGGTCTGGATTTATGAGCTGGTCAACATACAAACGCAAGTGCATGTAACGAGGGTAGTGTTCTAAAATTCGGCGGTTTACAAACATTATATTAATGATGATAACTGCGTTCCCTTTAAATCCCTTAAGGGAACTACGTTCCCTTATGATCCCTCCTTTTTCTTATGCATAATTGAAAACTCATTCAAAAGGGAAGGATTTAAAGGACACAACGGCTAAGGCGCTTCGGAGC